>Ga0157378_10000187_pt1 | contig 59562 bp, 44 predicted proteins | sample M65metaG_FD_115309 | JGI IMG/M metagenome (GOLD analysis project Ga0157378, IMG submission 115309) | Miscanthus rhizosphere microbial communities from Kellogg Biological Station, Michigan, USA - M6-5 metaG | ecosystem: Host-associated > Plants > Roots > Rhizosphere > Soil | place: USA: Michigan... | reverse complement strand
CGGCGGCACCACCACCGGCGTCGCGTAGCGTCCGGCGAATACGCCGAAGTTGGACAGCGAGATCGTGTAGCCCTTGAGTTCTTCCGGCGGAATGCTGCGCGTCTTGACCTGATCGCGGATGCGGTTGAGCGCCGTGCGCACGCCGGCCGCATCGAGCACGTCGGCGTTGCGCAGCGCCGGCACGAACAAGCCGTCCTCGGTGTCGACCGCGATGCCGATGTCGACGTGCGGATGCAGCGTGCGCGTCAGATTCTCGCCGTCGAACCAGGCATTCAGCGCCGGCACCGCCTTGCACGCGACGACGAGCGAGCGGATCAGGCGCACCGTGATGTCGTTGCCCGGCTGCCAATGATGGATGTCGGCGTCGTCGGCGAGCGTGGTCGGCACGACTTTGGCGTGCGCATCGGCCATCACGCGCGCCATGTTGCGGCGCACGCCCTTGAGTTGGTCGGGTTGGCCGAACACCGCGGGTTGCGTCGGTGGCGCGGTGCGCATGGGTTGGCCGGAGGCGGAGAGCTGGGTTCTCGCGGGCAACCCTGCCTGGTGCGTCGTCCGCTCGGCATCCTGCCTCACCCTCACATCGCTGGCGCGATGTTCGGCCTCACCCGCTGCGCTTCGCGCAGCGACCTGTCCCGATGGGAGAGGTGAAAAGCGCGCCGTCCCCGCGTCCGCCGCCTTCTTCACATCCTGCAAGGTGACGACACCACCCGCACCGCTCGGTACAACTTTGGACAAATCCACTTGTAGCTTTTTGGCGAGCGCGCGCACGGCGGGCACGGCTTTCACGCCGCCGACCGCAACCGCGCTTTCGCTGACCACGCGGTCGCTCGCTTCCATCGCGCCGACCACGGTGCCGGCATCTTCGCGCACGCTTTCGATGCGCGTCGCGGGCGCCTTGCCGCCGGTTGAAATCTCGCCGCCGTCCTCCGACGCAATCACCTTCTTCGGATCGTCCGGCGCCGGCGAGCCCGGACCCTTCGCCGGTTCGGCCTTTGGCGCAGCGGCTTTCGGCGCGTGATGATGACCGGTCGCTTCGGCCTCGGCGCGCTGCGGCAGCTTCGGATCGATCTCGATCTCGACCAGCGCCGCGCCGGTGTCGATCACGTCGCCGTTCTTGCCGTGCAGCTTGGCCACCCTGCCGGAATACGGCGACGGCACTTCGACCACCGCCTTGGCGGTTTCCATCGAAACCAGCGGCGCGTCGAGCGTGACGGTGTCGCCTTCCTTGACGGCCCATTCGACGATCGTCGCGTCGGGCAGGCCTTCGCCGAGGTCGGGAAGAAAAAATGTCTTGGTATCGGCCATGAGTATTTTCCGTGGTTCCTTCAGCTTGCCGCGAGCGTGCGCTTGGCCGCGGCGACGATCTTGTCGACCGCCGGCAGGTACTTCATTTCCAGGCGGAACAGCGGGATGTGCGTGTCGTAGCCGGTGACGCGCTCGACCGGTGCGAGCAGATCGTACATCGCATGTTCGGCCAGGCGCGCGGCGATCTCGGCGCCGAAGCCGGCGGTGCGCGGCGCTTCGTGCACGATCACGCAGCGGCCGGTCTTGCGCACCGATTCGTGGATCGTATCGAAGTCGAGCGGCTTGAGCGTGGCGACGTCGATCACTTCGGCGCTGATGCCGTCCTTCGCCAGCGCGTCGGCGGCTTCGAGCGTCTCCTTGACTTGCGCGCCCCAGGTCACCAGCGTCACGTCGGTGCCGTCGCGCAGCACGAAACATACGTCGAGTGGCAGCGCTTCGCCGTCGTCCGGCACGTCTTCCTTGTACTGACGGTAGATGCGCTTGGGCTCGTAGAAGATCACCGGGTCCGGATCGCGGATCGCGGCCAGCAGCAGGCCGTAGGCGCGTCCGGGCGAGGACGGCAGCACCACGCGCAGGCCGGGTATATTTGTGAACAAATGCTCATTCGCCTCGGAATGGTGCTCCGGCGCGCGGATGCCGCCGCCCCAAGGCGCGCGGAACACGGCCGGGCAGGTGAGGCGGCCGCGCGTGCGCGTGCGCATGCGCGCGGCATGACACGCGATGTGTTCCATCATCGGATAGATGAAGCCTTCGAACTGTGCCTCGGCGATCGGCTTCATGCCCTGCGCGGCGAGCCCGACGGTCAGGCCGGCGATCGTGGTTTCGTCCAGCGGCGTGTCGATCACGCGATCGGCGCCGAATTTTTCCTGCAGGCCGACGGTGGCGCGGAACACGCCGCCGTTGACGCCGACGTCTTCGCCGAGCACGACCACGGACGGGTCGCGCTTCATTTCGTGGGCCAGCGCCTGGGTGACGCCTTCGATCAAGGTAATCTGTGGCATGACTGGTCCCTCAGTGCTTGGCCGGTGGCGCGCCCAGCGCCTCGGCGCGCTGCGCCGCGAGATCGGCCGGCAATTCCGCGTAGGTGTAGTCGAACATCGCTTCGGTCGGCTGCGATTTCGTTTCCAGATACGCGTTGACCTCGGCGTCGACCTTCGCGCCGCTGTCGGCCTTCCACGCTTCTTCGTCCTTGTCGCTCCATGCCTTGTGCGCGACCAGGTAGGCCTTCAGGCGCTTGAGCGGTTCGCGCGTCCAGGCCGCCTTGACCTCGTCGTCGGGGCGGTAGCGACGCGCGTCGTCGGCGGTGGTGTGGTCGGACAGGCGGTAGGTCACCGCCTCGATCACGCAGCCGCCGTGACCGTGGCGTGCGCGCTTGATCGCGTAGTCGAGTGCGCCGCGCATCGCGATGATGTCGTTGCCGTCCACTTGTATACTTTCCAGTCCGGCGGCGATGCCTTTCTGCGCCAGCGTCTTGGCGCTGGTCTGCATGCGCCGCGGCACCGAGATTGCCCACTGGTTGTTCACGATCACCGCGACCAGCGGCAGCGTCATCGCGCCGGCGACGTTGATCGCGCCGTAGAAATCGCCCTTCGAGCTGCCGCCGTCGCCGACCACGGTGACCGCCACGCGCGGCTCCTTGCGGATCTTGAATGCGAGCGCGGCGCCGGCCGCATGCAGGCACTGTGTCGCGATCGGCACGCACCATGCGAAATCGTGCGCGGGACCGGAGAAATCGTTGCCGCGCTCGTCGCCGCCCCAGTACATCAGCACGTCGCGCGGCTTGACGCCGCGCGCGAACTGCGCGCCGTACTCGCGATACATCGGCGCGAACACGTCGTCCTCCTGCATCGCCGTGCCGACTGCCACGTGCGCGGCTTCCATGCCGAGGCAGGATGCATATGTGCCGAGCTTGCCGGTGCGCTGCAGCGCGATCGCCTTGCCGTCGAACACGCGCAGAAAACTCATCTGCTTGTACAGCGCGACCAGCTGTTTCATGTCCCTGGCGAACTCGGGCAGATCCTCGCGCACGAGCTTGCCCTCGGCGTCGAGGTATTGCAGGTATTCGATTTCGAATGTGGCGGCGACGGGCACGAGCATTCCTTTGAAGGCCTTGCATTGAGCCCTCTAGTTAACCGTGACCGTGTGACGATGGCAAGGCGGGGCGCAACAGGGAAAGAATTTTGGGCACCTGCGATGAAAGCCGCTCGCGTGAGCCCTTGCACAGGCGCAGGACAAGCTGCGCTCGCGCAAGCCAGCGAAGGCGAAACGTCGGCGACCCTTCGCCTTCGGCCCGCGCGGGCCTGCGCTCAGGGCGAACGGTTTATCGATATTCCTGCGCGCCTGCGTGCGGAAAATTCCCTCTGGGCAAGTCATCCCCTACACTGTGCGCCCCGTTTTCCGGCCCATGTCAATGACCGCGAACGAAAACCGGCGCGCCCTGGAACAGGGCATCGAAGTCGATCTGCGCGATCGGCTCACCTACGGCGGCTACCTGCAGCTGGATCGATTGTTGTCCGCGCAGCAACCGCTGTCGCAGCCGCCGCATCACGACGAGATGCTGTTCATCGTGCAGCACCAGGTGTCGGAGCTGTGGATGAAGCTGATCGTGCACGAGCTGCGTGCCGCGATCGAGGACCTGCGCGGCGACGAGGTCAACAACTGCCTGAAGATCCTGGCGCGCGTCAAGCAGATCCAGCGCCAGTTGTTCGAGCAATGGGCGGTACTGGAGACGCTGACGCCGAGCGAATACATGGAATTTCGCCACGTGCTCGGGCCGGCCTCCGGTTTCCAGTCGTTGCAGTACCGGCTGATCGAATTCCTGCTCGGCAACAAGAACGCCGACATGATCGCCGTGTTCGCGCACGATCCGGCGCGCCAGGCGTTGCTGCGCGAAACGCTCGAGGCGCCGAGCCTGTACGACGAATTCCTGCGCTATCTCGCCCGCCAGGGCCATGCGATCCCGGCGCAGTGCCTCGAGCGCGACTGGTCGCAACCGCACGTGAACACGCCGGCGTTGATCGAACCGCTGCGCCGCATCTACGAACAACCGGACAAGTATTGGGCCGAATACCACCTGAGCGAGCAGTTGGTCGACGTCGAGGAAAGCTTCCAGCTCTGGCGCTTCCGCCACATGAAGACGGTCGAGCGCATCATCGGCCACAAGCGCGGCACCGGCGGCTCGTCGGGTGTTTCGTTCCTGAGGAAAGCGCTCGACTTGACGTTCTTCCCGGAATTGCTCGAAGTGCGCACGGTAATCGGGACGGGGTGAGGCGCGCAGCGGTTGCGGGATTGGGAACGGGGACGGGGACGCGAGGCGCTTTTTTGCTCGTCATTCCCGCGCAGGCGGGAATCCAGTTCCTGCTCTTTCTACGTGCAGTGATCGTCGCCAATTCGGCCAGGTATGTCTGCCGTGAGACCTACCGCCAATAGCGCTGCGCCGGATTCCGTCTGCGCGGGAATGACGAACCGCTGAGTTCGCGCTTCGACTAAGCGCTCGCCGTCAATTTGTCGAGAATTCGCGCCAGCGCTTCGCGCTCGGCTGCCGTCAGGTGCGCGAGCAACTCGCGCTCGTGCTCCAGCGCAAGTGGCGCGACGGCGTCGTGGATCTTCCAGCCTTTCGCCGACAGACGCAGCACCGAGCGGCGCTTGTCGCCGTTGTGCGTGCGGCGCGTCACGCGGCCGGACTCGACCAGGCACGCCAGCGCGCGGCTGACCGCCACCTTGTCCATCGCGGTGTACTCGGCCACTTCGCGCGCGGACAAGGCATCGAAGCGCGCCAGCACGGCCATCACGCGCCATTCGGTCACGCTCAGGTCGAAGCGCGTCTCGTATTCGCGTGCGATCGACTGGCTGACCTTGTTCGACAGGATCGACAGCCGGTACGGCAGGAATTCCTCGAGCTTGAGCGGGGCGTGGTTGGCCATGTTGCCGTGCGGCTTGCAATTAGTTTCAACTGAAACCATTATATGTGCAATCATGAGTCGTTTGTGCAAGCTTGCGTGCTTGCCCGGATCACAAGGCGGCCTATGGCCGCATTTTTCATCAAGAGCGCTGCATCGCTGGCGCTACCGAGGTCATCCATGAGCGCACAACCCAACACCCAGTCCACCCCGCCCGTCACGTTCGAGAACCCGATGGGCATCGACGGTTTCGAGTTCGTCGAGTTCGCTTCGCCGCAGCCGGCGAAGCTGCACGAGCTGTTCCGCAAGATGGGCTTCGTGCAGGTGGCAAAACACAAGACGCGCCCGATCTACAACTACCGGCAGAACGACTGCACGTTCCTGATCAACGAGGATCCGGATTCGTTCGCCGCGGACTTCGCCGCCAAGCATGGACCCTCCGCGTGCGGCTTTGCGATCCGCGTCAAGAAGCTCGCCGAGTGGGTGCGCGTGCAGGCGTTGAAGAACGGCGCCAAGTCGATCGAGCACAAGGAAATCTCCAAGGCCGTCGCGGCACCCGTGATCGAGGGCATCGGCGGCTGCATGCTGTACATCGTCGACCGCTACGACGACAAGGGCACGATCCACGATCCGGATTGGGAATGGCTGCCCGGTGCGCCAATGATGCCGAAGGGCTTCGGCCTGACGTTCATCGATCACCTCACGCACAACCTGTATTTCGGCAACATGGCGAAATGGGCGGACTACTACGAGCGCCTGTTCCAGTTCCGCGAGATCCGCTATTTCGACATCAAGGGCGCCAAGACCGGCCTGGTGTCGAAGGCGATGACCGCGCCCGACGGCATGGTACGCATCCCGCTCAACGAATCCGCGGATGCGAAGAGCCAGATCAACGAATATCTCGACCAGTACAAGGGCGAGGGCATCCAGCACATCGCCTGCTTCACCGACAACATCTACGAGACGATCGAGGCGATGCGCCAGCAGGGCGTGCAGTTCCTCGACACGCCGAACGCGTATTACGAGGTGATCGACGAGCGCATCCCGAACCACGGCGAGGATGTCGCGCGCATGCGCGCCAACAAGATCCTGATCGATGCCGACCCGGAGACGAAGAAGAAGCTGCTGCTGCAGATCTTCACCCAGAACGCGGTCGGCCCGATCTTCTTCGAGATCATCCAGCGCAAGGGCAACACCGGCTTCGGCGAAGGCAACTTCCAGGCGCTGTTCGAGTCGATCGAGCGGGAGCAGATGAAGCGCGGGGTGTTGTGAGAATTCGTCGCGACCACGCAAACCGTTCGCCCTGAGCGTAGCCGCGTAGCGGCGAAGTCGAAGGGCCTGACATGCCATTCGTCCTGTATATCCTCCAATGCGCCGACGGAACGCTGTACGTGGGGCACACGGACAATCTGGAAGAACGCATGCATCAGCACGATATCGGCAAGGCCGACTCGTACACGGGCAAGCGTAGGCCTCTGAAACTGGTCCATACGCAGGCGTTCGATTCCCGCTATGAAGCACTCGCCATGGAGCGCAAGTTAAAGGGCTGGAGTCGAGCGAAGAAGTTGGCGTATATCGCGGGTGATTGGGGTAGCGTGGCGGCATTGTCAAAGGGCAAGCACCGTCAGGAACGGGTTCAGCGAAGCGGCTGAAGGACGCTTCGACTTCGCGGCCTGCGGCCGCTACGCTCAGCGCGAACGGATTTTTGGAAGATTCTGGAACGAAAAGCGACGGGAACGGAAACGACGATGTCGAACCGAGTGATCGAACAACTCTCCTACCAATCCGGCTTCGCCAACGAATTCGCCACCGAAGCCGTCCCCGGCACGCTGCCGGTCGGACGCAATTCGCCGCAGGTGGTCGCGCACGGCCTGTACGCGGAGCAGATTTCCGGCACGGCGTTCACCGCGCCGCGGCATCAGAACCGGCGCTGCTGGTTGTACCGGATCCGGCCGGCGTCGATGCATCGGCCATTCGCCATGCTGCAAAGTGGAAGATTCCACAATGTATTCGATGCCGTGGCGGCCACGCCGAACCAGCTGCGCTGGGATCCGTTGCCGCTGCCGCAGGCGCCGACGGACTTCCTCGACGGGCTGATGACGATGGCCGGCAACGGCAGCGCCGCCGCGCAGCACGGCATCGGGATCCACGTGTATGCGGCGAATCGCTCGATGCAGGGTCGCTTCTTCTACGACGCCGACGCCGAGCTGCTGCTCGTGCCGCAGCTCGGGCGGCTGCGCCTGGCCACGGAAATGGGCGTGCTCGAGGTCGAGCCGCAGCAGATCGCGGTGATCCCGCGCGGCGTGCGCTTTCGCGTCGAGTTGCCGGACGGCGATTCGCGCGGCTATGTCGCGGAAAACTTCGGCGCGCATCTGCGCCTGCCGGAGCTGGGTCCGCTCGGCTCGAACGGGCTGGCCAACGCGCGCGATTTCCTGGCGCCAGTGGCCGCCTACGAAGACATCGAAGGCGATTTCGAGCTGATCGCGAAATTCCAGGGCAACCTGTGGTCGGCGAAGATCGATCATTCGCCGCTGGACGTGGTCGGCTGGCACGGCAACTACACGCCGTACATGTACGACCTGCGCCGCTTCAACACGATCGGTTCGATCTCGTTCGATCATCCGGATCCGTCGATCTTCACCGTGCTGACTTCGCCGAGCGACACGCCCGGCGTGGCCAACATGGATTTCGTGATCTTTCCGCCGCGCTGGCTGGTGGCGGAGGACACGTTCCGGCCGCCGTGGTTCCATCGCAACGTGGCCAGCGAATTCATGGGCCTGGTGCACGGCGCGTACGACGCGAAAGCCGGTGGCTTCGTGCCGGGCGGCGCCAGCTTGCACAACTGCATGAGCGGGCACGGACCCGATGCGGCGAGTTTCGAGAAAGCCAGCGCCGCCGACACGCGCAAGCCCGACCACATCGTCGACACGATGGCCTTCATGTTCGAGACGCGCGCGGTGATCCGGCCGACCCAGGCCGCGCTCGACGCGCCGCAGCTGCAGCGCGACTACATCGATTGCTGGCAGGGCCTGCGCAAGCGTTTCAAGGCGCAATGAGCGACTCGCCGCTGTACGGCGCGTACGCCGACTGGAAACAGTGGCAGGGCGATTTCGCCGCCGACGATCGTCACGCGCGCTATTTCGCCGCCGAACTCGACGGCTTCGCGCTGCGCGGCATGCGCGTGCTCGAGATCGGCTTCGGCAACGGCAGCTTTCTCGCCTGGGCGAAAGCGCAGGGCGCGCTCGTCGCCGGCACCGAAATCAACGCGGCTATGCTGCAGCGGGCGAAGGAAAAGGGCTTCGACGCGCTGCCCGATGCGCTCGACGCGCTCGTGGCGCAGCGGCGCCGCTTCGAGCTGATTGCGGCGTTCGACGTGTTCGAGCACTGGGACAAGGCCGCGCTGCTGTCCAACCTGACGCATATCCACGCCCTGCTCGAGCCGGGCGGGGCGTTGCTCGCGCGCTTTCCGAACGGACACAGTCCGTTCGGGCGGGTGTTCCAGTACGGCGACATCACGCACCAGTCGGTGTTGTCGGCGTCGAGCATCGAACAGCTCGCGCGCATGACCGGGTTCGCCGTCGAGCGCGTGGGCAACGCACGCCGCGTGCCGGCGCGGCGCGATGCGTTCACCGTGATGAAATTCCATTGGCGGCAGTGGCGCCGCGCGCGCATCGAGGTGCGGCTCGGTAAACTCTACGGCTTCGGCCGCTTGCCGCTCGACCCGAACCTGACCGCGGTACTGCGCAAGCCCGTCGCCGCGAATTCCAGCGAATCCACGAGAACCTCCCCATGAAACTCGCCTCCCTCAAAGCCGGTGGCCGCGACGGCACCCTGATCGTGGTCAGCCGCGATCTATCGAAAGCCGTGCGCGCCAGCGACGCGGCGCGCACGCTGCAGGCCGCGCTCGAAGACTGGAGCAACGCCGCGCCGCGCCTGAATCGCGTCTACGAGCTGCTCAATGCGAGCCAGGCGCAGACCATCAACGGCGAGGAGGTGTTCGCGCTGGATCCGGCAGCGCTCGCCGCGCCGCTGCCGCGCGCCTACGAGTTCGTCGACGGCAGCGCCTACCTGCCGCACGTCGAGCGCGTGCGCCGTGCGCGCGGCGCCGAAGTCCCGGAGAGTTTCTACACCGATCCGCTCATGTACCAGGCGGTCAGCGCCGGCTTCTACGGACCGCGCGACGCGGTGCGCGTGCCGAGCGAGGACTACGGCATCGACCTGGAAGCCGAAGTGGTGATCGTCACCGACGACGTGCCGATCGCGGTCACGCCCGAGGCCGCGGCGGCGCATATCCAGCTGATCGGCCTGGTCAACGACGTCAGCCTGCGCAATCTGATCCCGAATGAGCTCGCCAAGGGCTTCGGCTTCCTGCAGTCCAAGCCGCGCTCGGCGCTGTCGCCGGTGTTCGTCACGCCGGACGAAATCGGCGCTGCGTGGAAAAATGCAAAAGTACACTTGCCCCTGGTCACGCACATCAACGGTGCGTGGTTCGGCGCGCCGGAGGCGGGGGACGACATGCAGTTCAGCTTCGCCGAGCTGGTCGCGCATGCGGCCAAGACGCGGCCGCTGTCGGCGGGCACGATCGTGGGTTCGGGCACGATCGCGAACAAGGACGAAAGCAAGGGCGCGTCGTGCCTGGCCGAACGCCGCACGCTGGAAACGATCGCGAACGGCAAGCCGTCGACACCGTTCCTCAAGTTCGGCGACCGCGTGCGCATCGAGATGCTGGATCGCGCCGGCGCGAGCATTTTCGGCGCGATCGAGCAGGAAATCGCCGCGGCGTGACGCGAAATGCGCCTTCGTAGGCGCGAGCACCGCGCCCGAGCACGCGGGCACGCATGGCCTCGACGGTCGTTGCGGGAATCGAAAATATCGGCGCGGCCGCTTCGCCTGTCGGCAACGGGTACCGTCCGCGCGGATTTCGCCGAATCGCCCCCAACAAGTGAAAATTTTGCTTTTTATCTTCGGCTGCGGCAGTCTGCGCACATGTCAGGTTGCGTAGGGGCGCAGGCATGCCTAACGACAGCATCAAGTTGTACAGCTATTGGCGTTCCAGCGCGGCGTTCCGCGTGCGCATCGCGTTGAACCTCAAGGGCCTGTTGTACGACATCGTGCCGGTGCATCTGACCGAAGACGGCGGCGCGCAGCACAAGGCGCCGTTCCGCGACATCAACCCGCAGCAGCTCATTCCGGTGCTGGTCGATGGTGAGCGCGTGATCCGCCAATCGATGGCGATCGTGGAATACCTGGACGAAGCCTACGACGGCGAACGCAAGCTGCTGCCGGCCACGGCACGCGAGCGCGCGCGTGTGCGTTCGCTGGCGCAGATCGTCGCCTGCGATATCCACCCGCTGAACAACCTGCGCGTGATGCAGTACCTGGAAAAGGAATTCAACGCGCCGCAAGTCGAGCGCGATCGCTGGACACAGCACTGGATGAAGGAAGGCTTCGCCGCGCTCGAGGCGCTGCTCGCGCAGAACCCGTCCACCGGGATCTTCTGCGAGGGTGACGAGCCGACGATGGCCGACATTTGCCTAGCGCCACAAGTATACAATGCGCAGCGCTGGTCGGTGGACATGAGTCCGTTCCCGACCGTGCAGCGCGTCGCCGCCGAATGCATGAAGCTCGACGCGTTCGAGCGCGCACGGCCGGAAAACCAGCCCGACGCCCCCCGCTCTTAAGAGATAACGCTGTCGCGCGCAGCGCGACGATCACTCCCCCTCTCCCGCTGGCGGGAGAGGGCAAGGGGTGAGGGTGGCCTGCACGCGTTCACGACAGTTCGACTGGAGCAGCCGCGCGACGATCACTCCCCCTCTCCCGCTGGCGGGAGAGGGCGCGGGGTGAGGGTGGCCGGCACGCGTTCACGACAGTCCGACTGCCGCAGACGCGCGACGATCACTCCTCCTCTCCCTCCCATCGGAAAAGGGCACGGGGTGAGGGTCGGGTTGAGAGAGAGTCAAACGAGGCAATCGACAGCGCGACGATCACTTCCCATTTTCATCGGGAGAGGCACGCGGTGAGGATCGGGGTTGCGCACCTTCTGATCGAAGCGACGCGCAGCACAAGACGCGCAGTGCAGCGCAATTGCTCCCTCTATTTCTTTCCGGATCAGGCGAAAGCTAGAGCGCTCTGCCTGGATCAATCTCGATAGCGACCCGGACCCTCACCCCGTGCCCTCTCCCGAGGGGAGAGGGGGAGTAGGCGTCGCGCTAGCGCGCGACGGCGGTATTAGAAAGTAGTGGCATCAAACGGATCATGCACCGGCGCATCGCCGCCCTCGCTGAGGCGGATCTTGAGCGCCAGACCGTCGCGCGAGTCGGCCTTCGACAGCGCTTCCTCGAGATCGATCTTGCCTTCCTTGTACATCGACATCAGCGCCTGATCGAAGGTCTGCATGCCTTCCTGCAGGCTGCGGTCCATCGCCTCTTTGATTTCGTGGATCTGGCCGCGGCGGATCATGTCGCGGATCAGCGGCGTGTTCAGCAGCACTTCGGCTGCGGGCAGGCGCCGCCCGTCCTTGCCGATCACCAGGCGCTGCGAGATCACCGCGCGCAGGTTCAGCGCGAGGTTCATCAGGATGTTGCGGTGCGACGCTTCCGGGAAGAAGTTGAGGATGCGCTCGAGCGTCTGGTCGGCGTTGTTCGAGTGCAACGTCGCCAGGCACAGGTGTCCGGTCTCCGAGAAAGCGATCGCCGCTTCCATCGTTTCGACGTCGCGGATCTCGCCGATCATGATCACGTCGGGTGCTTCGCGCATCGCGTTCTTGAGCGCCAGGTGGTAGCTCTTCGTGTCCAGGCCCACTTCGCGCTGGTTGACCACCGACTTCTTGCGCCGGTGCAGGTATTCGATCGGATCCTCGATCGTGAGGATGTGGCCGGACACGTTGGAATTGCGATGATCGATCATCGAGGCCAGCGTGGTCGACTTGCCGGAACCTGTCGCGCCGACCAGCAGCACCAGGCCGCGCGGCTCCATGATCAGTTCCTTGAACAGCACCGGCAGGCGCAGTTGCTCGATCGAGGGGATGTCGCTCTTGATCGCGCGGATCACCATGCCGACTTCGCCGCGCTGCTTGAACACGTTGATGCGGAAGCGGCCGGCGTCCTTCACGGCGATCGCGAGATTCAGTTCCAGGTCGCGTTCGAACTGCGGCACCTGGCCTTCGTCCATCAGCGAGTAGGCGATCTTCTTCACCATGCCGCCAGGCAACCCGGTGTTGCCGAGCGGGTACAGCTTGCCTTCCACTTTGATGTTTACTGGGGCGCCGGTCGTCAGGAACATGTCCGACGCGCCCTTCTCGGTCATCAGTTTGAGGAAATAGCCGATGTCCATACGAGCCTCTCTTGCTGTCTTGCGTCGCCGCGGACGACGACGCGTACTCGGGAGCTCGACTTCGCCTGCGCACCGGCCATTGCCTTGTACGGCCGGCTTTCCCACAATAGCGTTGCCGCGAACCCGCCCCTGTTTCAATAAGGTACTGCGACAGCGCTGTTATGACACCAAATCGGCGAAAAATCCATCGTGCACTCGTCACATTTGCGCTCGCGTTGCTGGTTGCGGCGTGCGAGCCGACCAAGCCGCCACCGCTGGGCCTGGATGACGCAGCGCACACGCTCGAGGCTGCTCGTGCGGCCGGGGCCGCTACCTACGCGCCGCTGGAATTGCGCAACGCGGAAGAACATCTGAGCCAGGCGCGCGCGCGCGCCGACAAGCGCGACTTCGAGGCCGCCGCGCTGTTTGCCGGCGAATCGCGCGTCGACAGCGAACTGGCGGCGGCGAAATCGCGCCTGGGCAAGTCGCGCGAAAAGGTCGAGGCACGCACGCGCGAGAACGCGCAGCTGCGCCAGGATCTCATCAACGGCGGCGCCACCTCGAACGAAGGAACGCAACAATGAAGAGGCTGGTTGCCCTCGCCATGCTGCTCGGCGCCACACTGGCCGCCCATGCTGCCAAGCACGACCTCGACTACGAACGCTTGCGCGCCAGCCTGAATGAGCTGACCGCCGACCCCGTGCTCGGTCCGCTGGCGCCGGGCGAACGCGCACAAGCTGAAACCGCGGTGCAGGCGTTACTGACCGACAACGGCGGCAAGCAGGGGCGCGCGTATCGCGTGTATCTCGCCGAGCGCCGCGTCGATATCGCCTATGCGGCCGCGCAGGCGGCCGACCAGGAACGCCGCCTCGACGTGCTCGATCGCGAGCACGACCACATCCTGCTCGAAGCCAGCCGGCGCGATGCCGAGCAGGCGCGCCTGGAAGCGGAGAAGCAGCGTATCCAGAGTCTGGCGCAGGCCGAGGAAGCCGAGCGCCTGCGCGCCGAAGCCGATGCCGCGCGCGCGCAGAGCGAGCAGGACGCACAGGCGGCCGACGCGGCGCGTGCGCAGGCCGCGCAAACCAAGCGGCTGGCCGATGCGCAGGCGCGCGAATCCGAGCTCGCGCGCAAGGAAGCGCAGCTGGCCGAGGCTACCGCGGCCGATCTGCGCGGACGCCTGCAGAACCTGCATGCGACACGCGGCGCCGCAGGCATGCAGATGACGCTCGACGACATCGCGTTTGCGCCGGGACAGGCCAGCTTGCGCCCGGAAGCGCGTGCCAGCCTCGGCAAGCTGGTCGCGTTCGTCAATCAGGATCGCGCCAAGCCGATCCGCATCGAAGGCCACACCGACGCGCGCGGCAACGTCAATGCCAACCAACTGCTGTCGCAGCGCCGCGCCGACGCGGTGCGCGACGCGCTGGTCGCCGCGGGAATCGCGGCCAAACGCATCACGGCGATCGGTCTCGGCGAGAGCCAGCCGGTGGCTTCCAACGACTCCGAGGAAGGCCGTGCGCGCAACCGCCGGGTGGACGTGATCCTGGAGGATCAGGCGGCACAGTAATTGCTCTCGCCGTCAAATTTTTCGCGACAAAACAAATAGTTGTCGCACAAGAAATTTCCGGTTGCAGGGTCCGGATCAAAGTAGTAGGGTCGGATTGTCGCGGACTTTCTCCCACACCCCGCGACGCCATGCCGAGCCCATGACTCAAGCGATCATGAACGACCAGGCGCCTGACTCACCACACTGGTGGGCGGCGCAGGTGATCGCGCCGCCGGGTTCGAAAAATCCCTTTGGAAGCAGCCAGCAGCGAGGCGCGGTCACCGCCGCGGCGCGCGCGTTGCGCTGTGCGTCAAATGCCGAGGAGGTTGGATGATGTTCGAGAACCAGCAGAAAGACGATGTCGACGCACTGATGAAGAGCGATTCGGAGTTCCGCAGCTTGTACCAGCGGCACCAAGAGCTGGACAGCAAGGTGCGCGACGCGGAACTCGGCGTGCTGCCGCTGGACGACACCACGCTGCACAACATGAAGAAGGAAAAGTTGTGGGCGAAGGACAAGCTGATCCATCTGTGGGAACGGCATCGAAGTTCCACGCACTGAAATCGGACAATTGACTGCCCGGCCGCGCACGCTCGGTGCGCGCCGGTGAGCACTTTCAAGCAGCACGACGCGCCACACCTGGTGGCGCGTCCGGCTCCGCGCGATGCGGCGCCCCGCAGCGGTTCGCGGCCTTAGCTGATATCATTTGCAATCAAGCGGCCACGACGGTGGCGCGCCACTTTTCTCCAAGATCCTAAGGTCGGGCGTTGCCCGCACACCGGGGTAACGCATGGCGATCCACCAAAGCGTGCTGGAATTGATCGGCAACACGCCGATCATCAAGGCGCAGCGCCTGAATTGCGGCAATTGCGAACTGTTCTTCAAGCTCGAGAGCAACAACCCCGGCGGCTCGATCAAGGACCGCATCGGGCTGTCGATGATCGAAGGCGCCGAGCGCGCCGGCAAGATCAAGCCCGGCGACACGCTGGTCGAAGGCACCGCCGGCAACACCGGCATCGGCCTGGCGCTCGTCGCGCAGCAGAAGGGCTATCGCCTGATCCTGGTCGTGCCCGACAAGATGAGCCGCGAGAAGATTTTCAATCTCAAGGCGATGGGCGCCGAAGTCGTGCTGACGCGCTCGGACGTGGCCAAGGGGCACCCGCAGTACTATCAGGATCTGGCCGAGCGTCTGGCGCGCGAAACGCCCGGCGCGTACTTCATCAACCAGTTCGGCAATCCGGATAACCCGAAAGCGCACGAACAGGGTACCGGGCCGGAAATCCTGCGCCAGATGGACGGCGCGCTCGACGCGATCGTGTTCGGCTGCGGCTCGTCCGGGACGATGACCGGCTTGTCGCGCTATTTCGCCAGCGCCGCGCCGAACGTCGAGCTGGTGCTGGCCGATCCGGTCGGCAGCATCCTGGCGCAGTTCATCAACGAAGGCACGCTGTCGACCAAGTCCGCGTCGTGGATGGTCGAGGGCATCGGCGAGGATTTCCTGCCGAGCATCTCCGACTTCACGCGCGTGAAGAAGGCCTATGCGATCAGCGACAAGGAAAGCTTCCTGGCCGGACGCGAACTACTCGAGAAGGAAGGCATCCTCGGCGGCTCGTCCACCGGCACGCTGCTCGCCGCCGCGCTGAAGTACTGTCGTGAACAGACCACGCGCAAGCGCGTACTGGTATTCGTCTGCGACACCGGCAACAAGTACCTGTCGAAGATGTACAACGACTACTGGATGCTCGACAACGGCTTCATCGAGCGCCAGCATTTCGGCGACCTGCGCGATTTGATCCTGCGTCCGTATTCGCAGCGCGACACGGTCGTGGTCGGTCCCGCCGAGCCGCTCACCACGGCGTACCAGCGCATGAAACTGTACGACGTGTCGCAGCTGCCGGTGATGGACGGCGACAAGATCGTCGGCATCGTCGACGAGTCCGACGTGCTGCTGCACGTTTACGGCGACGAAAAGAAATTCCGCGATCCGGTCTCCACCGCGATGATCAGCCGTCTGCAGATCCTCGACGTGAAATCACCGATGGAATCGCTGCTGCCGGTATTCGAAGCCGGCCATGTCGCGATCGTGATGGACGGCGAGAAATTTCTCGGTCTGATCACGCGCATCGATTTGTTGAATTATTTGCGGCGACGCGTGCAGTAAAAAACATGGACATCCTGGATCAATACGTAATTCGATTGCCAGAGCCGCAAAACATCCTCGATCTGTTCGATGGTGAGTGGTCGTCGCGCATGCCCGCGGCTTCCGGTCTGAGGACGAGGCCGGGCACGGCCGCGCTGTTCGAAGACGGGCGCATCACCTGGGCCGAGCAGCAGCTGGGGTCGTTTTCCGGCAGCGACATTCTCGAACTGGGGCCGCTGGAGTGCGGGCATACGTACATGCTGCATGAGCGCGGCGCCAGATCCATCGTGTCGATCGAGGCCAATTCGCGCGCGTTCCTGAAATGCCTGTGCGTGAAGGAGTTGTTCGGACTCGATCGGGCGCACCTGCAACTTGGCGACTTCGTGGCTTTCTTGCACAGCAACCAGAAGAAGTTCGATGTGACCATTGCCAGCGGCATCCTCTATCACATGGAGCAGCCGATGGAGGTTCTGGATTTGATGTCAAAGTCGTCCGATAGGTTGTTCATCTGGACCCACTACTTCGACGCCGACGTGATACGTGCGAACAAGGCTGTGGCGAAGAAGTTCGAACATTCGCAGCGCGCTTCGTACAACGGATTCGAATACGAATTTGCTCGGCAGTCGTACGAGAAGGCGCTGGATTGGGCCGGCTTTTGCGGTGGACCCAAGACGAAGAGCCTGTGGTTGACCCGGGACAGCATCCTGGGATTCCTGCGCCATTGCGGATATTCCAGCCTCGAAATAGCTTTTGAGCATCCCGAGCATCCCAACGGCCCCTCATTTGCAGTTTGTGCGAAGCGAGCATGAAAAAAAATACCACTGACAAGAAACACGGACTCGGCACGCGCGCCATCCACGCCGGCCAGCAGCCCGATCCCTCCACCGGCGCAATCATGACGCCGATTTACGCGACCTCGACCTACGTGCAGTCCAGTCCGGGCGTGCACAAAGGTTACGAGTACAGCCGCACGCAGAACCCGACGCGCATTGCCTATGAGAAATGCATCGCGGCGCTGGAAGGCGGCAATGCCGGCTACGCGTTTGCGTCGGGACTTGCTGCCGCCGCGACGGTGCTCGACCTGCTCGACACGGGCAGCCATGTCATCGCGATGGACGACCTGTACGGCGGCTCGTACCGCCTGTTCGAGCGCGTGCGCCGGCGCAGCGCGGGGCTGGACTTCACCTTCCTGGATCTCAACGACACGGCGGCGTTGAAGGCGGCATTGAAGCCGAACACGCGCATGATCTGGGCCGAGACACCGACCAATCCGATGCTCAAGGTGGTCGATCTGGCCAAGCTCGGCGCGTTCGCGCGCAAGCACAAGCTGATCCTGGTCGTCGACAACACGTTCTGTTCGCCGATGCTGCAGCGGCCGCTCGAATACGGCGCGCACCTGGTGCTGCATTCGGCGACGAAATATCTCAACGGCCATTCCGACATGGTCGGCGGCGCGGTCGTGGCCGGCGACGACGCGGAGCTGGTCGAGAAGATGTATTTCCTGCAGAACTCCGTCGGCGCCGTCGGCGGTCCGTTCGACGCGTTCCTCGCCATGCGCGGGCTGAAGACGCTGCATCTACGCATGCGCGCGCATTGCGCCGGTGCGATGGAACTGGCGAGCTGGCTCGAAAAGCATCCGGCCGTGGAGCGCGTGATCTATCCAGGCTTGAAATCGCATCCGCAATACGCATTGGCCAAACGCCAGATGGATGGCCCCGGCGGCATCATCTCGGTCGTGGTCAAGGGCGGCCTGCGCAAGGCGCGCAAGACGCTCGAACGTTGCGAGCTGTTCGCGCTGGCCGAATCCCTCGGTGGCGTGGAGAGCCTGATCGAGCATCCGGCGATCATGACGCATGCGTCGGTGCCGGCGGCGAACCGCAAGCGGCTCGGCATCAGTGACGGGTTGATCCGCTTGTCGGTGGGCGTGGAAGATATCGCCGACCTGCGCGACGAACTCGAACGGGCGTTGCGCCCATAGCGATCATGCTGGAATCGGCGTCCGGTGCGACTGCGGCCGTCGCGTCCGCCGTCACCGTCCACTTCGACTTGCCGACGAGTCCGCTGATCTTCAATCTCGCGCAGCAATTCGCCGGGTGGATAGCGAGTGCGGAGCCATTGGACGTGGCGCAACTGCGCTTCGTTGCGGAGGGCCAGCCGCTGGTGGTCGAATTTCGGCGTCGCGAGGACGTCGAGCGCGCAATGCCGGGAAGCTGGGTCAGCGGATGGTCGTGCACGCTCGACACGTTCGCCTTACGGCGCACCGCGCGCAGCGTGAATCTGCAGTTGCTGCTCAGCGACCGCCTCCTGTACAGCCGCATGTTCCTCAAGACGCGCCACTTGTTGCCCGGCGTGCACAATGCGCCCTTGTTCTTCATGCACGTGCCGAAGACCGCGGGCACCGCGCTGCGCCATATCGTCGACTATGCATTTGCGAGCTTCCCCTCGCTGCTGGTATACGGCGACGCGCCCGGCGTGAGCAGCGATGAAGTAATTTCCACTTACAACCGGTTCGTGGACTCGCGCGAAATACTGTTCGGCCATTTTGATTTCGCGCTTGCGCAGCAGTTCGGAGGCGCCGAGCCGAAGGTCATCACGGTGCTGCGCGAGCCGAAGGCCATGGTGCGCTCGTATCTGGAGTTCACGCCGGAGCCAGCCGGGCAAATGCTGGACAACCCCCAGGTGCGGCATCTGTGTGGCTTGAGCTATCAAGAGCCGTTCGGCCTGGTGACGCGGCAGCATCTCGAGCTGGCGCTGCGGCGCTCGGCGAGCAACTGTTACATGATCCAACAGGATCGTCTGCAGGAATTCGCCGACCTTCTGACACGATCGTTTGGCCTGCCGCCGTATCGCGTGGAGCGCGTGAACGAAACCGTTGCCGCACTACCCGCCGCGAGCGAGCCGGTATCGGTCGACCTGCGCTACGACACGGAACTGTACGCGACCTGCCGAAACGTGTCGCGCGATTTCTTCGAGTTCCTCGATCTGTAAGCTTCACGACGGACGCCACAGCTCGCGCAACGCGCGGCGCACGTAGCCGCGTTCGTAGAATGTCGGCACCACCCAGTCCCGAAATGCATGTGCAGGCACGCGCCGCGTGGCGCGAATGAGCTTGCGCTTGCGCCGCATTGCAGGCATGCCCTTGAACGCATCGCGATACAGCCGCCAGAGCACGCGCTGGCGCCCGCGCCGCAGATGGCGCAGCCAGATGCCGCCATGCAGCAGCACGAACCAGGGCAGTGAGCGCAGCAGCCAGCCGGTCGGCGCATCCTTGACCAGCCACCACAGCGAGTTGCGGATGCCGTGATACAGCACGAAATCGTTGTCCGGTCCGCCGGACGACAGCGAACCGGCGTGCTCCACCACCGCATCGGCGGCAAACACCGGCACGTAGCCGAGCCAACGCGCGCGGATCACCAGATCGGTGTCCTCGGCGTAACAGAAGAACTGCTCGTCGAACCATTCGCCGTGTGTCGCCTTGAGGTCCTCGAGCAGGCGCCGCGTCAGCAGCGCGCAGCCTCCGGTTGGGCCGAGCAGTGTTTCGTCCTCGCGCTTGCGGTTCGACGCCAACGTCGAGCGATACAGCGCGATACCGAGACTGTCCACCTTTCCACTTTTCGCATCGAGCAGGCGAGCGGCGACCATGTCAGTGCGATTGGCGGGATCCAGGCGCGCGCGCATCGCCGCAAGGAAGCCGGGCCGCGGTCGCGTATCGCTGTTCAGCAGCAGCACCGCGTCCACCACAGGGTCGCTGAGAATCTCCACGAGCAGTCGGTTGCTGCCGCCGGCAAAACCAAGGTTGTTTTCGCTCGCGATGAAACGAACCTGCTGGCGCCGTTCGCGCGCATAGCCCTCGAGCCGCGTGGCGTCCTCGCCGCCGGAACCATTGTCGAGAACGTAGATGCGCATGCCGGCATCGGCGTCCGCGACAACCGCATCCAGGCACGCGAGCGTGGCGTCGGCGGTGCGGTAGTTGACGATTGCGACGGCGATCATGGCGCCGCGCGCGCCCGCCTACAGCGGCAGTTCATCGGCGTAGGCCGGATTCGGCTGGTAGTTGTTGGTCAGCGACAGGTTCGGGTTGTAGTGCGGATCGCCGTTCTGCAGCGCGCCGGCGTGGCGCTGCTGCATGTAGCGGATCTCCTTGCCGAAGCGCAATTGCTTCTCGGGCGTATCCTCGTAGCCACGCGATTTTGATTCGTAGTGGTACAGCACCGCGTTCGGCGTGTACACGATCAGAAATCCGGCCTCGCGCGCGCGCATGCAGTAGTCGATGTCGTTGAACGCGATGCACAGTTCCTGCTCGTTGAGACCGCCGAGACGTTCGAACACTTCGCGTCGGCTCATGGCGCAGGCAAACGTCACGGCGCTGAGTTGCTGGGTGAGTTGCGCGCGCGCGAAGTAGCCCGGGTCGTTGCCGGCCAGGAACAGGTGCGCATGGCCGGCCACGCCGCCCAATCCCACGATCACGCCGGCGTGCTGCAGGGTGTTGTCGGCGTACAGCAGTTTCGCGCCGACCACGCCGACTTCCGGACGCTGCGAGTGTTCGAGCATTGCGTCGAGCCAGTCGGCGGAAATCACTTCCGTGTCGTTGTTGAGGAACAGCAGATGCTCGCCACGCGCCGCGCGCGCGCCGAAGTTGTTGATCGCGGAGTAGTTGAACGGCGCGTCGTAGCGCACGAAGCGTACGCGCGCATCGCGCTGTTGCAGATTCCGCATCAGCGTGTGCGTGGCCGATTCTGCGCTGTTGTTGTCGATGCCGATGATCTCGAAATTGCGATAGCGCGACTTTTCGAGGATCGAGCCGATGCAGGCATCGAGCAGTTCCGGCTTGTCGCGGAACGGCACCAGGATGCTGACCAGCGGTGCGCCGCGCACGCTGCGGCGCACGTTGAACGTGTTCGGAAACGGGCCCGCGCCGGCACTCGCGTCGATGCCGCGGCGCTTGAGCGATTCCGTCAGTGCACGCAAGCCGGCCGCGCTCGTTTGCGGTTTCGCCGCGGCGCTCGCAGCGGTCGAACCGGGGCTGCGCCGCCAGTGGTACAGCACCTTGGGGATGTGCGCGATCTTCTGGGTCTGCTCTGTCGCGCGCAGCAGCAGGTCGTAGTCCTGCGCACCGTCGAAGCCGGCGCGGAAGCCGCCGATGCGCGTCAGCAGCGCGCGCCGGATCACGCTGAAGTGGCAGACGTAGTTGATCGAGAACAGGTAGTCTTCGTTGTAGTCGGGTTTGAAATGCGGCTCGACGTGGGCGCCGTTTTCGTCGAGCTTGTCTTCGTCGGAGTACAGCAGGTCCGGTTGTTCGGCGTCGATGCGCAGCGCCATCTCGAGCAACGCGTCGCGCGTGAGCATATCGTCGTTGTCGAGCAGGCCGACGTAGTCGCCCGTGGCCAGTTCAAGCGCCGCATTGGAGGCGCCGGCGATGCCGAGGTTCTCGCGCAGGCGCCGGATCTTGATGCGTGCATCACCGAGGCGCTCGATGTCGCGCAACGCGCGCACTGTCTCGGCCTGGGTCGAAGCGTCATCCGCGATGCACAGCTGCCAGTGCGGGTAGAACTGTCGGCGCACCGAATCCACCGCGGCCTGGAGCCAGCCTGCGTCGACGTTGTACACCGGCATCGCGATCGAGATCAGCGGCGGTGTGGCGATCCTTGCCAGCGTCTGCTCGGCACGCGCCGCGTCCATGCGCTGCAGGCGTGCACGCTCTTCCAGCGTGGCGGCGCGATGCTGCAGCAACTCCTGGGTCTGCTGGTATAGACGGTACGACAGCGTCCGGCGCGTGAGCCACGGCGCATGCCGGTGCAGCCACAACACGGCCGCCCGCTTGCGCGCGACATTCAAGCCGGGAATCGCATAGTAGAGGCGGTACAGCCGTTGCTCTGCAGCGACCGGTGCGCGCGCGGCGAACAATCCGGCAAACGCGCGCAACGGTGCCGTGACCTTCCACGACCACGAGGCGCGCATGGCGCGCACGGCGTCGCTCAATTCGGTCGCGCTGCGATGCTGTTGCTCGAGCTGCTTCCCTAGTGTGGCGATGCGCTCTTCGAACGCGAGGTGCGCGGCGTGGCGTTCGCGTTCGCTCGCGGCGACCTGTTGCGCCAGCGCGGCGACGCCGACGCGCTCGCCAACGGCAACCTGTTCCGTCAACGCCGCAATACGCTCGCGTTCCGCCACCAGCTGCTGCCGCTGCTCGGCGATCTGTTGCAGATGCTTCGCGATCTGCTGATCCTGCACTTCGATGTGTCGATGCTGCGTCGCCAGTTCGCGCTGCTGGGTAAGGACTTGCTCGTGCAGCGCGGTGATTTGCTGCTGCTGCGCGATCAGTTGCTGGTGCTGGGCGGTCAGCTGCGTGCGCCAGTTCTCGCGTTCGTTGGCATGTTCGAGCAGCCGGTGCTCAATGCCTTGCAGCTGCGCTGCGGTTTCATTGCGCGCCTGTGCTCGGCCCTGTTCGGCATGCCAGGCGAAAGCCGCCTCGAACTCGGCCAAGGTCCGGTCTGGGTGCGCGGATTGCGGCCAGCTTCGCACCGTGACCGGCCCCGGCGCGCGCGCTTGCGCGTCCAGCCAGCCGAACAACGCGGTTTGGCTGGCATCGAGCTTGATGTGCGCATCGGCCTGGCTGCGATGCAGGTCAGGGTCAAGCACGCCCTTGTGCGGTTGCGCGATCGGATGCAGGCCGTGCACGCCGAGTGCCTCGAGCCCGCGCTGCAGGCGCAGGATTTGCCCGTCAGGATCCGCCAACAGTGCCGGATACGACACGAACAGTGCTGGCCGACCGTCGAGGGCGTCGAGCATCGAACGCGTATATTTTTCCCAAAGGGCAACTGGAAACTGACTGCCGAACACGCCGCGCTCGGTATTGCGCAACGATGCGGCGATCTCGGCCGGATCGCGCACCACGACCACGCACGCCGCACCGCCGACGATGGGCAACCAGACCGGCAGCAGCAGGCTCAGGCGCGGATCTTTGATCAGCCATGGGCCGCCGCTCGCGTTCAAGGCGTCGACCAGCTCGCGCAAGTGCGCGGCCAACGCGCGACGCGAGCCTGCCTCGGCAGTTTGCGCATTGAAGTCGGCTAGATGCTTCCATGAGTGGCCGGTTGCTTCGAGGAACCGGTCGTGCTCGCGCACGAGCTCGCCGCGTTCCCAGTAACCGGTCGGATTGTCTTGCGGATGCGCGGGCAGCAATTCCGACTCGTCGCCGGCAAAGGCACCCATCGCGGCGATCACACCGGCGGTGGCCGAGGTACCGGAGCGATGCATGCCGAGGACGAGGATGGCTTGGGTAGCCGCCGAGTCCGTTCCTTGCTGGTCGGCGACTTTCGACGCATCTGAGCACTGCGGGACCGACCACTGCGCTTGATCGCTCAATTCCTTGGTATCGCCGCTCATCGGTGCTTCCCAGACCATCCCCGTGCAGAACTTGGGAATGATACTTCATCCGTACGGCGCCACGGCGCAGCTCAGAACGCGCGCCTTGGCGGCCGTCAGGGGACTTCAAAGCCGTTGCGGAAAATCCCGTCGAGCGCGCCGGCGATGAGGGGCCCGGACGCATACTGACTCACGCTGTTCTTGCTGTCGGTGGCGAGCGCGAGCACGTGATAGGTCCCGTAATTGATCTCCCGAGAATCCGGCCATGCGAACTGGCCGCTGCCGTTGGCAACCGTCGCGCTATAGACAAGCAATTCGTTGGCGTTACCGGGGTTGGTATCGGGATCCAGGTACAAGCTGAGGTTAACGTTCGCGTCGTCTAGGTCGGACAGATTCCAACGAAACGTATAGCTTGGATTTGCCTGGGCAAATGGCGCGAGCGTCACCGCATCTAGACGCACGTCATGGCAGGTGTCGGCCGTCGAGCAGCCACCCGGTGGTGTGAATTCGTCGGGATCGATGCGGAAGACCGTCTTGGACCCGGACCACGTGCCACCGTTGGGGGGATCGGCAGGATCCGGCGCGTACGCGGCCAGATCGGCGATGCAATATCGGCCGACGGTCGTATCGCCGTTGTTGTCATCCAGCGTCAACTGCTGCGAAGTTGTCAGGGCTCCAGTTGCATTGCCCCAAAATACGCGCGCAACGCTACCCGTTCCGACATTGCGCGGTCCGAACACCTCCAGCGCAAAGCACAACGATCGGTACAGGCTGGCATCAATGGCGTGACCGTTGAGGTTGAAGAACCAACCGGTGTCGTTGTTCAGTGGCCGGCCGTTGAACGAGCCAACGGGGTTGCTGTAGCTGACATTCGTGAAATTTCGCACGCCGATACCGGGAACAAAATCCGCAGCCTCGATCGGCCCCCATGGATTGCCGACCACGGTGGTGGCGAAATCCTTGCTGAGATCACCGCTCGCTGCGGGAGCGGTGAGCGCGGGTTGCGGCGGACTATTGATCGCAAACGTGGCGCTGTTCGCCGTCGCGCTGTTGTCGGTTCGACTGACTTGGATGTGATATTGCCCTGGAGGCAAAAAGCTCAGATCGGCCTGAAAACTCGTTCCGCTGACGCTGTTGGTCAGGCTGAAGCTGGTCCCGCCGGAATCCACGGCCGCGAGCTTGTACGTACTGACTGGACTATCGGTCCATTGGACTGTTGTCTTTTGCGCTGCGCTTGCGGGAGCGGTCAGGCGGATCCAGTCGATGTTGAATTGGACGCTGGCGTAGGCGCCGCCCGCGTTTGTTGTTGCCGGGTCGATGCGCAAGCCAGGCACTTGCGGAAAATCGGTCCAATGGTGCGGCGAGGTGCCGTCGATTTGCCCGATCATGTCAAATGTGATGATCATCCATTGGTTCGCCAACAGCGTGGAGTAGGCGGAATAGCCGAACGTTCCGTCGTTGTAGCTGTTGCCGCTGTCGAGAAACACCACGCGCGCGAACTGGATCGTGGCCGGAGGCTGAGTCGCGCGAAGCTTGATGGTCACGTAGCGATAGCGCGATGTGTCGATCGGAGAATTGGCTCCGCGACTCAGGTTTATCGTTTGCGGATAACCCATGAACAACGGATAGATAAACGCTCCATTTGCCGTTGTATTGGCGGTATACAAGCCGGCACTGAACGTCTGGCCGGTCACGCCGAAAGACTCTTGTGTCTCAATGTCGGCCGCGTCATTCATGTCCCACGGATTGCCCAGGACTTGCGTCGCGTAGTCGTCGCCAGCGGGAACCACGCTTGCGGCGGTCGGCTGCGTCACACTGAGCGCGTGGCATATCGGCGCGCTAGCGATTCCGACGATCGCAACCGATACGAAGGCGATGCAGCGTAGCCGCGCGCTGGATGCGCGCACAGTGGTCGATCGAGTACGTTCGTTCATAGGCTTGCCGTCGAACATTCCATCAGGCCCTCGCGAAACCATCACGAGGGCGCACTATTCTTTTACAATACACCCAACACAAATGGGAATCACGGCGCCCGTCCGTCTTCGCCCTAAGGGCATCCTGGGGCGGCTCGGGCGCGCGGAGAAGTTCGTTCACAATCCGTTATTGTCAGTGCTTGAAGCGTCTGGCTGACGGTTCGGTAGTGCAGTGTCTAGCGGAGTTGACAGCATTGTGCGCCGGCCGCTGCTGCTCCCAAGTGTGCTCCACGAGGCAGGCCAACGAACCGGGATACGCATGAATCCGCCGCAGCCAGTGCAGCACCAAGACGCGTCTCTGTCCGGTGCGTTACAGACGGGATCGAAACCGAAATCCGCTCGAAGGTGGGTTGTCGCCGCGCTTTGCTCGTGGGTGTTCATTCAACTCCTGCTGCTATGCATCCCTCGCGGCGGCGCCGAGATTCGCATGCAACTTCGTGCCGACAAGGAAGGCGTGGCGCAGTGGTTCTACGATAGAGGACAAGGTTTCCGCGAGGCCGACTCGGTTGTCGCCGCCTTGGGCAAAGGCGAGAACATTGTCTCGTTCACACTGCCAAGCGGGTTGATCCGTGACTTGCGATTCGATCCCATCAACAACACTGCGGAAGTGACCGTCGAACGGCTGCGTCTGGATTCGTCGCTGGATCCGCAGCTAGGTTCGATCGACGCGGGTCAGTTGGTGCCGCTTGCGAATATCGCAGGCGTGCATCAAACGGCAGATGGGATTTCGATAGTTCCGTCCTCCACCGATCCTCAGCTGCGGCTCGTGCTGCAACGCCCACTGGACTTGCGTGCGCCTTCGCCTTATCCGCGCAACTGCCTGGCCGCGGTGTTGCTGACGGGTATTGTGCTGCTCGTAGTGCAGTGTCTGCGCAAAGCTCGGCTCGCGCGGTACGCCGTGCCGGCGGCGATGGCCTTCGTGTTCGGCCTCATATTGGCCATGGCTGGTGTCGCCACCACAAGCAACTCGGTTCATCCGGATGAATTTTCGCACTTGGGCGCGTTGCATTTCTATATCGAGCACTGGGTTCCCCCGGCAATCGACGATCCTTCTGCGCGGCCCGCCATGTCGGTATATGGCTACTCGTATCTGTTCGAGCTCAATACGACCTACATGATTGCCAGCTGGGTCGTCTCGCCGTTCGTTGACGGTGTTGCGGAAGTGTACGCAGCCAGGGCGTTCCAAGCCTTGCTCTGGGCGTTGCTCTGCATATTGGCTTTCAGGGCACGTGCTTTTGCTATGCCGCTCGGCGTCCTGCTCGTGTCCCCGCAGGTGTGGTATGTGTTTTCGTATTTCAACAGTGATGCCTTCGGCTTGTTCGTTGCGATGATCGCTGCCTTGATGTTGTGCTTCCCCGGCAATTCCGTAGGGGCTTATCTGTCGGGTAAACGCAAGTTTGGAATCCATGTCGTCGCATTTGGCACCTGCCTCGGTCTCCTGCTGATCAGCAAACCCAATTTCGTGATTCTCGTTCCGGCTTTTTTGTTGTGGCTTGGCGTTCTGCACCTGGACCTGCGCTGGTACGAGCTTGCGTCGGCTTTGCTCGCGCTGGCGGTCTTCGGGACGGTGCTGATCCTTGGCACCGCGCCCGTGATGTCGCCGTCAGTCAAAGGCATGCTGTGGTTGGCCGGCGGCATCGCATCCGCACTGGCCGGCGGATCGTTGCTGATTCGATGCACGCACGTTGTTCAGTGCAGAAACGCTTTGTCGAGAATGTTCTTGCTGTGCCTCATCGCAGGTGCGGTTGCTGCACCGAGAGTGGCCCAGGACATATTCGTCAACGGCTTCCCCGGGGAGAAAGCGGCGCGCATCGTCGCCGCGGAAGAGACGAACGCCGGGGCAGCGTACAAGCCGTCCACGATCGCAACGGGCCAGGGAGGCGGCAACACGGGACTCGTGTATCGCGGCGTAGGCATGGAACAGATGCTTTTTGCGCCCCCGTATCGCTGGCTGGCAGCAAGCGTACAGAGTTTTTTTGGCGTTTACGGTTACATGAACATCGTGCCGCCGCTGCTGCTAAATGAATTGTTGGCGCTCATCTTCCTGCTTGTCGCGGCAACAGCGGCATTCACTCTCGCTCGCACTCGGCCTGCCGGTGCGCACCTCGTTGCAGTCGCTGCTGGAACATGCGCACTCGTTGCGTTGAGTTCGATCCTGAACAGTTGGGTGCTCGATTTCCAGCCGCAGGGACGATATCTGTTGCCTGGATTGGCGATGCTGGTCCTCGTCATCGGGTGGGCCCAATCCCGTCTGCCGCGCAAGTTCGTCGGCGTACTGATGGCATTGGCGTTCGCCTTGTCGGCATGGTCATTCGCATGTATCGCACTTCCGGCGTTCGCGAGTCATGCGTGAAGACCTCCGCTCCAGGTTCTGGCATTCGATAGCGGCACGGCTGGCTATTTGCAAATGAACAATATTGAATTCGGATTCACATTCGTGACATGGCTTGTTTTCGTGCTTGCGCTGTGGCGCATACCGGTCACGACGAAACAACGAATCGGCATCGCCGCATGCGCACTGATCGCGATCGGCTGGAGCTTTCTCGATGCCACGCAAATTGTCACGATCGATGAAGGCGTTTGCCTCGGTGAGACGAGCGGAACGATATTGCCGACGTGGATCTTGGGCGAACTGCGCACCACCGATCTTGTCTTCGGCGTGGCGCAAAAGCTGGCCGCGCCAGCGCATGTCGTTCTCAGTGCAGCCGCCTTGAAGGCATTGCATACCTGTTTTTGCCTGGTGCTATATGCGGCACTGGTCGTGCTGGTCACACGGCTGTGCGCCGCCGAGCTGGAACCGGCGCCGGTTGCGCTCGCACTTATCGGCTTGCTGCTGCTGCCGACGACCCTGATTGCGGCGAAGGTCTTGAATTACGATTTTTTTGTGATGACGCTAAGCGCGATCACGGTGTTTCTCATCTTGCTGGCATTCAAGACGCGGAATTTCCGCTACCTGTGGCTCGCCGTTCCGCTGTCTGCGCTTGCGGCGCAGGAAAAGATGATTGCGACGCCGCTCATGTTTGCAACGGTCCTTCTAACAGCCTTTGCCGTCGGCTCGTTCGGGCGCTGGCCAACACCACTGGCAGCAGCCGCGCGTGTTGCCATCGCATTGCTGGTGTGTATCGCAGTGGTACTCCTTTCGGCCTTGGCGCTTGCCTTGCTTCGACCAGCTGATGAAGCCGCGATTCTCGGCAACACCTTGTTGCGGCCGCTGACGCAATTTGCCGGCACGATCGCGTATTTCGCCTTTCATCTCGCGCCCGACCAGTACAGCGCACCGCCGCTCGCATTCCTGGCCGGATTGATCGCGGTGCTCGTCTTGCTTGCCGCGGCTAGTCCGTATATTTGGCGTGCCGCGCAGCCGACGGTGCGGCGCCTGCTGCAGCTGCCGTGGAATCCAATCGCGGCGTTGGCTGCGTTGCTTTTTTTCGCAATCGCAGTCTATGCCGATGCTCACTTGACCATGTACTGGGCGCCCTTTCATGCAGTTCCCTCGGGTGGCTACCAGCCTGGAGGGGGATTCAATGGCGCGACTACGCACTTCGCCTCAGCGTCGGTGGTGCTCCATCTTGTAGCAAGTTGCGCTGCCGCAATCGCGATGTTCTGGGCAGCGACTCCGACCGCGATCTGGATCGCCTTGCTGGTCGGCCTCGGCCTGAGTCTCTACCGTCGAAGCCACGGTTTCGATCCAACCCCGCAGATCATGGTCTGCGCGGCACTCGCGCTGCCGCTGGCGTGGGGAGTGTTCCAACTCCCCACAGGTATCGGCGGCAAGTACTTCAATATCGGAATACTGATGCTTTCGATCGCGGCAGTTTGGATCTTCCTGCGTGGCATGTCCGCGTTTGGAACCCATGTCAGGGCAGGTGCGGCGGCGACTGTGCTCGGTCTTTTCGTGCTTGAGGTGGCTTTATTCTTGCCGCTGTGTTTCGATTTTCGGCCATTCTATGCTCCACCGAGCGAGCCACCGCGCATCGGAGAGCCCACCTACAGGTGGCCGGGCTGGGGCGAAGAAGTGGGATTGGCGGCGAAGGGCGTTCGGGCGCGAATTCCATCGGCCGAGCACGTGGGCCTGCGCTATTTCTATCCGGGCGCGTTCTTTGACGACCCGCAGGTGACCGCTACGATGGGTGCGCAAGGCGCTCAATACACGAGCAGCGAGTATTTCGTGGTAAGCAGGCTTGCGGTCGTGGAGGGGCTTGGCAGGCTGCCACTAGATGTAGCCCCCGAGTTCACGATCGGGGGCTTTGGGCAACCTTACGCGTGGGTATTCCGCGGCGATCGATTGCGCGAAGCCGGGTTCGCTTTTTGAGTTCCGATTTGCTAAGCGCGTCGACCCAGCGCTTCAGACACATGCGCCTTCAGGCGTGCCAGCGCTTGCTGAACTGAATCCGGCATGGCACGCACCAGCAGCTTTCTTGCGCGAAACCAGGGCGGCGCCAACTCGCGTATCGGCTGCGTGACGGGTACGTGGGTTTTCATGATGGCGTCAGGGAGGCGTGAGCCCACGTCCTGACGCACATACAGGATGGTGTTGAATCGATACCAGAAAGAAACCGATTTGTCGTTCGCGATCTGCGGACGAACGAAGTCGTATGCCTCGAATCCCTGCGCGCTGAATTTCTTGCGCCAGTATTCATAGGACTGCTCGTTCACATGGAACTCGCCGCCCTGCCCAGGCGGAGCTGCGGAAAACAGCACGATGCCGGTGCAATGCCGCGTGAGATTTTCCACGAATTGATCGGCAGCCGGGCTTGGAATGTGCTCGGCAACCTCGAGCGACTGCACCAGATCGAACGTCCGCGCAAGATCGAAACGCTGCGCAAGATCGACCGCGACAAAACGGTCCGACGGAATCACGAGAGTGGACCGATCGACGTAGTTGCCGTCGACCCCCATGATGTCCTGCGCGCCGCTCTCGCGCCAGGCGCTGAGCCAGGTTCCGCGCGCACATCCAACGTCGAGCACGCTGGCGATCGGCAGGACTTGGCGCAGCAGGCTCGAAACCGTGTGTGCCGAATATCGCGATGAGCGATCGGCATAGTCCATAAAACGCGAGTCGTAGCTGTGCTGCATGGGCATTCTCATCGCGTGCAAACGAACAGTCCAACAGCAATCAGCGCAATGCCGAGCCATTGGTTGACTGATATGCGTTCGTCCAGCAGCAGCGCGGCGAGCATGATCACGGCAACGTATTGCAGCGAGACCACGATTTGCGCCACGTGTAGGTCGATCTGTTTCAAGGCCCAAGCGTAGGCAAGGATTCCGAACCCGAAACACGCGATTCCGGTCACGGTCTGCCAGTTGAGCAAACCGAGAAGCGCTGGTCGCTGTTGCGCCGCGCTTGCGCCCAGCTTGAGGAAGATGTTCCCCGCGGCGTTGCCGGCAATGACCAATGCGAGGGCGAAGAAACCAAAAACACGCGGGGCAGCGATCGAATCCATGAGGGTCGGCCTGGAAGGAGAGGTACGGCTATTGCTGACTATCACGCATTTTCCCACCAAACTTCCACGAGTTGCCATTGCGAAAGACAATGTAACTCGATCCCGGCTCGATGCCCGCGGCACCGGCAAGCCAGGCTTCGATCTCGCCGCGCCGCACGTACACGGTACGCGGCGTGACCAGTTGATCGAATGCCACGTGCCGAAAAAACGCGAATTCGCGCGTCGCAATCCAAAGGCAATAGTCGCGCAGGGGGGCGTTTCTCAGCCGATCCGGTGAACGGCCGACGATGCGACGCAAGGCCTTCGCGTAAAGGTAGAAGGGGACTGCCAGCGGAGTCGCAATACCGTATTTCGTCAACCACCAGGGCAGGTGTGACGCAAGCCGGCGTATCGGGTCGACCAACGCAACGACAATGCCGTTGCCCTCGCGCGCGTATACCCAGCAATGGAAGCGCCCACCCGGACGCACGTTGCGCAGCACCGCGCGAAAACCCGTTTGCGGCTCTTGCAAGTGATGCAGCACGCCGATGCAGTAGACGAGATCGAAGCCGGCGGACGAATACGCGGTAAGGTCAGCCTGAACCACTTCCGCCTCGGGATGGTTCGCAAGCTTCAGATTGGCCCGTGCCGTTTCGACCGAGGAACCCAGGTCCACGCCGACCAGGCGGCGTGGTGCCCAAGCCGCCGTGTGCACGAGCAGACTGCCGTTGCCACAACCCATTTCGAGCACATCCTTGCCACAGAAATCCTGCTCGCTGAGCGGAGCCATCCAGTCCTCGAACTGCTCGCGCGTATACACCGAACCTGCGGGCAGGTTGTTCCACGAAGTGGCGAACGCGTCCGCGGTACGCTGATCCTTGCTCATTGCGCAGTATTCTCCAATTCAGCGTGGGTGACATGTCGATCTTCAAGTGCCGCGGCAAGCGACGATTGGTTCAAGGCGATTTCGCTCCACAGATAGAGCCGATTGTCCGCGCTGTGCGCGTGCTGATCGGCCAGGCGGCGCTGCCAGAATGGGGCGCGCGACCCCACGACGGTGTCCATTGCGCCCAATTTGCGTTCGGCAAGCCAGCGGCCCACCGGCAGGGCGAAACCCTGCTTGCTTCGTTTCAACACTTGCTGCGGCAACAGGGACTTCGCACTGCGCCGCAAGATCCACTTGCTCACGCCGCCACGCAGCTTCATGTTTGCCGGCAGGCGCCGCAAGAAGTCGACCAGCTCGATGTCCAGGAACGGTGCACGCACCTCGAGCGAGTGCAACATGCTCGCACGGTCGACCTTCGCAAGGATGTCGTCCTGAAGATACAAGCGGATGTAGAACGCAATCGTGCGTTCGATCGGATCGGCCGAAGCGCAACTATCCCACGCCTCGATCGCTTCGCTGTAGACATCGGCGGGATCCAGCGGCGACTGGAACAGATCGGACAACTCCGACGGCGCCAGCGGAGCCATCCACACTGGTAGCCACAAGTGCGCTGGAAAATCGAGACCGCGCAGAGTGCGCTTGAGTCGGAAATCCAGGCTCATGTAGCGATGCGAAACCGGCAGCCTTGCGATGGCGAGCGAAACACCGCGATGCAGTGCCTTGGGCATCAGTTTTTCGTACCAGCGTGCGTAACGCAGCGCGCGGAATGGATCGTAGCCGGCGAGCAGTTCATCGGCGCCGTCGCCGCCGAGTGCGACAGTGACCTGCTGCCGCGCGTGGCGGCACAACAGATAGGTCGGCAGGATCGAGGAATCGGCGATCGGTTCGTCCAGGCGGGCTGCGAGATCGGGCAGGATGTCGAGCGCCTGTTGCACCGAAAGCGTTTGCACCTGGTGGTCGGCGCCGACATGTTCGGCAACCATGCGCGCATAACGGGTTTCGTCGAAGCTGGCTTCCTCGAAGCCGATCGAAAAAGCCTTGATCTTGTCTTGTCCGGCATGGCGCATCGCCAGTGCGGTCACGACCGATGAGTCGATGCCGCCGGACAAGAAGCAGCCGACCGGAACGTCGGCGACGAGGCGGCGTGCGACGGCCTTGTCGAGCTTGTCGCGGAATTCCTCGATCAGAGACGCTTCGCTTTGCGCGCCGGAGGGCTGCGCCGCTTCCGGTTGGTATTGCCAATAACGCTCGACGCGATGTGTCAGCGCGCTCAGGCTCAGCGTCAGCGAATGGCCCGCCGGCAATTTGTATACATTTTCCAGAAACGTCAGCGGCGCTGGCACATAACCATAGGCGAAATACTTGCGCAATGCCCGCTCGCAGCGTGCCGCCGGCACGCGCGGGTGTTCACGCAGAGCGGTCAGTTCGGACGCGAACACGAACGCATCCGACGCAGCATGGTAGAAAAGCGGTTTCTTGCCGAAACGGTCGCGAGAAAAGAATACCTCGCGCGAGCCACGATCGTAGATCGCGAATGCCCACATGCCGTTGAGCCGGCTCGGCAGGTCTTTGCCCCAATGACGGTAGCCGTGCAACAGCACTTCCGTATCAGAGTGATCGGTGAGAAAGCGCGCGCCGAGCGCGGCCAGCTCGGCGCGCAACTCACGGAAGTTGTAGATCTGACCGTTGAAGACGACGGTGAGCGCGCCATCGGCCGTGGTCATCGGCTGCTTACCGCCGGCGATGTCGAGGATCGCCAGGCGCTGGAACCCGAGGTGCACGCCATGCTGCGCTTCGATCAGCGTGCCGGCTTCGTCGGGGCCGCGGTGCCGGATGCGCGCCGTCATGCGCTGCAATATCGCAGCGTCGCCGACGCCGAAAAATCCGGCAATGCCACACATGCTCAGCGCTTCCCGACGGCGTTGCGCACGATGCGGCCGACGCGGTAGACGGATTTGCCCTGCGACTCGTGGTAGGTTCGGTTGAGCATCTCTGCGAGCAGCCCCATCAGGATGCTGACGATACCGATTGCGCACAGGAAGACTGCTAGCAGGGGCAGGGGCGTGAGGATGAAGGACAGCCCGGAAAACAGCTTGAGTCCGACCGCCCACAATCCGGCGGTCACTCCCGCAAGGATACTGACGAACCCGAACCCGCCGAACACGTAGATCGGCTTGTTCGCATAGCGGAACAGGAATTTCACGACGAGCAGATCCAGCACGACTTTGAGCACGCGCTCCAGGCCGTACTTGGATTCGCCGTGCAGGCGCGGATGATGCTGCACCGGCATCTCGGTCACGCGTGCGCCGTTCCAGGCGGCGTAGATCGGCACGAAACGATGCATCTCGCCGTACAGCTTCACGCCTTCGAGCACGTCGCGGCGGTACGCCTTGAGCGAGCAGCCGTAGTCGTGCAGATGCACGCCGGAAACGCGCGAGATCAGCCCGTTGGCAAGGCGACTGGGCAGGTTGCGTTTGATCGCGTGATCCTGCCGATCCTTGCGCCAGCCGGACACGACGTCATAGCCCTCGTCGAGCTTGGCCACCAACTTGGCGATGTCGTCGGGATCGTTCTGCAGATCCCCGTCCATCGGTACGATGATGTCGCCGCGCGCATGATCGATGCCCGCCATGAACGCGGCGGTCTGGCCGTAGTTGCGCCTGAAATGCACGACGGTGATGTGCGGATCCTGCGCTGCGAGGGCATCAAGCGCCGCCGCAGAACCGTCGGTACTGCCGTCGTTGACCAGAACCACTTCCCATGGCCGGCCGAGTGCGTCCATCGCCACGCGCACGCGCTCGTAGAGGATAGGAATGTTTGCCGCCTCGTTGTAGAGCGGGATGGTGATGGTAACCATTGTCTCGGGTGGGCCGCTGTCGTTCACGGTGTTGTCCTTGGGTTCACGCGTGCCCGTGTTGCAGCACAGAAGTGGGCGGCATGATCCGCGCGTACGGACAGCGGCTGCGACCAACACAGAGGATTTTACAGGAAAACCAGCTTCATCTTCTCGGGCGAAATCCGCTGCGCTGGACAGGTGGCGACCGCGCGGCAAATGGTTCAAGGTTCAATCCCACGGATGCCCACAGCCGTCGCCCGTCCGGGTAAGGTCATCATTGTTCTCTTCCCAACGATGCACCTCGTGGCAGCCGTCACCAAGTTGCATGCTGCAGCAAATGCGCGCGAGAGCCGCTTCGACGGACTCGTCGGCGTGACGGTCCAACACGAAAACGTTTACATCGCATCGAGAACCTCGCCAAGGTTGCAGATGAAACACTCAATCCGGTAGCATCGCGCACCCTTTGCCCGCCTTGCCCGTGCGCGAAGGAGCATTCCCAATTGTCCGCATGCGCCGGCTCCTCGTTGGAATCGCCGGCGCCCTGTGTTGTCTTCAGTGCGGCGATGAGATGGAAAGCTCACCGCCCACGTTTTCATGATCACGTCTTGCGCGATCTTGCGATTGCATGGGGAAGTCTCTTCCCAAACCCAAAGTCCGACCAACAATTCCCGTTCGCACGGTAAGGAGTAAGAAATGTTTCGAAAGCTTCTATTGGGGCTACTGCTGATGTCCGTTGCTGGCTTGGCAAACGCCACCTTTTATGTGACACCCAAGTTCAAGATGTCCAACATTTTTGTGGGTAACACGGGGAATTTTCCAGTACGAATTCCACTGACAACTTTCAGTCCTGCACCCGCGTGCATGACGACGGGCTACAAATTCGGGTATCTGGATGATTCGGACGTGGATTTCAACAGCAAGTTCGTCGCGCTGATGATGGCGTACAAGAGCGGCAAGTACGTCATAGCCACCATCGACGACTCCAATGCGCTCGGCTGTCATGTCATCGAAATTAGCGTTTGGGATACCTATCCGTAACGGCGCCCGACGCCTCGCGCTTGTTTGATCCAATCTGATTCAAAAGGAACCCACCATGTTTCGTAGCACAGTTGCCGCCCTGCTTCTCCTTGCCAGCACGATCGCCTCGGCTGCCACGTTTACCGCGACGGGCACCGTATCCATGATCCAAAGTCAGGATCAGTCCACCGTGAACACGTACTTCCCCGGCTCAGTCGCGGGCGACTGGTTTCTGGTCACCGGATTCAATACCGCAGGCGCCTGCCAGAAATTCGGCACCACGGGCCAGGTCATCATCCAGGTGAAAAACGATGTCCAAGGTCGCCGCCAGTACACGACCGCGCTTACGGCGATGTCGCTTGGTCGCACGGTGAACATTAGCGTCAGCGACCTCAACAAGGACTCCGTCGGCTACTGCTATCTCATAGCCGTGTCGATGAATTGAGTGATCTGAAGCCACGAACCTGCTGCCGTTTGCGTGCTGGCAGCGGCCAATCCTGCGTCTGCTTCGACACCACGGCCGGTGGTGACGCGGACGCGTGCGGGCTTTGAAAAGGATATAGAGGGCTCTTTCATGTTGTTGCAATCAATCGTTCGTCGACCGCGCTTCTTGCTTGCCGCCCTGCTGGTGGCTTGCGCTCCCGCCATCGCGTGGGTAGCAAAGCCCCTGGTCTCGCAGGTCGCCGACAACGTTGCCGGGAGTGTGATTGCCCGCACCGCGCCGCCGGAGTCCGAACCTCTCGTTGCCTTTTCGTCGCCGGAGTCACAGGTCAATATCGCGGTAGAGCCGCCTTATTCGCTGTCGACCTACTCGACTTCGTCCGATTCGCCGGTAGCTACAACGCGCGTACCCATGCGTCCGACGGCGTTCGGCAATACCGTTGCAGTCCTCCAATCCCAACAATACGCAATATTGCTGGACGATGGATTGACGCCGCAGCAACAGGCGGCCTTGGCGATCATCACGGCGGCCGAAGATGCGGAGGACGGCGCACCGAATCCGCCTACCGCCGTCACCGCTACGACGTCTGCGGCCACGGTCACGGTAACTTGGAGCAAGGATGCGGCCGGCGTCGCGCCGACTTCGTTCAACATCGAGCGGATGACCGCGCCGAATGGCGCGTGGCTACCAGTTGCGTCGCCGCTCCAGCAGGCCGGTACGAATCAAAGCTATGTCGACACAGGCCTGAGCGCAGCAACCTACGTTTATCGCGTTTCAGCTTGCAACATCCTATGCAGCAACCCCACGCTGATGACGCCCGCCTCGGGCATCACGGTCACGCTGCCGCCGAAGATCACGTTCTTCCCGAGTGGCGGCGCCGAGGGAATCGCGTCCGTCACGGTCTACGCGACCAATTTCGTTTTCAATGCGACGCCAAATCAGAACACCGTGAAATTCGGCAACAACGTGCCGGCAACGGTTACGTCGGTTGCTGCGGACGGGTCTTCGCTGCAGGCGACCGTGCCAATCGGGGCCACCACCGGCAGCGTCAAGGTGACTGCCCCGAAGATTGTCACCAGCAACAATGCCTTCTACGTATATCCATCGCCGACGCAGTGCCAGAACATGGCCCCGGCGGTGCGCCCCGGTTCGAATCCGGGAACACCGGGATTGTGGAACAACGATAAACGCTATGGCACCGGTTGGGACTTCACGTTCCTGCCGTCGAGCGCCCAGCCGAAGCTGCACGTAGCTTGGTACACGTATGACTCAAAGGGCGCACCGACCTGGCTGTCGAACCGCAACGACGTCACCGACATGGTGACGCGCTACCAGGTCGAGAGTCTTGACGGCAGCAGCGATCCTACCAAGCAGATCAGTGAGTACATCGTGCCGCTGTACTTGACTACGTATCCGCCTGGCGGGCAGAAATCGGTGGTGCAGGTTGGCCAGGTCGCGATCACGTTTGCGCCCGGATCCACCACGAATGCCACGCTCAACTGGCAGCTGAATGGCGCTCCGTTCGCCAACTTGCAGAACAACCCAAACGAATGCGTCCACAGCTTCCTGGGCGCGGCGCAACGTCCTGGTTCCGGCAGCGTGGATTCCACAACGCCGATCGACGAATCGTTCACGGGGTACTGGGCTGCGTCTTCGTATGGCAGCACTTGGGGCGTGTATTTCGATATCGGCAGCGGCAGCAGTGGCACTACTGAAATCGACAACGTGACGATTTTCGATGTTTCGGGCAATCCGGTCTGGCTGCAAGGGTCGGACGTCAACACGAAGGCTGCATCGAGGACGCTGAACTTGGGTTATGCCAAGTCGCTTTATGCCGGTGGAGTCCCGACACAGGATTGCAATAACGCGAGTTGCAGCGTCGATACGGCGATCGATGCGCCCTCACCGGGCTATATCACGCGCACCTTTACTGACAGGGCGAACGCGACAGTCAACGATCTGAAGGCGGTTGTCACCTTTGCTGACGACGCGACGCGCAATGTGAATTGGCCGGCGACCAGCAATTTCACCGTGCTGCCGGCGTACATTTCCAAAACCACAGACCAGAGCATCGTCACCGTGGACAAGACGAGTTGCGCGACGTCTTGCTCCGTCGTGGTCAGCTGGACCAGCGCCAACACCAGTTCGTATCTGTACCTGTACGACATCAACGCGGGCACCCTTGCCGCGACGCCGGTTCAGGATGCGACTGCGCACACGGGAACGAGCAGCGGCACGGCCACCATCCCGTTGACGAATGGCTACTACCAATTCGAGTTGCACCTTGGCTCCGCCACGGGTCCTGCAACCGGCGCATCGGTGTTCAATTCGCCCGAAGTCATCGTGGGCGCCACTTCAGGACTGCCCGGCAAACCCGCGTTTACAGCCCCCAACAATCCGAGCGGACGTCAGTTCACCGTCAGCTGGTCGTTGAATGACAGTTCGGTAACGTCGTTCCATCTGCAGCAAGCCACGGACTCGTCAGGCCAATCGTGGTCCAGCGATCTGCAACTTACATCGCCAACGGCCAAGAGCTATTCCGCCAACGTGCCGAGCGATGGAGCATATCTCTATCGCGTGATGGCCTGTAACGATAACGGGTGCGGATCCTGGGCCGTGAGCTCGGCCTATATCGTGCAGACCTCGACGGCTCCGGGTTTTGCCGCCGATCCAGGCGATGACCTCGTCTCCGATGCGGTCGGCGCTACAGCCGGCTCCTTCAGCGTCGATCAGCAGGGCAACGCGAACTATTCGATTCCGATTTATTCACCGCGCGGAGTGGGCGGACTGACGCCCTCGGTTTCGCTGAATTACAACAGTGGCGGTGGCGACGGTCTGGTTGGCTTCGGATGGAATATCGGCGGTATTTCGTCGATCTCGTTGTGCCGCGCGACGCAGGAACATGGCGACGGCACCGGTGTGCAAGCGTTCATCCAGACCGATCCGCGCAACGGTGCGGTGTTCTGCCTCGACGGCGAGCGCATGGTGTTGATCAACGGGAGCAATGGCGCGGTCAATTCGCAATATCGCCTCGAAAACGACAACCAAACAATTGTCGTTATCGAGAATACCGTCGATGTGGGCAGCGGCTATGTCTTCCCAAGCACTTTTGCTGCATACGCCAAGGATGGAACAATCCGTCGCTACGGTAGCAGCAAGGCGCAACTGAGCTTCTCGCCGAATTTGAATTCGCAGTGGACGCATATTGCCCAGTGGTATCAGTTCGAGCTCCGCGACAGCAACAACAACGTCGTCAATTTCAACTACACGTGTGCGAAGACGGACGTTTCCGCCAATGTTTCGGATGTCGATACCTGCGCAACTGCGACCGACGCCACACGCGCGATAGCAGCAATCGTGCCGCGCTCCATCACATGGCTGGGGGGTGAGATCGCCTTCAGGGGAACGGTGCAGGATCCGGTAAATTGTCCGGGCACGAACAACACCAACTACACCCTCGGCTTCCCGATTGTGGAGCGCTACCGAGTATGTGGCATCGACGTCAAGGGTCCGGACGGTACGGTGCTTCGCAGCTACAACACTTACACAACCCCTGGTTCCGAGAATCCGGCGACTCGTGAAGTCACCAGCATCAAGGAATGCGTCGGAACAACCTGCTTTGCGCCGACGAAATTCGACTGGTACAGCATAGCCAGCGGCGCCGGATTCGCAGCAGGGCAGCCGTCGCAATCCGCATCATCGTTCCCGTTTGACGACGTCGCCCCCGGGAACGTTCAGTTCGGGGATATCGACGGCGACGGTCGTGCCGACATTGTCTGGCTGGATCCTGATAACACCAAACAGGGAATGTTCCACGCGATTCTGTCGTCGCCGACAGCGACGGGTATTGGTGTCGGCACGGAACTCTGCGGAGCGCTGTGTCCGAAGAACGGGATCTACGGCTCTACAACCAACAAGCTGACCGGTGCAAATGTATCGGTCGGCACGTGGAAGCTCGTGGACTTCAACGGCGACGGGCGATCGGATCTACTCACGGTGCAGCGAGTGAACAGCGCCTACCATTTGCAGGTTGCGCTCAGCACAGGCAGCGGCTTCTCGGCTCTGAATCCTTCAATCAGAGTGCCACTGGGAGGCAATCCGGCAGATTCGTCGCAGTTCACGACGATGCCCGTCAACGCCAACCCAAGCGCAAGCGACAATGTGCTCCTCAATATGCAGATCGCGGACTTCGACGGCGATGGTCTCCCGGACCTCCTGACGGTCGGCAGCGGCGCACAAATCTATTTGCTGAAGGCAACGGGTCTGGCCAGTCAACCGTATGTCTACCAGGGACCCTACAGCGTCGATCTGGGTGCCCTGGATTGCAACATCGGCAGCTTCGCCGCCAACAATCTGCGCATCGGTGATTTCAACGGCGATGGCAAGGCGGATATCGTGGTGCTGCTCGATCGGACCACGCGCTGTACCTCGAACGGACATTTTACCGGCGGTCAGGCAAGGTCTCTCACGCAACCGAGCATTGCCAGTGTCACAACAACATCAGCGGATGGTTCTGCCTCCAAACGTCCACCGGTGGGAGCGATCGGCAGCGGCACAGCTGGTGATACGGTCACAATCACTGGAAACTTCAATCCAAACGCGGCCGGCAACCAAGTTCAATTCAATGGTGCGACAGCGGTCATAAGTTCGGCGAGCGCAACACAGCTCACGGCCATCGTCCCCGCAGATGCCACGACGGGGCCACTTGCCGTCACGGCGTTCGACTCAATTGTCTTCAGCAGCGGCAACTTCGTCATCAACGGCACGCCTGCGCCGGCGCAAAGCAACACACCGGTGGCGACGTTCCAGGTAATGGTGACGCTCGGTCACGATGCGTCGACTTTCTATCTCAATCCGAGTTCCGGCTGGTCGGTGGGCTTGCATAACGATCTTTCGTGGGTTCGCGATGCGAGCGTCCTGCAGGTCGGCGATCTCAATGGCGACGGATTGGCCGATGTCGTGCACGGCTTCTACGATTCCGATTCCGGCGACGAAGCTGGATTTGTCTACCAGCTGAATCTGGGCAACGCACAATTCAGTTACAACTGGGGTGGCTCCGATCCAAGCCTGGGATGCGTCCTCGCGGGATGCGTTTCCTCCGGGGGGGCCAGCCGCTTCCAGGTGGCCGACTATGATGGCGACGGCAAGGCCGATGTTTGGCTGCCGGGATCTCAGTTCGGAAATGACTACACGATTCCTACATGCCCAGTCAGCGACAACAGTTGTGACCCCAACTATTTCAATATATTCCAGTGGCGAGATTCTCACATCTCGCAGACGCCGGTGCGTTCGCCGCTATACGCGGGAAACATCCATGACCCGCACATCGCGACATTCCAGGTCGACCTGGATGGTGATGGCTATCCTGACACCTTTGCTATCGACACAAACCAAGGCTCTTGGTACGCCACGCGTTTCAAAGGGGGCTTGCATCACGCACCGCGCAACGCGATAAGCAAGATTACATCGGGGCTCGGCGCAATCACCGAGATCGACTATGCACCGATGACGTTCGGCTCGGTCTACTACCATGAGAACACGGGCACGCAGCCACGGTTCGGCTGGCAGGTTCCGTCGGGCTGGGGTGGTCCGGTGCAAGACGTGTTCACGCCGCGTTGGGTCGTGCAATATGTGGACAGCAGCGCCCCCACAGCAGCGGACATCAACAAGACCAGTACCGTGCGTTACCGTTACGGTGGGTATCTGGTGCAGGGCTACGGCCGTGGTTCGCTCGGCTTCCACACCATGTACACGACCGATCAGAAGAACCAGATCGAGACAATTACGACCTACAACCAAGGGTTCCCGATCACGGGGTCACCTTCACAGACGCAGGCCTGGCATCTGAGCAACCCAGACACGACTGACGCATGCCTGACGTCGGGGCCTGACAACGCCTCGTGCATGCTGTACAGCAATGCGCAGCCGACCATCTCCGGCACAAAACTCAGCCAGAGCACCGATCAATGGGGCTGGCACGTGCGCGGTACAGCCGGATTCACAAGTCCGTCATTGCCGAGTCCAGCGGCGCCAATCGTTGTCGAGCGCCTGGGCAGCACGTCGTTCAAGTACGAATTGAACGACGGTACCTTGCTGTCGTCGTCGAAGTCGACAATGGCATATGACGACGTCGCAACCACCACGGATCCTAACGCGCATGAGTCATACGGCAACCTGGTGACTTCGATCGCGGACGACTATGCCGACTTCGCGCAGTCGCAGTTGTTGCGCGAGGTCAGTGTGACGAACAAATACGGTAGCGACGGTAATGGCGACAAGCCGGTTCTGCCGAAGTGGTATCTCGGCCGCCTGTCGAACTCGAAGACCAAGTCGACCGTCTATTACGCGGACGGCACATCCGACGTGAAGAACCGCGAGTCGAGTTTCAGCTACGACTACTCCGGAACCGGGCAGTTGATAGAGGAGGATTTGCAGCCCAATGGCTCGGCGGATCAGGCGCTCGTCAAATATCATCTGCGCGATGCCTACGGCAACGAGATTCAAGGCACGACTTGCAGCAAGAGTGTCGTGACCGCCGGTGTGTGCACGTCGACGTTGAACGCCTCGCAGATTTCGTTCCGACCAAGCGATGCGAACTGGGTGCAGCGCTATACGCGATCCACGTTCGACGGCCTCTCCTCAGGCAGCAATACGATCGCAGGCATCTACCCGAACTTTTCCTATGCGCCGTTCTCGGATGGCACGACTGGCAATGCCGCGATCGACTATCCGACGCAAACGATTGCCGGACGTGACCCCTTTGGCAATGTTACGGACGTCTTCGACGGTCACAATGTCGAAACCAAAAACTACTTCGGCTTGATGGGACGCCAGTACTTCTCGGCATCTGCCACGGGAGCCGCGCAGCAGACAAGCTATCGCTGGTGCTCCACGAAGCAGCCGGCAGGCGTCACCGTAACCGCCAATTGTCCCGGCAACGCGGTCTACGTCGTCGATACACGTTCGGATGCAGGCGGCACGGCGCGTGCGCCAGAGTCCTGGACCTATTTCGACATGCTCGGCCGTGAAGTCATGCGCGTGCAGCAGGGCTTCGATGCGACTACCACGCCGTATGTTGCCGCCACCAAGGACTACGACGAACTGGGTCGCGTGGCGCATGTCTCTGAGCCCTATGTGGCAGCGAACAGTCAGGGTGCTCCGGCGTCGGGCGCGGTGGTCTACAGCACCAGCAACACGTATGACGAACTGGGTCGTGCCAAATCGATCACGCATCCGAACAATTCCGTTACGACGATCGACTACAGCGTCGGCTTGAAGACGACCACGACGCTCCCGGCAAATGCGTCTGGCTATGCGGAGAAAAAGACGCAAACCAGAGACCTGCTGGGTCAGGTCGTGTCGGTCAAGGACGACAATGGTTCTCTGCTGACGACCAAGTACGATGCCTCGGGGAATGTTGTCGATGTGACACGCGTGGACCACCTCACGTCCAGCAATCAGCCCAAGGTCACGGCACAGTACGACGATCTGGGACGCAAGCAATGGATGCTCGATCCCGATCTGATCGCCAAGTGGAACTACAAATACAACGCGCTCGGCGAGCAGGTGCAGCAGTACACCAGCGCGACCTGCACGGCGACGTTCTATGACGGACAGGGCCGCGTGCACACGAAGTCGACCTATCGCAACGGCACCTGCGCGAACCCGTACGACAGTACTGCGACATGGACGTTCGACGCTTCGACTGCTGGCCTGGGACAGCTCAATCAGGTCAATGGCACCGACGCCTCGATCAGTGACACGAAAAAGGTCAACTATGACAGTTTTGGACGACCTACTTCGTCTGTAACCACGATCGGTACGGCAAGCTACACGCAGCGTGCGACCTATGATCAGTTCGGGCGGCCATATCAGAATTTCTTCTCTGGCGTCGGCATCCCCGAAACCGGCGAGCTCTACCTGTACAACGACCGCGGCTACGCATATCAGACGCAGGACGCTGGAATTTCGGGCAACGTTTACAGGCAGATCCTGTCGCTGGACCAGCGCGGCAATGCCGCAACAGAGAAGCTTGCCGGCAACTCCGCGCTGACCACGACCCGCGTCTACGAGCCCGCAATGGGGTGGTTGGATACCATCACCACGGGCAGCGGCGCGGTTCAGCAACTCGGCTATACCTATGACGCGCTTGGCAATATGCGCACGCGTAGCGACACCAGCGGCGGCAGTAACGTCAGCGAATCGTTCGGTTATGACAATCTGCAGCGTCTTGTCCAGCAGACGGGTTCGTCTCCGACTAGCTGGAGCTTCGACGATTTCGGCAACACTAAGGTAAATGCCCAGGACACGTACGGCACCAAACCGACCTCGTGCACGGCGGCAGGCGACGGTGTCTCAACGACAGCAACCGAGGTCACGCCCGGACCCGATGCACTCAGCTCTCTGCAGGCCGGTACGGTGTATTGCTACGAAGGCCATGGCAACCAGACGCGAGTCCTCAGCGGCGGCGTGGCACAACAGTGGAACTTCTATTCTGCCGACGACAAGTTGCGCCGCGTGGAAACGCAGAACTCGAGCGTGGTGCATACAACCGACTGGGTCTATGGACCCTTGCGCGAGCGTCTCGTGCGGACCGACTACACGAACGCGTCGGGCTCCGGCGCGGCGGCGACTGTCACGCACTATGTCGGCGATGCGGAGATCATCGGTGCGGACAAGGCCAATCCAACGGTCAAGCGCTACCTACCCGGGCTGATCCTGAGCCAGACAGGATCGACGATTACGTATGAATACTTGTTCACCGATAACTTAGGTTCCACGCATCGCATCACGGACGCGAACGGGACCATCTATGGCAACGGCAAGGAACGCTTCACTGCGTTCGGGCAGCGCGCCGATGCGACGAACGACACGCCGCTCGTTGGGGATCTGCACTACCGATTCGATGACTCGCTGACACATCACGGTTACACCGGGCATGAGCAGATGGACGAGAGCGGGCTTGTGCACATGAACGGCCGTGTCTATAGTCCAAGCACGACGAGGTTTACTTCGCCGGATCCGTTTATGCAAGATCCTGGCAATCTGCAGAATTACAATCGCTATAGCTATGTCCTGAACAATCCGCTGATCACGACCGATCCGACGGGATACTGGGGACATCGGCAGCAGGGTTACGTCAGAGAAGTTGTCGCAATCGCGATTGCGGTATACACCGGTTGTTATTTTGGGCCCGGTGGGGCAGGGGCGGCGGCTTCAGCGAGCGAAGCCGCGACCGCAAGCGTTATGGTTGGCTATACCTCGGGGCTCATCAGTTCGGGCAACTTGAAGGGTGCGGTACTCGGGGGATTGTCGGCGGGATTGAACTATGGAATTGGTCAAGCGTTCCCAGTTCACGGCGCTCAGGATGTCGGTACGCAGACGTACTTCAAAAATGTAGGCGCGCATGCGCTCGCTGGTGGCGTCGTGGAAATCCTAGGCGGTGGAAAGTTTGGGCATGGGTTCATTTCCGCCGGCGGCGGTGCTGCGCTGAGCCCAATGTATTCCAAGCGACCGCTAATTGCAGGCATACAGGCATCCACAGTTGGCGGGACATTGTCTGAGATCACAGGCGGAAAATTTGCGAATGGCGCAATAACATCCGCTTTCGAGTTTGCCTTCAACTATGAGATGCACGGCTTGCCAGATTGGCTTAGCAAACTGACAGGGGCCCCTACTTCTGCTGAAAGCGAAGGAGGTGATGCGGCGAAATTTGCGCAGAGTGCCTACCAGGAGGATTGGGATCGCGAAGTACGCACTGCGCCGCAGCAAGCAGCGGATGCGGGCATGTTGGTACTCTTTGCCGCTTCGTTTGCGGTCTTTGGGGAGGAGGAAGAGCTGGCAATCGCCGGCGGTGCCATTGCAGAGGAGATGGGCATACTGCGGAGCGCGTCTTTCGGGAAGGGAAATTTCGGCCTCGGCGCGGCGACCCGTGCAACCTCGGAACGAGTAGGAACGGCCTGGGTCGGAGAGGGTTACGAAGTGGCGAGTGATGGGAAGACTCTGCTGAGCGCGGATGGGTTAAGACAGTACCGGCCGCCATCTTTGAAGCCCCGTAGCCCGTTTGCACCGGTCCAAGCTAACTTCGAGTCCCGCGAAATTCCAAGAGGGCAATGGCAGTCGAACGGGCACTTAAACATTACGGACTAGTCAAATGAGAGCGAAGCTAAAACGCATACACTCGCCGGACATAGACATCACAAATTTCTGGCCCGAAGACGAGGAGAATTTCGGTTTCTTGCTGCAGTTGTTCGTTGGGCCCGACGACAGCGAAGGCGACGAAGCATTCGGGTTGGTGGTTTGCACGCCAAATTGGTTATTGCAACAGAATCCAGGGGGAATAGTGTTTGGTGCCAATCATCTCTTGGTGTCACACTTTGACCTGGCAGCTGTCGAAAGTTACGTTCAGGAGTACTGCAGGCGATGTGTTGGATCTACATGGATCGAGGTGGCGCAACGGGTCTCTAGAGTAGCTCTCTCGGAATTTCAAGATTATCAGCCAAGCGCCTAGAGCGGGACGTCGCAGATAGGCTCTCATGCACGAATCCAGTGAGAAGTGTCAGCTGAAGAGATGCAGGTAAGATCACAAGAACTTTCGACAGTCGTTGACTTATGATGCAGTCAGGCGTCATGCGCAACGCTCGGAGACGCCAGGTGCGCTGTCGCGCGCCTCACTCGATGTGAAACTCCTGCAACGTGACCAGCGCTCAGACGCATGGGCATGGTCTTCTCCCAGTAGCACCTATTTCATGCTATTCCTTGTCCACCAAATGCTGGGAACTCCACATACACTTTTCAAAGTGCTGCCGGCCGCTGAAGAAGGGGTTAGGGCCTAACGCACCGAATGTTTCAGCACGCGCTTCAGGCAAGCCAGCGCGACCTGCACCTTGCGGTGCGAGCCCAGGTAGGCCTCATGGCCCAACAAAAAATGCGCTCCTAGCTAAGCAGTTCGACCCTTCCCCGAAACTGCTCCAACGCCCCCGCATTCGCCAGCGCATCCGTATTCTTCACCGGCCTGCCATGGATCGCCTCGCGCACGGCGAGTTCGGTGATCTTGCCGGAGATCGTGCGCGGGATGTCGGTGACTTGCAGGATCTTCGCCGGCACGTGGCGCGGGGTGGTGTTGTCGCGGATCTGCTTCTTGATCTTGTCGCGCAGCGCGTCGTCGAGCGTGACGCCTTCGCGCAGGCGCACGAACAGGATCACGCGCACGTCGTTGTCCCAGTCCTGGCCGACGGCGATCGATTCCAGCACTTCGGGCAGCTGCTCGACCTGGCGGTAGATCTCCGCGGTGCCGATGCGCACGCCGCCGGGATTGAGCACGGCGTCGGAGCGGCCGTAGATGATGATGCCGTCGCGTTCGGTCAGCAGCGCGTGATCGCCATGGCACCACACGTTGGGAACTTTGGAAAAATACGCATTGTGGTATTTTTCGCCTTTTGGATCGTTCCAGAATCCGACCGGCATGCACGGGAACGGCGCGGTGCAGGCGAGTTCGCCTTTTTCCTCGTGCACCGGCTGGCCGGCGTCGTTGAGGATCTCCACTTTCAGGCCGAGACCGCGGCACTGCAGTTCGCCGCGGTACACCGGCAGCACCGGGCAGCCGAGCGCGAAGCACGAGATGATGTCGGTGCCGCCGGAAATCGATGACAACATCACGCGCTGCTTCACGTCGCGGTAGACGTACTCGAAACTTTCGTCCGACAGCGGCGAGCCGGTCGACAGGATCGTCTTGAGCGTGAGCAGCTTGTGCGACTGCATCGGCTTGATGCCGGCCTTCTCCACCGCGGCGATCCATTTCGCGCTGGTGCCGAACACCGTGATGCCGAGTTCGTCGACCAGGTTCCACAGATGATTGCCGTCGGGATGAAACGGCGAGCCGTCGTACAGCACCACGGTGGCGCCGACCGCGAGGCTCGACACCAGCCAGTTCCACATCATCCAGCCGCAGGTGGTGTAGTAGAAGATCTTGTCTTCGCGCTTCAAGTCGGTGTGCAGCACCAGTTCCTTCAGGTGCTGGATGAGCGTGCCGCCGGCGCCGTGCACGATGCACTTCGGCACGCCGGTGGTGCCGGAGGAATACATGATGTAGAGCGGATGATCGAACGCGGTCGGCGTGAACGTGAGCGCATGCTTTTTCTTGCCGAGGAAATCCGGCCAGGCCACGGCGTTGCCGATGCCTTCGAGCTTGAGCGCCGCGCCGCTGTACGGGATCACCACGACTTTTTCGATCGCCGGGATGTGTGACAGCACCTCGCGGATCTTGGCCAGGCAGTCGAACGTCTTGCCGCCATAGCCATACGCATCGGCGGTGAACAGCACCTTCGGCGCGATCTGGCCGAAGCGGTCGACCACGCCCTGCGTGCCGAAATCCGGCGAGCACGACGACCATACCGCGCCGAGCGAGGCGGTGGCGAGCATGGCGATCACGGTTTCGGGAATGTTCGGCAGGAAGCCCGCGACGCGGTCGCCGACGCTGACGCCGGCGCTCTTGAGCGCATGCGCGAGCTTGCCGACTTCGACGTGAAGTTGCGCGTAGGTGAATTCGCGCTTGTGGCCCCATTCGTTGCGCGCGACCAGCGCGACGCGCTCGTCCTTGTAGCGCAGCAGGTTCTGCGCGAAGTTGAGCCGCACGTGCGGAAACCAGCGCGCGCCCGGCATCTTGTCGCCGTCGACCAGCACCTCGTCGAAATCGCCGGTGGCGCGGATGCCGCAGAACTCCCATACCAGCTGCCAGAATTTCTCCGGCTGGCGCACCGAGAAGTCGTACAGCGGCTGATAGCGGCGGATGTCGTCGTTGCCGGTCTGCTCGCGCACGAAGCGCATGAAGCGGCTGATGTTGGCGGCCTCCACGCGCTGCGTGCCCGGTTCCCAGATCGGTTTGGCTACGTTCAACATCGCAGGTCTAAGTCCGCCGGCAAGGCCGCCGATTATAAGCGCAAAACCGTGCTTCACCCGCGGTTGACGCCGTGCCGGCAAAGATGCGACGGTGCGCTCGACTGCACTCGGCGGCGGGCCGGCGCAGTGTGCGTTCCGTCACAGTGGGGAAGCCGTAGATGAACACCATCGAGTTGCCGGCCAGCGAGGCGCCGGCCGCTGCACCGCCTGCCGCCGCGCCGGCGCGCGCGGTCACGCATCCGTTCGAGTTCAGCGGCGACGCGCACGAGTACTTCCGCATCTGGATCGTGAATCTCGCGCTCAGCGTGGTCACGCTCGGCGTGTATTCGGCCTGGGCCAAGGTGCGCACGAACCGCTATTTCTACGCCAACACCTGGGTCGCCGGCGCGCCGTTCCAATACCTGGCGCAACCGATACCGATTCTCAAAGGGCGCATCATCGCGCTGCTGGTGTTCGGCAGCTACGTGCTCAGCGGCCAGTTCTCGCCGCGCCTGCAGCTGGCGCTGGCCGGCGTGGTCGCGCTGGTGGTGCCGTGGATGGTGGTGCGCGGTTTGCGCTTCCATGCGCGTTACTCGGCGTGGCGCAGCCTCAACTTCCGCTTCGTCGGCAGCTACGGCGACGCCTATCTGCGCTACTTGTTGCTGCTGCTGCTGATCCCGCTCACGCTCGGCTTCGGCTACGCCTACGTCAAATGGCAGCAGCGGCGCTATGTCGTCACAGGACATCGTTACGGCGGCAAGGCGTTCACGTTTCATGCGACGCAGAGCGATTTCTTTCCGCCGTATCTGGCAGCCATGGGTCTGGGATTCCTGTGGATCCTGGCAGTGATTTTCCTGATGGTGCCGGTGGTCATGTCGGGCCACGGGGCGCCGGCGCAGTGGAAGATTTTTTCGATCGTCGGACTCGAATACGCCGGTTTCCTGGCGATCGGCGTCTATGTCGTCGCGCGCATCACGAACGTCGTGTACAACAACGCCGAGCTCGACGGTAACCGCTTCATCTCGACCCTTGGCGCGCGCGAGCTTTTGTGGTTGTACGTGGGCAACACGTTCGCGATCCTGTTCAGCGTCGGCATGCTGATCCCGTGGGCGATGATCCGCATGGCGAAATACCGCGCCGCGCACTTGAGCCTGGTGGCCAATGGCGATCTGGACGCGTTTGTCGCGGTGGCCAGCGCCGAGGAAGGCGCCACCGGTGCGGAAATGGATCTGCTGTTCGACGTCGACTTCGGCTTCTAGATGTTCGACGGCTGGTACTACAACGGACGCGATGCGCGCGCGCTGGCCGTGCACTGCGCCGGCGGCGCCGGCGTGCTCACGATCCGCGGCGAAGGCCTGGACGAATCGATCGAGCTGGAGCGGATCGGCGTCAGCCCGCGCCTGGGCCGCACGCGCCGCGTGCTGAACCTGCCCGGCGGCGCGCAGCTGCACAGCGACGACAACGACGCGATCGATGCGCTGTTCCCGCACCACAACGCGGTTGAAGCGCTGGTCGACCGTCTCGAGCGGCACTGGCGCGCGGCGCTGGCGAGCGTGGTCGTCACGCTCGTCGCGTTCGCGTTCTTCTTCACGGTCGGCTTGCCGTGGCTGGCCGACCGCGCGGCGCAGAAGGTCCCGGCGGCGGTCGAGCGCGCGATGGGCGAACAGGCGTTGAGCCTGCTGCAGCAAGTGCTGCTGAAGGAGTCCACGCTCAGCGCCGAGCGTCGCGCTGCGCTGAGCAAGCGTTTTGCCGCGTTCGTCAGCGACATTCCCGGCGGCCGTGACTACCGCGTGGAGTTCTTCCACGCCGGCGACATGGCGAATGCGTTCGCGCTGCCCGGCGGCACGATCGTATTCACCGACGACATCGTGCAGATGTTCGACAACGACGAGGAATTCCTCGCCGTCGCCGCGCACGAGATCGGCCACGAACAGCACCGCCACATGCTGCGCCTGATCCTGCGCGACTCCGCGGTGGCCGTGCTCGCGGCGCTGATGGCCGGCGACGTCGCCTCGGCGAGCACGCTGGTCGTGGCGATCCCGACCTTCCTGCTGCAGAACCACTACACGCGCACCTTCGAAGCCGACGCCGACGACTATGCGTTGACGGCGCTCGCCGCGCACGGCGTGTCGCCGCGCGCGTTCGCGCAGGTGATGCGCAAGTTCGAAACGAAATATCCGGAACTCAAGGATGCATCGATGGCATACGCGGCGACGCACCCGCCCACCGCGGAGCGCATCGAACACGCGGAGCAAGCCGCGCGCGCGTTCGAGGCGCGTTGAAGGTTTTCAGCCCAGCGCGGCTTCGAGTTCGGGGATGATCTTGAACAGGTCGCCGACCAAGCCGATGTCGGCCACCTCGAAGATCGGCGCCTCGCCGTCCTTGTTGATCGCGACGATCGTGCCGGCATCCTTGATTCCGGTCAGGTGCTGGATCGCGCCGGAAATGCCGATCGCCATGTACAACTCGGGCGCGATGATCTTGCCGGTCTGGCCGACCTGGAGGTCGCTCGGCACGTAGCCGGCATCGACCGCGGCGCGCGAAGCGCCGACCGCCGCGCCGAGCTTGTCGGCGAGCTTGAAGATCACCGCGAAGTTTTCCGCCGAGCCGACGCCGCGGCCGCCCGAGACGACGCGCGCCGCACCCTGCAGGTCCGGGCGATCGCTCTTGCCCTGCGCCAGACCGACGAAGCGCGTGTGCGTGGGCAATTCGGCGCTCAGGTTCAACGCTTCGACCGGCGCCGCGCTGGCGCCGTTGCCGGCGGCAGCGTAGGAGGCCGTGCGCACCGTGCCGACCAGGGTCTGGCCGGAAGGCGCCTGTACCGTGACGATCGCGTTACCGGCGTAGATGGGCCGCGCAAAAGTATACGCGTCGTCGACCTTCATGATGTCCGACACCTGCGCCACGCCGAGCAGTGCGGCGACGCGCGGCAGCACGTCCTTGCCGAACGTGGTCGAAGGCGCCAGCACATGGCTGTAGCCGTTCTTCGCCGCCGCGACGATCTGCGGCGCATAGACGGCGGCGAGCGGATGCGCGTTCGCGGCACTCGCAGCCGTGAGCACCTTCGACACGCCATCGATCCTCGCGGCTTCGGCGGCAATCGCATCCGGCGCGTCGGCGAGCACCAACACGTCGATCGCGTCGGGCTTGAGCTCACGCGCGCAACTCACGCAGCGCGCGGTCGCGGAATTGAGTTTGCCGTTCAGGTGTTCGGCGACGATCAGGATCTTGCTCATTGCTTCATTCCTCGCAAATTGCACTTTCGACGACGCATGACATCTCACTGTTGCCGTCATCCCCGCGCAAGCGGGGATCCGTTTTGATCTGACGCCATTGGAACAACGCCAAAATGGATTCCCGCTTGCGTGCGAATGACGCCCCTGGGTGACTGTTTCGCGCGTCGCTACAGCAACCCCTTGTGCTTCAACGCCGCCACCAGCTCCGCCGCATCCTTGACCATCACGCCCTTGCTGCGTTTCGCCGGCGGCGCGTACGCGGTCGTCTTCAGGTGATCGCCGGACTCCACCGCGAGACTGGCGAAGTCGATCGTCTCCAGCGGCTTGGACTTGGCTTTCATGATGTCGGGCAGCTTGATGAAGCGCGGCTCGTTCAGGCGCAGGTCGGTGGTGATCACCGCGGGGAGGTCGACTTCGATCGTCTCGAGTCCCGCGTCGACTTCGCGCGTGACCTTGGCGACGTTGCCGACCACTTCGACCTTCGACGCAAACGTCGCCTGCGGGCGGTTCCACAGCGCCGCCAGCATCTGGCCGGTCTGGTTGCAATCGTCGTCGATCGCCTGCTTGCCGAGGATCACCAGCTGCGGGCTTTCCTTCTCGATCAGCTTGAGCAGCGTGCGCGCCGCGGTCAGCGGCTGGATCGGCGCCGGCGTGACCACGTGGATCGCGCGGTTCGCGCCCATCGCCAGGCCGTTGCGCAGATGCGCCTGCGCGTCGGCCGGTCCGATCGTGGCGACGATCACTTCGCTGGCGATGCCTTTCTCGCGCAACCGCAGCGCTTCTTCCAGCGCGATGTCGTCGAACGGATTGGCCGACAGCTTGACACCGTCGGTGACCACGCCGCTGCCATCCGGCTTGACCTGGATGCGCACGTTGAAGTCGACCACGCGCTTGTAGCCCACGAGTATCTTCATTGTTCCTGGTCCGGCTGGCCATCCGGCGGATGGCGGCTGAGAGGGACGCGAATTCTACCGCGAGCGGATGTGCCTGCGCGAAGCCGGACGAAAAAAAAGGGCCGCGAACGCGGCCCAAGGCATGTCGAACTAGCAAGGCAGGGCAGTGTCGGAAACCTACGCCGCCGGTTGGCGCTTGCCGTGGCCCCAGCCGTGTCCCTGCGCCTCGTCGGCATCGATGAAGCCGTCGCCGTTGCGGTCCAGGTGCGAGAAGCGCTTCTTCGCCGCGGCCAGGAATTCGTCCTGCGACACCGCGCCGTCGCCGTTCGCGTCCATGCGCTGGATCAGGTGCGCGGCGACTTTCGCGGCACGCGCCTGCGTGCGCGGCGCGGCGACGATCTCGTTCACGGTGACGCGACCAGTGCCTTGTGCGTCCAGCTGCTGGAAGCGCGCGGCCGCGGCGGCGACGAATTCGTCCTGCGTCACGACGCCGTCGTGGTTCTGGTCGAGCTTGTCGAAAACCTTCTGCGCGAACTGCGCGCGGCGCGCGGCGTGCGCATCGTCCGCCGTGGCGTCTTGCCGCGCGTGGCGGCCACGACCCAGGGTCAGTTCGTCGGGCGTGAGCTTGCCGTCGCCGTTGCGATCGAGACGGGCAAAGCGCTGCTGCGCCGCCGCGGCGACTTCGTCGCGGGTGATGTAGCCGTTGCCGGCGCGGTCGAGCCGACGCAGCAGGTGCTCGGCGCGCTGCTGCAGGCGCTCGGTCGCGAGCGGCGAATTGAGTACCGCGTGCGCATCGATGCGGCCGGTGTTTTGCGCGTCGATGCGCTTGAAGCGGGCGCTGGCGGCGGCGAGGAATTCGGCTTCCGATATGCGCCCGTCGCCGTTCGTGTCCATGTTCTTGAGCATGTGCTGGAACGGGCTGGGGCGCGTGGCGGTCGCCGATGTATCCTGCGCCAGGGCGCAGAACGAAACGGCGGCGGCCGGCAGGGCAGCGAACGCGATGTAGCGGGTCAAGCGAAACATACAACCTCCGAGTGGAATGGCTTGTGCCATGCCCCCTTTAACGTGGCTGCTGCGTGGCTGTTGACGAGGTGTGCGGTAAAAGATCGTAACGGCAGGCAGCGTCGGTATCGCGGGCGAGCAACGGGCTGTGCAGGTGCGCAGGGCTGCGCGCTTCGGAAGCGCCACCCTCACCCCAACCCTCTCCCGCCAGCGGGAGAGGGGTCAACCGCACTCGCGACAATCGAGCGCGCAAGGGCGCGCTACAAAGACCAATGACAGCTGTCGTGTCAGCGACGCCGTCAGAGCGGCCGTCTTCGCACGATCCGGCGTGGCGCGGCCGCGAGCTACCGATTGCTGTGGTGACGTGCTCGAAGATCAGGCGCGGCGCAATAGCGCATCCGCCAAGCGCTGTTCGGAACCCGGCGCATGCGCGAAAAACAGCGACGGCTCGGTCAGTTCCAGTTCCAGCACGCGCGGCGCGCCGTCGGCGTCGTGGATCAGGTCCACGCGCGCGTACAACAGCGGTTGCGCGAACGGAAGTGCGGCGAGCGTCTGTTGCGCGAGCGCGAGTTCCGCAGCCGACGGTGTGCGCGGCGTGATGTGCTCGGCGGCAAACAACGCGCGCGTCGGGCCTTCGTCGCGGCGCAGCAGCGGACCCTTGCGGATCGCGTGGCTGAATTCGCCATCGAAGTAGATCAGAGCCGTTTCGCCGTGCGCGTCGACTTGTTCCAGATACGGCTGCAGCAGCACGCTGCGGCGATCGGCGAGCAGGCGCGCCGCATGCACCGCCGCCGGATCGCGCTGCGCGCGCGTGTAGCGCTGCGCGTCGCGCGAACCGGCGCCGATCGCCGGCTTCACGACGAAATCGGCGGCCGCGTGCGCGTCGAGGAACCGCGTCACTGCGTGGCGCGCGTCCGCGCCGGGTTCGACGAACACGCTCGGCACGATCGGCACGCCGGCCGAGCCGAGCTGCGCCAGATAGTGCTTGTCGGTATTCCAGCGCACGATCGGCGGCGGGTTGAACAGACGCGTGTGCGTGCTGGTGCGCTCGGCCCAGGCAAGGAACTCGGCGCAGCGCATCGTGTAGTCCCAGGTCGAGCGCAGCAGCGCCAGATCGAAGCGCGACCAGTCGAGCGCGGCATCGTCCCAGTCGACGACTGCGACGTCGGCGCGTCCGCGCAGCGCAGCGACGAGCGGCGGCAGGTCTTCGTCCAGGCCGCGGGCGGCGGCAGCGGTAATAAGGGCGATGCGTGGCAGGCTCATGCGATGGCCGGTGGCGGAAAAGGTGCGCATCCTGACACAACGCGCGCCCCGGCGCAGCGTCACAAAGTGTGAAGATTCGCTAAATCCGGCGCTGTCGAGGCCGGCTGTATTCCACGCGGATTCATGCGCGAATTCGTATTTTTCACGGTGCGGCGGAGGACCGCCGACAGCTGCTGCAAGGCTGACATCGGACAAGGAGAAAACCATGAGCATCAAGACCGCATTGTGCTGCGCCGCGCTCGGCCTGGCCGCCAGCGTTGCACCGCTGACCAGCAACGCTCGCGTCTATCTGGACGTCGACATCGCGCCGCCGCCGCCGCAGGAAGAGGTGATTCCGACGGCACGCGTCGGCTACGTCTGGGCGCCGGGCTACTGGGACTGGGAAGGCCATCGCCACGTCTGGGTGCGCGGCCACTACATCCGCGAGCACCATCATCATCACTGGGTCGCGGACACTTGGGTAGACCGCCATGGCCGCTGGCATCACGAGCGTGGCCACTGGGAACGCGACTGAGCGATCGCTGTTCAGTAGCGAGTAGTCTGCTTCAAAAGCACGGGCGGTGCGGCGGCGCCGCATCGCCCGTGTCGTGGCTGCGTTAGAATCCCCTCACGGGACTGCCAATTCCGGCGGTCCTTTTCGCGGGGACGATTTCATGTTGTCGATTGGTCGCGGCGCGCGCGCGTCGCTGGGTTGGTTGTTGCTGTGCGTTTCCCCGTTGTTGTCGGCGCAGTACGTATCGCTGGTCGGCGGTACGCCGCCGGTGCAGACATTCGACAGCCTCGCCCTGAGCGGCACATCGAGCACGTTGCCGGATGGCTGGTATCTGGCTGAAAGCGGCACGAATGCCAACACGACCTACGCTGCCGACGACGGCACACTGAATTCCGGCAACACGTATTCCTACGGCAGCAGCGGCAGCAGCGACCGCGCGCTCGGCGGCCTGCAATCCGGATCGCTCAATCCGACGATCGGCGCGCAACTGCGCAACGACGCCGGCGTCGCGCTGAGCGAAATCGCGGTGAACTACACCGGCGAACAATGGCGCCTCGGCACGGCCGGCCGGCAGGATCGCCTGCAAGCGCAATACAGCGTCAACGCGACCTCGGTGACCGATGTGGCCGCGACCTGGACTCCGATTGCCGCGCTCGATTTCGCCACACCCAATACCACGGCTGCCGCCGGCAAGCTCGATGGCAATGCGGCGGCCAATCGCAGCGCGATCAGCGCGTCGATCACCGGCCTGAATCTCGCGCCGGGCGCCACGCTGTGGCTGCGCTGGACCGACAGCAACGTCTCCGGCAACGACGATGGCTTGGCCATCGACGACGTCAGCTTCGGCGTCGCAGGCAATCCGCCCGTCGATGTGCCGCCGACGGTGAGCAGCACTTCGCCGGGCAACGGTGCCAGCAATGTGGCGCTGGCCAGCACGCTGACGGTCACGTTCAGCGAAGCGGTCAGCGTCGCGGCGCCATGGTTCACGCTCGAGTGCACGGTGTCCGGTACGCATACGGCCAGCGTCGGCGGTGGTCCGGTGCAGTACACGCTGACGCCGGACGCGGCATTCGCGACGAACGAATCGTGCGCGCTGGGCGTGCTCGCCGCGGGCGTGACCGACCAGGACGGCACGCCGGATGCGATGGCGTCGGACTACACGATCACGTTCACCACGTTCGACGGCGTCACGCCCGCGCCGACGGTGCTGTCGACGCAGCCGGCCAATGGCGTCAGCAACGTGCCGGCGGCGAGCGACATCAGCGTCGTGTTCAGTACCGCGGTCGTGACGAGCGCCGACGCGTTCACGCTGGGCTGCAACGCGGCGCCGATCGCCTTGATCCAGAACGGCAGCGGCAACACGCGCACGCTGACGCCGGCCACGCTGCTGCCCGCGGGTGCGGCGTGCACCTTTGCCATCGTCGCGGCGCACGTGCAGGACAGCGGCGGCACGCCAATGGCGGCCGACGTGAGCGTGACGTTCAACGTGGCCAGCGCGAACGGCGGCGACTACTACGGCATCGTCAACACCGGCAGCCCCGATCAGCTGCGCTGTTCGCTGCATGTGCTGATCCGCAACCACACGGTGTATCCGTACAGCGGCTCGGGCACGAACACGTGGACGATCTTGGAAGCAGCGCAGACCAATGCGGCGCATCCGAACCAGATCATCGACGTGTATCGCAACCGCTACTACACCGCGCAAAGCGATCGCGCCGGCACCGGCAGCGGACTGACCTACAACCGCGAGCACACCTGGCCGAACTCGCTCGGCTTTCCGAGCACGACCGGCGACCTGGGTCTCGCGAACGCGCCATACACCGACACGCACATGCTGTATCTGTCGGACACGCAATGGAACGCCGACCGCGGCAACAAACCGTACGCGAACTGCGCGTCGAATTGCGGCGAACGCGTCACCGAGTCGAACGACGGCTTCGGCGGCGGCAGCGGTGCGTACCCGGGCAACTCGAACTGGACCGATGCGGGTTCGTTCGAGACCTGGAACCATCGCAAAGGCGACGTCGCGCGCGCGGTGATGTACATGGCGATCCGCTACGAGGGTGGCGTCGATTCGCGCGGCCAGCACGAGCCCGATCTGGAACTCACCGACGACCGCAGCAAGATCGTCGGCACCTCCGACTTCTCGCACCCCGCGTACATGGGTCTGCTCACCGATCTGCTGGCATGGAACGCCGCCGATCCGCCGGACGACGAGGAACGCGCGCGCGACGAGGTGATTTATCAGTTCCAGGGCAACCGCAACCCGTTCGTGGATCACCCGGAATGGGCGACGCGCGCCTTGTTCGAGTCCACCACACCGGCGACCTGCGTGCTCAATCCGAGCGACCGGATTTTCGCCGATGCCTTCGAGTGAGATCGCCCGGCCGCGACGCGAGCCTGCATCGCGGCCGCCGCTCGGCGTCGTATTCGCGCCGGTCTGCGACGAATTGGCCCGCAATGGCGTAGAGTAGTGGTCAGCTATCCACCACGAGGGGAGTGGAAATGGCCAACCACGGCGATTGCCCGAAATGCGGCAAGCGGGTCCTGCACGTCAACGTCGAACTGGTGATGGGACTGATCGACGGCGAGAGCAAGGCGCGCTGCCTGAGCTACAGCTGCATCCACTGCAAGACCGTGCTCAGCGTGCACCTGGATTCGCGTTCAAAGCCGCGATCCAGGCAAGCCAAACGGCCGGAAGGCGCCGCCTGACACCCCAAGCGAACGCCCGCGCCCCGGCCACTGCCGCGGCCAGCGTGGCGCCAGCTAGCACGCGCAAAGCCAGATGCAGCCGATACGAGCACGTTCGTGTCGAAGTCGATCGCGTGGATGCGATATCGAGTTCGCTCCGAAGCGTCCGACGCGGCGACGGCGACGTCAGCGCACGTCGTTGCGCAATTCGATCGCGTTGACGACGCGCCGCACGCCGGCGACCGCCCGCGCGGCAGCCTCGACCTCGGCACGCTGCACGTTCGTGTCGACGATACCGTGCAGATAGACGACGCCGTCGTGCGTCTGCACGCTGACGTCGTTGCTGGCCAGCGCCGGCGCCTTGTAGATCGCGGCTTGAATCTGCTCCGTGATCTGGCGGTCGACGTTGCCCGCGCCGTCGTCATGGCCGCCGCCCGACGCGCTGGCGAAGCCGCCGAGCAGCAAGGCGAGTGTGGCAAGCATGGAAAGCAGCTGGAGTCGCATCACGACGGGTGGCCTGTTGGTTTGTTCATGTCACATCGGTTCGTGCGATGCGAAATCAAGGCTCATGCCTCATGCTGCGATGTTTTTTCTGGTCATCCCCGCACCACTGGGACTTCCGCTCTTCCCTTGCTTGTCATTCCTGCGCAGGCGGGACTGCGTAGGGGATGCCGAAGCGAACATTCGCGCAGCGAATGGCCCGTAGGGCACGCGGGCAGCCCGCGCGTAGTCCAGTTCTTGCTCCTCCCGCTCGTCATTCCCGCGCAGGCGGGGAGCCAGTTCTTTCGTCGGTTCGTCATTCCCGCGCAGGCGGGAATCCAGTTCTTTCTTTGGGCTTCTTCTTTGCCTCAAAGAGCCGAAGCTTCCGCTGTCCTGCGGCCAGCGGGTAACTTTCTTGACTCCGGGCATCCTGCCCTCCGCCCCTTCGGGGCCAGCTCCGCTGTTCGCGCCGCTCCTGCGGCGCAGTGCTG
>Ga0157378_10000186_pt1 | contig 59580 bp, 49 predicted proteins | sample M65metaG_FD_115309 | JGI IMG/M metagenome (GOLD analysis project Ga0157378, IMG submission 115309) | Miscanthus rhizosphere microbial communities from Kellogg Biological Station, Michigan, USA - M6-5 metaG | ecosystem: Host-associated > Plants > Roots > Rhizosphere > Soil | place: USA: Michigan... | reverse complement strand
GGTGCGCTGGCCACGGCCGTGAATGCGGAGAGAGTTGCGGGCTTTCCGAGTGGCCGGCTATTTCTGGATTCCGTCGAGCAGGCGCTTGCCGTCGCGCTGGTTAACGGTTATGCCGTGCGGGACCGTTCTGTGCAGACGCACCGAGGCGGGCTAGGTTCCGCTCGCTTACGCAGGATCAAAGAGTTCGTAGACGCCAAGATCGAAGACGAGTTGACACTTTGCGAGATGGCGCAAGCGGTCGAGTTGAGCACAGCTTATTTCTCGCGGATGTTCCGCAAGTCAACCGGCGAGACCCCGCACCAATTTCTCCTGCGTCAGAGGCTAGAGCGTGCAAAGCTGATGTTGCGCTCCGCCGATGGACGAGTAATGGATGTAGCCGTGGCCTGTGGCTTCAAAAGCCAACAGCATTTTGCGCAGGTCTTCCGTCACGTGTGTGGAGTTAGCCCGACAGAGTATCGCCAGGAATTTCTGGACCACGAAATGACGTACGTTCGGGAACGCGTAAATTCGTAGTCGTACTACATCAGCTGACTTTCGTAGCTCATCGCTCTTTGCATCCGCATCTCTGCGTCGCCCGTACTCTTGTCGTTGTCTCCTTCTTAGCTGACCGCTAGATGAACGTGTGATCCGTTGGACACCGGTCTCTGGCATCAAGAATCGAAAGAATTGAGCAAGATTCCTACCAGAGGAGCAGATTCTCTCACAACTCCTTATTCCGCATGCTGTTTACTGACTGAGTTGAGAGATCACCAAGGCGAACAAGCCATGGCGTGCCTCACATCCGGAGGAGAACAAAACAATGTCAACTGGAGGTAGCTTTAACCCACAACACGAGATCTCAGAGGGAGTCTGTTCGAAATGCCCGCGCGAAACGACTACTCCCCCATCTATACCCCATCCCAGTCGCAAGCAAGCTCTAAGAAGGGCTCGTCTGACGGCGGGGTTTCCTAATATAGTGAACGGCCGAAGAATCGACTCTTCCGGGCTGATAAAGATCTCCGACCCTGTGACCGGAGAAGAACTTGCAAGCGTGGCCGACACCCAGAAAGATGGTCTCGACCAGGCCGTGCTGGCCGCAAAGGCAGCGTTTCCTCATTGGAGCAGGAAGACCTGGAACGAGCGAAGGCATCTTCTTGCAAGTGCCATGGCGGACCTCAAAGCTCATACGGATGAGCTTTGCACGATCCTAACAGCGGAAAACGGCCGGCCTTATCGCATGGCGCAATTCGAGATCACGTGGATTCTCGAGACCTATGCCCCGACGTTACTTCAGATGGAATTGCCAGATTCTATATGGAACGAAACCGGTGTCGGACAGATCACGAAACGTTATGTTCCACTGGGTGTTGTCGCCGCGATCAGTCCTTGGAATCTTCCGTTCTGGCTGTCATTCACAAAAGTGCTGCCAGCTCTGCTGGCCGGCAACACCGTTGTCCTGAAGCCTGCGGTCTTTACCCCTCTTACGGTACTTCGAGCCGCCGACTACATTCGTGAGATCCTTCCCCCCGGCGTTTTGAATGTGATCAGCGGAGGGGATGACCTTGGCCCCTGGATGACGTCCCACCCGGACTTCGAGAAGGTCTCCTTCACAGGGTCTTCAGAAACCGGACGCAAGGTCTTCGCATCCGCCGCTCCAACCCTGAAACACCTGACCCTTGAGCTAGGAGGGAACGATCCCGGAATTGTGCTTCCGGATGCCGATCCTCAGGCAATCGCCGAGAACCTGTTTCGAAGCATGTTCGCACTCAGTGGCCAGGGGTGTGTCACCCTCAAACGCCTTTTCGTGCACGAGAGCATCTATCAAGCTCTTACGGAAGCACTCATATCCTGTGCTCAACATCAGAAACTTGGCGATGGGTTTGATCCCGAGACCACTCTGGGCCCTATACAGAACCGCCCCCAATTCGCTCGCATGCAAACAACATGGGAAGAGATTCAAGAGGACAAGGCTCCGGTCCTCTATCAAGGGGAAGTCCCATCGGAGGGTGCCGGCCTGTTTTTTCCCGTCACCCTACTAGACAATCCGCCTGCGGAAGCGGCTTACGTAATCCGAGAAAACTTTGGACCATTGCGGGCCGTTATCAAGTACCGGGATCTCGACGAAGCCGTCCGGCTGGCCAACGGGACCCCATATGGCCTTGGAGCCTCCGTGTGGGGTACAGATCCTGAGTTACTGGACGCCGTTGCACGTCGGCTCGATGCCGGGACCGTTTGGATAAATCAACACCTCAATGTCCATCCCAACGTTCCATTCAGCGGTCATAAGAATTCAGGGATTGGAATTGAATTCGGGGAAGACGGGCTCAAAGAATTCTGCAATGTGCAGGTCATTGCGAACAGAGGATAGGCGATAAAGGCAGTTCGGCAGTTGCAGAACAGAACCAGCTTGTCCGGGCCAAACAACACAACCCAAACAACATAACGATGACCTTGAGGATCGAGCGATCGGTGCGCAGGGGAATCGTGGTTTTTACGCTAAGTAGTGCCCATCAGAAGGAGCATTGAGATGAGTTTGAATTATGGAAAACAATCAGCGGTAGATTTCGCGGAGCGCGTTCGTGAGAACCAGCGGAAGCTCAGGGACGGTCTAACGTCGCAATACGACTTCATCGTCTGTGGGTCAGGTTCCTCCGGATCAGTAGTTGCGCGCCGCCTGGCCGAAAATCCCGACGTCAGCGTGCTCTTGCTCGAAGCAGGCGGCAGCGACGAAGTGCCAAGCGTGACAGAAGCGGCTCGCTGGGTTGAAAACCTAGGGACCGAGCGCGATTGGAAGTTTGTGGGCCAACCCAATTCACATCTCAAAGGACGTTCCATGCCGCTAAGTATGGGCAAGGTGCTGGGTGGGGGATCGAGCATCAATGGGCTGGGTTGGGCACGCGGACATAAGAACGATTGGGATTTCTACGCATCCGCGTCGGGCGACACAGCATGGAACTATGAGTCGGTACTGAAGATCTATCGCGGGATTGAAGACTGGCAGGGCGCACCAGACCCCACGCGCCGCGGAACCGGTGGATTGGTTTTTGTGCAGTCCGCGGCCGACCCGAATCCGATCGCTCCCGCCATGGTGGAAGGAGCGCGTTCTACGAAGACACGGACGATGCGCAAGTGGACGGGCACGTTATGCCCTTGAGTGCGCGCATCAACGGCCAGCCGACACCTTCTCGCTTTCGGCTGGCTCGCACTCGCTGTAGGCATGTATTTCTCATGCAAGCACATCGATCTACTCATCAGCTTTCGTGCTGCCGCGTGGATGCGTATTTGGCAGTACCTGCCGGTTGGATTTTTATTCGTTCCGCTCACGATGGCTGCCTATGTCGGCCTGCCGGAGTCGAAAAGCAACGCTGCGGCCGGTTTGATCAACTTCACGCGCAATATCGGGCAGAGCGTAGGAACCTCGGCTGTGACCACGTTGCTTGCGCGCCGAAGTCAATACCACCAGTCCGTTCTCGCCGAGTACACACGCTCTCACCGGTTCGACGCGGCGGTCGGAGGCCTGACAAGTCGTCTGACGCAGGCTGGTCTCAGCATGCACTCGGCTCAACAACAAGCAATGGCCAGACTGTACAACTTGGTGATCACACAGGCTCAAGCCTTGTCTTACGTCGAAATCTACTGGCTGCTCGCCTCGACTTCCGCGCTGATGTTTTTATTGTGCTTCCTGCTAGCCAAAAACGAACCGGGCAAAGGGGGCCAGGTCGCCGTTCACTGAAGATTGCTATTAAGCAATGACTTTAAGTCGTGAAATCGGCATAGCGGTTTGTATCGTGATAATCACACGGTGGCTGCAGTCTGATCGCTGAACACAGGGCGCGCGCAGCCGCGACCTTTTGCCGCGAGACGAGGTTCTTCGAGAAGGCCATTCACCTCGACAATTTGAACTATCTGCTCACGCTCGATGGAATCATTGCGTTCCGCTGCGGGATTTTACTGGTCGAACAGGGCAAGATCATCGGCGGAAGCGGTTGTTCCGGAGGCACGGATCTTATTGAGTCCGTTGTTACGAAACTGGGGGTTCGGGTCGAAGGACGGAGATCGAAAGCGGACTGAAGTTCTGCCGAATCGCCAAGGGCCAAGCGGAAGGCGACAGCACTTCAAAGTATCGATCGAAGCGTAGATGATGTGGCCAAGCCACTCCGCACTCAGGAATCAAGTTGAGTAGGTTGGAAGCGGATCTGCAGACATGGATGTAGTTTAACGCGGCCTTGCGACCTTCTGGATTCAGAGGCGCCAGCCTAGAACAGAGCGTATGCCCTGAGAGAGCGGCTGGGGGACCATGCGAATCGGAAAAGAGGGCGCGGCGTCGACCTTTGCTCAGTCGACCTACCGGATTTTGCCGATTTGATCACGGTTTTTTTCCGGAGGTAAGCTTCGACGACGCCGGTAAGGTATTGCGCGAATCGCTGCTGATGGCGAGGATCTCGGACAAGGTTAAGGGCGGGGTGTTGCGCCCAGCTAACGGGGCACTTTGCCATCGAGGAAATGATTTCTGTAATCCGCGCGTGCAGGTCTACGCGCGTTGGGAGAGGCATGGTACGGTGTTCCCCCTTAATTGTAGACCCACAGCGAAACTACAAATCCAGGGAGGCGGCCGGTGGTGCGCTATCAAGCTGGAATACATCTGTGTATTGACAACTCTGAGAAACGGTGCAATATGAACGCAAGGGACCCCAACTCCCGCTGACTGTTGTTCCTCAGAAGACCGCAAATGGACGTCCCGCAGGAGACCAAACATGAATGCCAAGATCGTGACATTTTCATCCCACGGCGATACGACACTTCTCGAATACGATCCGGCCACAGCCGACATGGACGAAGTAAACAGGGTGATCGCCGAATATGAAGTTAAGACCGGCGCGCAGCCGTTTGACATGGCCACGGGCGAACGCATCAGCAAAGTTACCAGCGAGCAGCGCGAAGTCTTGATGGTTCATCCCATCGCTGGCGGCTAGCAGTGCGGGGCTGTCTAAACACCCTGGGTAGTATAGGACCTCGCTAACATCGACCGAGCCCGGCCCTTGCCGCATCGGTTTGTATTGCGGTGTATCCGTATGGCGCCTGACGTTCTACCTCTGATTGCGTTCCTCGCGCTGTTTATGTGGAGGATTATGTTTTCTGGCATGGGACGTGGATGGTTGGTTGGAGAACACGACGTTTTGCCTCGGCGACAGAATGACCTCTTCGGGCAGGGCTTCTACATCATAGACCCAGCCCGCTTGATACTAGTCGCAGACGAGCCTGAGAACCGTGCTGATGGTGCAGATCTCTTTGACCGAAAATATCGTGCGCAAGACTATCTGCGCCGCATCGTTGCCCTCATTGGAGCCACGCAAATGGGTGGTGGCTATGCCCTAGATGTCGGCACAACTAGATTTCAAGTGCGTGGTAGATATGTCAGACGGGCGCTGGATGTGACTGATCCCAAATGCAGATACGAAGAAACGTGCTTTTATCCGGCGCACAAAGAAATGCCAAAGGCGGAGCAAATTGCCACTGCGCTACTGCAGCTCAAGAACAATCCTGCGCTATTCGATGGGTGGGCCGCCCAGAAATCCATCGCGCTTAAGGCCGACGGCCGGGTGTTCACTCCATGCGTGATGATCCGCGAGTGACGAATAGCCGAATCAAATGCACGCCGGCGGAGCGCGCAGCAGAATATCTCGAGCGCATCACAGGGCTCGTTGGAGCCGAGCAAGGCGACGATGGCAGTTACCACCTCACGGTCGGGCGTATACACTTCCTTGTGGACTATAACTACGTGAGCGTTATCTCGCTCCGCGGCGAATCGGCATGCTTTTCTGTTGTGGTATACCCCGATATCCCGCGCGCGGAAATGGTCGCGTCCGCATTGCTGCAACTGAAGAACAATCCACGACTATTTGAGAAGTGGAGAGAACGCCAGGGAGATGCGTTCAAGGCGAATGGGGAGATTTTTGGAGACACCTATCGGTTATGATCTGTGAGGCCCTGCCGGCTAGTTCCCCGGGGGCGCCCACCCCCTAGCTTAGCTAGACCAGGTGCCCCATCTATCTGGGCATTTGTGGACGCTCCGGGTTTTCCTCGCTCGAAAGAATGATAATGGGTGTTTCGGCGGTGGAAGGATTAGCGCGTAACAAGCGCAGGAGGTCCAGGCCATCGATGGAGGGCATGACCCAGTCCTGCAAGATAACCGCGGGCCTTAGTTCGTTGGCAATACGGATCGCCTCGATAGGCTCGGCACAGTAATGCAGGTCGACGCCCGGCGTATCAGCCACCAGACGCCGCAATGCCTCGGCGACCATAGCTTGGTCATCGACGAGCAAGACCATGGTGGAGTAGTTCGCGCTTGGGACGCCTGCTTCCGTTGTTGCAGGGACGGATATAGCCATGGAGTAGGACCTGAATAGGTAACGCGACGGTAGGTAGGCCGCTCTACTTTTGTAGCAGCTTTCCTAGATCCCCTTGTCTGCAAATATGTAGGGGTGCGCTAAGGCGGTACATATCGCCTTGTGTTCCAACACACGCGGCATCGCTTCTAGACCTTACGTGCCAGATTTCGGAAATTGCCCCGGTGTCCGGTGGTATGGGTTCGAGTTCGATTAGGGTCGCTCCAGCTAGGTGGCGGGGCTCTCGACTTTGTCGATCGATCCAACGTTGGGCGGCAACAACTCCGATCCGCGTGCCGGCATGGCAATGCAAAGGCGGGTTATTAACAACTTCCTATTCACCTTTCGCGACCAACGTGACGTCCACACAACGCGAGATCATTCAAGGTGAATATCAGTTCAATAAGCGTTGGTCGGCGAGCGTCAAAAGGGATGAGAACGGCGGGTTTGCGGTCGACGGTATCAGCCGGAGTGTCGGAAAGTTTGCGGCTTGTGGAAAATCAGGCGGACGATCTGTTGACGAGCGATTGCAGAAGCGTTGCTACGTCTGGATATTGGGCAATCCCAGCACTTTGGCCGGCCCATAAGGCTAGGAATTCGCTCCGTCCGGCCTGCTGCGCTGGCACGGCGAGGCTTCGCACGAGGGCGCGTTGTAATGGGTACGGGAGAACGGCGACGCCGGGCTGGTTCATCTCTTCCAGAAGCTGATTGTGGATGCCGCGCGCCAGACGTCCGGTGAACCCACGTGTAAGCGAAGTTCGGCTCGCCTTTCCGCTCAGGATCGCCTCCCTGTGCAACGTGGTTGCTCCAGACTCTTCGCAGGCAAGAAAGACCGTCCCCATCTGCACACCTTGAGCACCGAGTGCGAAAGCTGCAGCAATGCCGCGGGCGTCCGCAATTCCTCCAGCTGCTACCACCGGTACCTCCACGGCATCCACGACCTGCGGTACGAGAGAGATCGTCCCTGTGAGGGAATCCTCCGAGGAACGCAGGAACGATCCGCGATGTCCGCCGGCCTCGAATCCGGATGCGACAACCACATCCACACCGGCTTCCTCCAGGGCGATCGCCTCGTCCCGTGTCGTCGCGGTGCCGATCGCGACGATGCTCTGGCGATGACACTCTTCGAGAATCTCCTTCGGCGGAATGCCGTAAATGAAGGAGAAGGCAGGCACCTTAGCATCGAGCAGAACGCGAACCTGATCTTCGAAGCGAAGCGGTTTGTATGGTGAGAACTGCGGCTTGCTCGCACCGACGGTCTCAAGATGCGGAGCTAGATGCGAGAGCGCACGTTCGAAGGCTTCGGCATCGGACGTTGCTGCACCCTCATCCTCCATCGAAACCCAGAGGTTCATGGCGAAAGGTTTGTTGGTCAAAGAACGGATCTCGGCGACGACCTCCTGAATCGCCGACGGAGCCAGGCCATGCGCGCCAAAAGAACCCAGCCCCCCGAAGTTTGATACAGCGGCAGTAAGGCGCTGCGAGGAAAAGCCTCCCAGCGGCCCCTGGATGATCGGGTACCCAATTCCGAGTTTGTTTGAAACACGTGTCCTGTTCCACGCTGAGTTTCGTTTCGCCATAGTCAAGCGCAGAGGCGGGTTTCCCCGCCTGCTCATGCCTCGACTTCCAGGATGACTTCAACCGCCACGGGCATGCCCAGAGGAAGACTTGCCACGCCTAACACCATGCGGACTGAGGTTTTGTCTTCTCCAAAAACATCGCGGAATAGCTCGGAGGCAGCGTCGGCGACTCTTGGTTGATCGAAAAAGTCTCCATCAGTTGCAAGATAGATGCAGAGTCGAACAACGCGGGTTACCTTATCGAGCGAGCCTAGCTTCTGCCTCGCGGCTGCCAAAACATTCAGAGCGGCAATGCGGACCGCCTCTCTGCCTGCGTTCGTATGCAGTTCTTTCCCGAGACGGCCGATGAACTTCGGCTCGCGTCCGATGGCAGGAAGCATACCGCTGAGGAAGAGAGATTGCCGGTCTTTACGGCCTCGACATAGGCGCCGAACGGAGTGGGCGGAGGCGTGAGTTCGATGCCGAGCTCCTGCAGGCGGCGCTCCGCGTTGGCCGGCTGCGAGCCCTTGCCGCTTACCATTTTCCTGAGTGCGCACCACCGTCCACGTGCAGCACTTCCCCCGTCACCTGACGAGCTTCTGTGAGATAAATCACGGCTTCCACGATGTCCTTCACGTCAGAGATGGTACCCATCGGCGAGAGCGTCTTCAGGAAGTCCTTCGGGTTATCTTTGTGCAGCGGCGTGTCCACGGCGCCGGGCGCGACCGCGTTGAAGCGGATCTTGTCCTTCGCATACTCCGTAGCCAAGCTCAGCGCGATGGCTTCAAGTCCGCCCTTGGTGATCATCGGAACCGAAGCCGTAATACCTACGATCGGGTTGGCCGCCAGCGAGGCCGTGATGGTAACGACGCTTCCACCCGACTTCTGCGCAAGCATCTGCTTGACCGCCCCTTGCGTGACGTAGAGGAAGCCTTCGAGGTTGGTGGAAGAGAGCGCCTTGAAGTCTTCGGCCTTGTAGTCGGTGAAGGGTTTTGTGAAGAAGATGCCCGCATTGTTGACCAGCGCGTCGATGGATCCAAACCGCTGGACGCCGGTCTCGACGATCTTCGATGCGACAGCACTCTCACCGATGTTGCCATCTACGAGAGCCAAATGATCAGATTCGATGAAGGTACTCGACCTCCTGATGTTGCGCAAGTTTGCGACAACATTATATCCGCGATCAAGGAACGACTGGACTACGCCGGCTCCGATGCCTTGCGAAGCTCCCGTTACAATGACCGTTTTCTGTTTGCTTGCCATATCAGCCTCCTTGGATGTTGGTTGCGATGAGAGATGATGCAGTCCAGGCGTCTGCTTCTGCGTTCACGTCGGCAGTTCGGTCCCTGCCTGCTCCGCCGCCATGTACGCTGCGTACCAGCCCGGCCAGTTCGCGTCGCGCTGCCCGTTGCGCTTCTCGTGCTCGCCGTGGGCGGCTGCCGCGCGCCGCATCGCGCCTGCCAGATCGTTTGCTGACGCAAAAGTTGTGGTCGCGGGATCGATGCGCCCGGGCAACCGGCGCGTCACCTCCTGGACGATCCACGCGTTGCCATCGGGATCTTCGAAGGAGACGTACGAACGGTAGCTCTGGCGCTCGGGGTCCGGGCCGCTGATGCGTCCTGCCGGGGAGAACGGCGAGCCGTGGAACACTTCACTGGCGCTGATGCTCCTGGCCACGAGCTCCTTGTGGGCGGCTTCAATGTCGGAGACGATCAGCCCTCCCCGGAACGAGCCAGGAGCTGCCGCAGTGACTCCCTTGCCGAATGAGATCGAGCACCCTGAACCCGAAGACGTGAACTGGACGACGCGAAAGTCGTTTCCCATAACGATGTCGTCGTCGAGCCGCCACCCGAGTCTTGTGTAGAACTCCTTTGCGCGGTCGACGTCCGAGACGGGGATGAGCGCGACCTCGAGGTTCATGTCGACTCTCGCTACACCGGTGTCATACTTCTGTTGCTTAGAGCTACTGGCGGTTTGACTCATGTGACTCTCCTTTTGCTCGTGATTTAATCTCGCGAGCTCATGCGGTCATAGGGTTCCTGGAACCTCGCAGTCAGCCTTTTAAAGGTGTGATTGCAAGGACCTCCACTTTTTCCACCCGCGGAGGAACCGCAAATAATTCACTGGCCCGTGCCGTCAACTTCTTCGCGATCTCGCCAGTCAAGTGGGCATTGCGGCCCGCTTCATTTGCAAAGGTGTCGAAGATGCCGAACTTCCCCGGCCCGAGCTTGATCGCATACCATTTCAATGTCCCTTTTTCATCCAGCGCGAATGGCTGAGCTGACTTTAGAAATGCCTCGGCATCAGCCTCCTTGCCTGCGTGTGCTTCGAGCGTTACTAACAATCCAATTGCTTCCATTGATCCTCCTTCCTGTGTTGAATTTGTTCCGGCCGATTGACCAGCCTCTGCTCACAACTGTGAGTAAACTGTAGATCGGAAACGGACTTGTGCGGATTTCTGCTGGGATGGTCGGAATCTTGCTAAATTCATGCTCCCCGCGAGGGAATTCCAAACGACTTACACTTGAGTCTGGAGGTTGTCTTGAGGGAACGACGACGAGAGTTCGAATGAGCTACGGCGTGGCCGCGTCAGAAGTGTTGATGGAGGACACCGTGCTGAGGCGGCTGCAACGAGCGATGAGTTACAAATTCCGGACAGGGGTGGACGTCAATAAGGAAGTGAACGGCAACGCGTGAGAGTGAAGTTCTGACTGCGAACCTCAAATCACCAGGTGTAGCGTATCTTCGGAGCAGGTTTCCGATGCACAACTCGCTTCGGAGCCGACAAGATCCTGACGATACTCTGTCGGGCTAACTCCCCAGACGTCACGAAAGACCTGTGCAAAGTGCTGCTGGGTCTTGAAGCCACAGGCCACGGCAACGTCCAATACTCGCGCCTCAGGAGCACACAACATCGCTTTAGCGCGCTCGAGCCTTCGGCGCAAGACAAATTGATGCGGGGTCTCGCCCGTTGATTTGCGAAACATCCTCGCGAAATGAGCGGTGCTCAATCCTACCGATTGCGCCATCTCGTCGAGGCTCAAGTCGTCTTCCATCTTCGCATGGACAAACTCTTTAATCCTTCGTAAGCGCGCTGAGCCTAGTCCGCCTCGGTACAGCTGCACAGGACGGTGCCTTACTGCATGACCATTGACCAGCGCTACGGCCATCGCCTGTTCGACAGAATCCACAAACAGTTGTCCGCTCGGAAACCCGGCAACCATCTCCGTATGAACGGCAAGAGCTCAACTCTCATTCTTTTGCTCCATGCCGTCGTGTTGTAGATATTGCCGAGGGCTCGCCAGGCGCTGTTCAAGATCATCTGATTTGATGTGTCGCTGCGACAAGACGATTCATGTATCTCGACATGAAGGTAAGGCTTTCGCCGGCTGGTGGGTAGTCGGCTAACCGGAAGCTATCCGGCTTCCACGGCTGTGCCGAGGATTTCTATGGCATGCAACATTTTTTCATGTGGCAGCGTCGAGACACCCATTTGGAATGTGACCCGCGAAAATACCACCGAGAACTTCATTCACGTAAAGGATCTTTTTGGCGACCGCTTTAGCGTCGCCGATTAGCAGCGCGCCGGTAGGTCCGCGCAGGGCGGCAACCTGAGGGCGTGTGGCGGGTGGCCAGCCGCCCTCCCTGCCGATTTCTGTAAATGTGTGCGCATAGCCTGGAAAGAATATCTCAGCTGCTTGGTCCGTGGTGTCCGCGAGAAAGCCAACGGAATGAAGACCAATGGTGAGTTGCTACAACGGTTGCACGCCCCCCTCTCCACCAGACCTTTGCCTTCAGATACGGGTGCCCGTTTGCAGGGGAAGGCGCGGCAACCCGGACTTGATGTATCCAAACAGCATCTTTGCGCAGCCCTACGGTTTGTGAACCCAGACGAAGCAGTATGCTCGCCCCTCCGGACGGGGCGGCTTGCATAATTTGAGACACCCCACGAAGGCCAATGATCTTTGGTTGTTGACAATCTGCGGTCGAACCTACGCTTCCGAGCGGTTCCGCGTGGCTTCCCTTAAGAATTAGCGAGGCCGACGTGATCACCGGCTAGCCTCTACGGCCTTCAACATCTGACCCGCTTTCACGCTCTCAAATTTCTGAACGATCCCTGAGGGCCACGTGATTTCAATCATCTTCGCGAACGAATCAGGACCTAACCCGACATTTATTCGCTTGTCGCTCGCCGAGAGGTAACCGATGGCTGTATTCACAATGAAAAATTGCGTTAGACCCGACGCCGACACAACTTTCACACGACTCCCGATCCCATCACGATTCGATTTGGTCCCTACAGTCTGAATGCCAATCCAGTTCCTTCGATTTCCACCGTCATTTCGCAGAACGGATGCTTTTTGCCCCAGGTTGCTAACCACAATGTCTACGTCGCCGTCGTTATCGAGGTCACCAAAAGCCGCACCCCGTCCAGCCCAATCGGTTTGAAACGCCGGACCAAGAATGACGCGCGCGAAATGACCGCCTTCATTGCGGAGCATCAATGGAGGCTCCATATACTTCAAGTTTGGCGACGTGTGCTCGATCGTGTCCATCACATGGCCCTGGGCGACGAAGAGATCCTTCCAGCCGTCGTTGTCGTAGTCAAACAAATGCGTGCTCCATCCCGAAAAGGTCAACGTCGCGCCACCCAAGCCGGACGCGTTTGTCATTTCGCGAAAAGTACCGTCACCATTGTTGTGAAACAACTTGTAACGCTCGTTGGAAAGATCGGTCACGAATATATCGGGCCGGCCATCGTTATCGTAGTCACCGAAGTCGACGCCCATTCCAGCAAACGTTTTTCCGTCTTCGTTGTACCCAACTCCTGTAAGCAGGCCCACTTCACTGAACGTACCGTTTCCGTTGTTATGATACAGAAATGACTGAACCGAGTCGTTGGCGACGAAGATGTCGGTGAACCCGTCGCCATCGTAGTCAGCGAACGAAGCGCCGAGTCCCTTGCCGTTTGGATTAGCGACCCCAGCCTTCGCCGAAACATCGGTGAACGTGCCGTCCCCATTGTTGTGGTACAGAATGTTCGTCGCGCCGTCGTAATTGTCCGGATGGCAATACGCCCGCAGACCGGGTGGTTTTTCCCCACAATAACGATTGGTGCTGAAGGTCCAGTTCACATAGCGAGTGACAAAGAGATCGAGATTTCCGTCGTTGTCGTAGTCGAAAAATCCGGCGCTGGCGCTCCAGCCTCCAGCCGCTACACCTGCCCTTTTGGTCACGTCGCTAAATGTGCCGTTTCCGTTGTTGTGATAGAGCGTGTTGCCGTCATAGTTCGTGACGTAAACATCTTCAAAGCCGTCGTTATCGTAATCCCCGACCGCGACACCCATGCCGTAGCGGTTCTGCGGTATTCCCGTGAGGCCGGCCTTTTCGGTCACATCGGTGAATGTGCCGTCGGCATTCTGGTGATACAGGCGATTCCAGAATTTGCGGTCGGACTTGTCTGGCGCTTTGCGTTCGGGCATGGGATCGTCGATCTTTGCGCCGTTGACAAAGAAGATGTCCAGGCGACCGTCGTTGTCATAGTCAAGAAGCGCAACACCTCCCCCCATTGTCTCGACTAAGTACTTGTTGGAGGTGGCAGAGTTTTCGTCTTTGAAGTCGACCTTCACAACTTGCGTAATGTCGGTGAAGCGAACCTCGTTTACGGACGCCGCCTCAAAAGAGAGAAACATCATTCCGGCCGCCGCCAGCCAGACACTCGCATGTCCGATTATCCCCATGACCTGTTCTAACGAAACTTTCGGCTGCTGATAATGCCTTTCGATTCCTGCAGCGTGAACAGCTGATTCGCGGCGAGATTCTCAAAGGACTCTTTACCGCCGGAAGGCCAGGTCACTTCGACACGATCGGCTGTCGCGGCGCTACCCAATCCGAAGTGCAGACGAAAATCGCTCTGCGAGTAGTAGCTCGATCCGCTCATGACTTCATCAATCTGCACGTGCGATCCGGTAGTGACTTTGACCCGAGTGCCGATCGCAGAGCGGTTGGAGCGTGTCCCAATACATTTGAGCATGATCCAATTATTTCGGTTTCCGCCATCATTGCGCAGCAGCGTCGGTGGGGCATCGAGATTGTTCACCACGACGTCGATGTCTCCATCGTTGTCGAAATCTCCAAACGCGCAGCCTCGCGCCAGATTCGGCTCGCCAATCGCGCGGCCAGAGTTCGTTGAAACGTCAGCAAATCGTCCGTTGCCGAGGTTCCGATACAAGATTTTTGGTTCTTTGTACTCGACGTGCAATTTCCGCCCGGCAATCTGTGAGTACACGTGTCCGTTGGCAACGAAGAGATCTTTCCAGCCGTCATTGTCGAAGTCAAAGAATCCAACGCCAAAGCCCAAATACTTCCGATTGACGCCAAGGCCTGCCTTGATGCTGGCATCCTCAAACGAGGCTTCGCCGTAATTGTGATAGAGAGAGGTCACTTGTTCGGAAAAATTCGTGCGCGCGATGTCCAGCCAGCCGTCCGCATCGTAGTCGGCCGCCGCCACGCCCATTCCCGACAGCGCGACCCCGTTTTCGTCGAGCGCACACCCGGTCGGAACCGCGACTTCGCGGAATGTGCCGTCATGATTGTTGCGATAGAGCAGGCTCGGCGCGCTGTCACAAGCCACGTAGATGTCCGGCCAACCATCGTTGTCGAAATCGGCCACCACTGCTCCCATTCCGTAGGATCCGCTGGGCTGCCAGTTGCGGCTCACGAAAACCATCGACGATGCGCCGCGTGGCCGGGCAATGCCGGAGGCTTCGGAAACGTCGTCGAACGTTCCGTCGCCGCGATTGCGATAGAGAAGATTCGTGCCGCCCGAGAATCCTTGCGGCCCGCACGGCACCGGAATGTCGTGATAGTTGCAGTAGATGGCCTCACCGGGCTTGGGCGCGCCCGCCGGATCAAAGTTTACATAATTCGCGACGAAAAGATCGAGACGGCCATCGCGGTCGTAGTCCAGAAAGCAGCAGCCCGCGCCCCAACGATCGCCACTCCCGGCCACGCCGGCTTTTTTGGACACGTCCGTAAAGGTTCCGTCGCCGTTGTTGTGATACAAAACGTTGCGACCCCAGTAGCTGACGAACAAGTCGTCGTAGCCATCGTTGTCGTAGTCGCCGACGCAGCATCCTTGGCCCCAGCCCGACGCCGTGAGGCCCGATTTTTCCGTCACATCCTTAAATGTGCCGTCGCGATTGTTGTGAAACAGATAGCTGGTCGGCTTCTGCCGCGTCGACGTGGCATTGAGCGTCGCGCCATTCACTAGAAAAATGTCGAGCCACCCGTCCCTGTCGTAGTCGAACAGCGCGACACCACAACCCATTTCTTCCAGCAGGAATTGCTTGCTCGTCGCGTTTCCGCAAGTATTTCGCGCGTGCATCAGCCCCGCGGCCGACGTCACATCGGTAAAGGTTACGCCGGGCGGCGTTGCCACCGCGATACACGCCGGATTCAGCACCCCGAGTCCGACCGGCAGTGCGATTCCCGCTGCGGCGAGCGTCTTCAATACTTCACGGCGTGATCGCGGGCGGCGGCAGCCGCTACTCACGCGCGCCCCCGGGGTGTGGCGAACCCGCCGCCGGCTTGTCGATCGACCGCCGCTTCTTTTCCAATTCGTTCGATTCTTGATCGAGCTGCGTGAACATCTCCATGGCTTTGCGGCTTTCTTCCTTCTTGCCAAGCCGTCGGTAGATGTTCGCCAACACGTAATAATACGATGATGCCCGAGAATTGATCGAGATGGCCTGAACCAGCGATTCGACCGCCTCGTCTAATTTGCCTTCGCGTTCCTGTGCTTTCGCCAGCTGAAACCATGCGCGATCCGATTTGGCATCCAACTCCAGGGCCTTCCGCGCGAAATCGGTGGCCTTTGCCGGGTCACCTGTGCGGTTGTAATACGCGCTCAAATTCACATGCGCCGAAGAGAAGCTGCCTTTGCGCTCGTCATTCAGAGCAATCGCCTTTTGATAACTCGCGATCGCGCCTGCGTCATCACCCAAAGCTTCCTGCGCGAGTCCCAAAGCGTCCAGATCTTCGACATAGGTGGGATCTAAACGCAACGCCTGCTCGAACTCCTTCCGCGCAGGAGCCCAATTATCTTGCATCGATAACAACTTGCCTAGGTTGTAGTGCATCTCCGCGGACTGTGGGTCATAGCGTATCCCTTGCTCGAATTCAAGCTGTGCCGCGTCGAATCTTCCAATGATCATTAGATCGCGTCCCAGAATCTTGTGGGCCTCCGCGTTGTGGAGATTTAGCCGAAGCGACTTCGACAAAGCCTGAATCGAATCGCCAACTCTCTGCTGGGCGAACAAGCTGTATCCCAGCGCGTACCAACCCCATGAGGACTTCGGTCGTTCCTTCACATACGCCGCCAGCAGAGGCTCCACTTCCTTGAATCGTCCTTCGCGTATGTAGCCCTCGAATTGCTGGACCTGTGCTGCATCGTCTTCGTCAGCGTTCGAGAGCGTCTTGATTTCCTGCCGCGCGGTAATATCGCCAGGATTAAGGTCCAGCGCTTTCTGATACGCGGCCGTAGCGCCCGCTGAGTCACCCTGCATTTTCAGAACCACCGCCAAATAATGTTGCGCCGTGGCGGAATCCGGCTGCAGCTTCAGCGCGTGCCGAAATTTCTCCGACGCCTGGTCCATCTCTCCCCGATCCAGTGCGGCGCGTCCTTCGGAGATGTCCAGGCTGACATTTTCCGCGCGCTCGTCCTCGGAAGCCAGGTCGTGACCTTTTTGAACTTCGGCCGCTGCTTCATCCTTGCGCCCGGCACGCATCAACGCCAGCCCGAGCTGGTAATGCGCATCGCCACCCTGCGGATCAAGTCGCGTCGCCTCCTGTAACTCTGTCACGGCTTCAGGCACCTTACCCTCTCGCAAGAAAGCCTTTCCGAGTACAAGGTGAGCTCGCGCAAAGTTTGGATCAAGAGCGATCACTTTTCGAAGTTGTTCGACCTCCTTCGTGCCACCACCGCTGGGGCTTGCGGCATAAGCCACCGCCAAATTGAACTGCGCCTTCAGGGAGTTCGGTGCCAGCGCTACGGCTTTCTCCAGCTCCTTGACCGCCTGCTCATTGTTCGTCTGTGTAAGCACCGCGCCGAGATTCGTATGCGCATCAGCATAGTCCGGCCAGATGCGAATCGCTTCGCGAAACGCCGCGACCGCCGCCACGTCGTTGTTGCTCTGAGCGAGCACCAACCCGATATTGTTGTGCGCCTCTGCAAAATCCGGCCGCAACCGGGAGGCTTCGCGAAATTCGGCCAGTACGTCCTTGCTGTCTGCGCCTTTGCGCCCTAGCAGCAAGCCCAGTACGTTGTGTGCCTCCGCATTGTCTGGTGCGTGGGTGAGCGCCTCCCGCATCCCAGCGATAGCCGCATCCCAATCCGGAGTGGGCAACATGCTGGCGGAGTTCAGTCCTGTCTCGAACTGTCCTAACGCATGTACAAGCTCGTCCGTTCGAAGATACACGATCCCCAGATCGATATAGCTCGCCGCGATAGGCGGCAGCAGCGCGATCGCCCGCTGCAGGCTGACACGCGCCTCGCGCAAATTGCCGGTGTCACGCAGAGCGGTCCCGAGGAATGCATGCGTAGCGCCTGACGCAGGATCGATGCTCGCGCTCTGTTGTAACTCGGCAATCGCCCGCTGCTTCGCGTCGCTATACCACAACGCCACCCCAAGGTTGTAGTGAGCTTCCGCCGCATCTGGCTGGAGCGCAACCGAGCGCTCCAACTGCGCGATCGCACCGGGCAAATCGCCTTGCTGGCCAAGTACGAAGCCCAGGAGGTTATGCGCATCGGCATGACTTTCGTCCGCTCGTAGTGCCTCGCCAAGCTGCCGCTTGGCGGTGCTCAAGTCTCCTCGACCCACAGCCTCCTTACCGCTCCGATACAAATCGTCCGCAGGACTCGCAACGGGCGCCTTCGGCCTTCGCGCCGACGCGTTTTGCTGCTTAAGCACGACCCCCAGACCGTAGTAGCCTTCGCGCAGCTCGGGATCGATGCTGAGCGCTCGCTCGAACGCTTGCTGCGCTGCAATCAGGTCTCCGCTCTGACGTAGCGTCTGTCCCAATTCATATTGCACACTCGCGTTCCCGGGCTCGCTTTTGGCGACCCGCCATAGGTGCGTTAACGCCCCGTCGGCATCTCCCTTTTCACGCAAGGCTACGCCTAAATTCATATGCGCCGCCAAGCTATCGGGATCCAATTCCAGCGCCTTCTCAAAGGCAGTCACGGCTGCGCCTACGTCACCACTTTTGGCCAGGGCCGAGCCGAGATTTGTGTAGGCGCGCGCGTACTTCGGGTCGAGGGCAATGGCTTTCCGAAACTCCGCGATTGCACCCGGTAGGTCAGCCTTTTCCAGGATGGCGACCCCCAGCCAGTTGTGCGCCTCGGCGGAGGCAGGCCCTACTTTCACCGCCTGCTGAAAAGCTGCGAACGCATGGAGGTAATCGTTGCGGTCCCAATACGCCAAACCCAGCGCGACTTGAAGTTTGGGGTTGGAGGGATCGTGCTTGATCGAAGCCTGAAGGTCTTCAATTGAGGCGGGAGTTTTCCTCGGCGTTTGAGCAACCGCGGTAATCGCAAGTCCCCACGCTGCCACAAACACCCAAGCCCGCGCGATCGCCTGGTAATTTTTCATTGATCCGGGTCTAACAGTCGCAACTGCAGTCGCGAAGTTGCTTCATCTTCGGTTCGCAGTGACTTCGTAACGGCCATTTGCTTCTCCGCTTCTTCCTTCTTCCCCATTCGCGACAACAGTAAACCCAACTGGTAGTTCGCTTTCACTGATTTCGGATTCAGTCGCACCGCTTTTTCCAGGCTATTCTCCGCTTCCGTGTATTGATGCGCGCTCATGAACAAGCTCCCCAGAACCTCGCACGACGAAGCATGATCCGGATACCGCCGAAGTAAACTTTCCAGCGTATGAATGGCCTCCGCCTCGTTTCCCTGGTCTCTGGCAACGAGCGCGAGGTAATAATAGGGCGCCAGTTGCTCGGGCTGCAATCGCACGCTCTCCTTCAAATGCGTGGCCGCTTCCTCAAGGTGTCCTTCAAGATATAACACTGCACCCAACGCATATTCGAGCTGCGGATCTTGCGGCTTCTCTTGAACGAGTTGTTCCAGTATTCCTGCGGCTGTCTGAAACTGCCGCTTTCCTACTTTTGCTGCCGCCAGCGTATAGCGATAAGCGGGATTCTCCGGCCGGAGTTCCGCTGCTTTCGTAAGCGCCGGGTCTGCGTCGTCCAGTAAATCCATTTTCAGGCAAACTCGGCCAAATCCCAGAAGAACCTCGGGATCTTCCTGTGCGATCTTCTTCGCTCGAATCCAGTAAGAGAGCGCGCGTTCCAAATTTCCCTGCTGCTCCGCAACCCTTGCGGCCTGCTGCAAAGCTGGAAGAGAATCAGGATTCACGGCAAGGGCGAGGTCGTAGTTTTCCAGGGCATGTGCCGTATCGCCCTTTAGCAAATATGCGCCCGCCAGGTTGAAGTCCACTTCGTATGAAGGCGGGTTGGCACCCTTGGTGCGCTCCAAAAGGTTGATCGCTTCCGGCACAACGCCATCCCGCGCCAGCAGAAGCGCGAATTTCACGGACCACTCCGGAGGAACACCCGCAAGCGTTGCCCAATCCTGTGTCAAAGCCGCCGCCGCCGCCCGGTCGCCGATCTTCAGATAGTCGGTAGCCAAAACTATCAATCCATCAGGAGATTCCTTCAGTGCCGTCAGCACCGGCGTCGCAATCTGCAGCGACTTCTGGTAATTGCCTCTATCCGCTTCCCAGCGCGCCATCGCCAATCGCGCCGGAGCATTGGCCGGATCGAGCCGCAACACCCGCTGAAATAGCTCCTGCGCGCGCTCTGGCTTTCCCTGGTCGAAATAAATTTGGGCGAGCGTCAGGTGGGCACCAACAAGATGCGGCTCTAGCCGGATGGCCTCGTCCAACAGGCGGATACTCTCCTCTGTTCGTTTTTGTTGGAACCGAATCGTCCCCAGAACCGAGCACGCTACTGCGCGGGTTTCAGGATCAGAGAGCGCGGGCTGGACGGCACGATCAGCTTCCTCCAGCCGTCCCTGTTGGACCAGACTAGCCGCTTTTTGAAGTGCCTCGCGAGAATCTGCTCCGCTGGCGGGACTGCACACGACCAACAGGGTCACACACACGGCCAGTGTCCGGGCACGCCACTCCCCGGGCATGCGTCCGCAGTCCCTGTTCCCCCTGATCACTGATGGCCGCCGTGGCTTCGACTCCGCCGCGGTTCGGCGAAGCCGACAATTGCTTCTCTGCTGGGACTAAAACGTGAATCTTACCGCGAATTGAATCGACCGCGGCTGGTTGCACTGCGTAGAAACTTGTCCGAAGCTTCCAGTGCCTGGGCCCGCGAAAGCCCCAGCGCTCCAATTCAGGCTCCCCCCGCCTGGGTCACAGAAGCGCACTCGATTGAAGATGTTTCCGAATTGGCTTTCAAACCGCAACCTCAGCCGTTCGCGAATCGGAAAGACTTTGAACAAGTTTATGTCTTCGCTGTAAGTCGGGAATCCGCGAGCGCTGCCGTCAGATCGCGGTGCGTTTCCGAACTGGAGCGGTCCAGGATCGGTCCATGCCGCGATGTTGAAGTAGCCGGTGGCGTTGGGGTCAAAGCTGCCGCTGTGATATGCGCTGACGCCCTTGGCGCGGTTTGGACGCTTGCCTCCATTGAACAGGAAGCCGCCCAAGTCGTTGTTCATGAAGACATTCAACGGACGGCCACTTTCGTAGCGCATGATTCCGGAAACGTTCCAGCCCCCGAGCGCGTACCCTGCAAATCCCGACCTCATTCTGCCGGGGACGGGTATCTCCCAGGTCAGACCCACGAGGAATGCATGTGGCGTGTCGTCGCCGCTCAAACCGTATTCACAGGCCTGTGTGCAGATCGGATTTTGAATACCTGCGTTAACGCCATTTCCTCCCTGGGCACTTTCTGCGCCGTCATTCTCCAGTCTTGAGTATGTATAGCCCAAGCGGAACTGGAGACCATGCGAGAAGCGTTGCTCGAGAACTACTTCCAATGCCTGGTACAGACTCTTCCCCGTCGGCACGCTTCGCCAATTGATGTTTTGATATTGCGGAAAGGGTCGCAGCGCCTGCGCCACATTTCCGCTGAAGGTGGGATACGGTAACGTAATCCCAGCGGGGCAAGTAGTGATATTACAGGGTGAGTTCAAAACATTCGAGCCTAACGCCAGGACACTTGGGTCGTTCATGTTCGCCGCTACGCCCAATCGTTGCCAGTTGTCGGTGAGCCGCGTACCTCGGTTCGCGATGTACGAAACGTCGAGCATCATGCTGTTCGTCAATTGACGTTCGAACGTCAACGACCAGTTCTGATAGCGCGGCAGGTTAATGCCGTCCTTCGCTACCGCCAACGGCGCCGTTCCGTTGGCGAACGTGGGATCGATGAATGGAGGCTGAACAATCAGATTTTGTGGAAAGCCAGAGTCCAGATAAAACGCCGCTTGCTGGCCGTTCGTATTGTTCGCCGCGAATGGACTCGCCTGGAAACCCAGCGTGGGCTGCCCGATGAACTGGTCGAAGGAAACTCCGGAATAGTAAATTCCATATCCTCCCCTGATTGCGTTCTTGCTGCCCAACCGGTAGGCAAAACCCAACCGCGGACCCCAATTGTTCATACCCGGCCGCTCAAATGTCCGCGTTCCTGCCCGGCCCGCCCCGTTCCCGGCAAAAATAAGCGCTCCAGGTAACCCACCAGCGCCAGGATTGGGAGTATTCGGATCGAATGTCGAATACTTGTTGTTGCTTTCGGTACGCGCAAATTGATAGTCAAAGCGCAGCCCTAGGGTCAGGGTCAGGTTGCTCGTGATCTTGTATTCGTCGTTGATCCACGGCGCCATATAGGCTTCATTGAACATCGGATGAACCGGGATCGTCTGCGTCGAAGTGTGCACCTGCCCAAGCAAGAACGACGCAAATGAGTCGCCAGTCCGACCGCTCAAATTGTTCCCACTCGCATCGTAGCCCGCGGTTTCGAGGTTGTTGAATGCGAATTCGCCCGCCTGCGCGAAGGTCGCCCAGCCGGCAAAGGGGAACTGATGCCTCCGGTATTCGAAGCCCACCTTGATCGTGTGCTTGCCCTTTACCCACGCTAGGTCATCTGAAAACTGCCAGCGATTGTTCGTCAGAAAGCCAAAGTTTCCCCAGCCGTACTGGCCCAGCGAGTTGTAAGGAATGGTGCCCTGGAAATCGAGCAAGGGCGGCCCGGCGGTATTGTCCAGAATTCCGCAATGATTCGCGCCGCACAACAGTTCCGGCCAGCCCACACCCGCCGACAACGGATTGCCACCCATGAACCACCGGTCCCACGCAACCGTGGTGTGATTGATCAAATTGTTGCGAATGATCCAGTCGAACTGAGTGTGCGTGTGCTGCGTGGCGATGCGCTGGTAGAAGCCGTTTCCGTAGTACGTGTTGTTCTTTTGCGGTTCGGTCTCCCCATTGAACTGCGTAGTGCAGCCCGCTACTTCGCCACAATTGCGGATCGATGGCCGGTGGCCCCAGTAGAAGCTCTCACTCATTCGGAAGTTCGGCGTAAAGCTATGATCCACTCGGAATTCAATCGTCCTGGCGTTCAAAAGCCAGGTCTGGTCTCCGGCGGGGTTGCCCGCTACGTTATTGGATAATCCAGGCCGGTCCGGATGCACCATGAGCGCCGCGATTTTCGCCGCGACTGCGCTTCGCAGCGGATCGTCGGCGGGAATGATGTTGCCAGGATAGGGATCGCGCTCGGGAACTCCTCCAACCAGGTGAGTCGACGCCGGATTGAAGATCTGTCCAGCAAAGATCGGCCGCCCGTCCGCATCTGTCGCAATCTGGTTTGTCGTCAGCAGCGCGCTGAAATCTCCAGCCTTAAACGCATCAGTCGGAGTTGTATTCCCAAATCCTGGTAGCACACCTGACCGGAAGCGTGTCCAATCAAAATTCATAAAGAAGAACGTCTTGTTGCGTCCGTCGTAAATCTTTGGGATCACCACCGGTCCACCCGCGGTAAATCCGAAGTTGTTATTTCGAACTGGAGTCTTTTTCAGCGGCGCCTGACCGAAGAACCCTCTCGCATTCAACACATCATTCGCGAAATATTCATAAGCGCTCCCATGCAGCGTGTTGGTTCCGGACTTCGAGGTGTACTCGATAAATCCGCCGCTGGTGTGCCCGTACTGCGCCGAATAGCTTGTGGTAATGACCTTCATTTCCTGAATGGCGTCTTCGGGCGGCGCGCTTTCGTGGCTCTGCTGGTGCCCTACGGCGTATCCGAACGCAGCGCCATCGAAGAAATTCTCAGTCGCCATCGTCTGGCCGCCGTTGATTCGCGAATTGAACTGGCTACCGCGAAACATCGGATCGCCATTAGGTTTCATCGGAAGGTAGCCGGGCTGGATGAGCAGCAGCGACTCCGCAAGGCGCACGTCCGCGCCCATCACCGTCGGCAAGTCTTCGTAGTATTTCTGATCCAGCGTGTGAGTCACGTCGGGCTGCGTCACATTCAATTCTACTGCGCCCGCCTTCACTTCCACGGACTCCGTCACCGCTCCAATCTGCAGAATCATATCCTGGCGAACCACTTCGCCACCGGACAGTAAAATCCCGGAGTTAACCGAAGTTTTGAAGCCAGAGTGATCCACGCTCACCGAATATGTGCCGAGCACCAGGGGAGGCGTCGTGTATGCACCGGCATCATTGGTCGTCAGGACCGTCTCCACACCCGTCCCTTCGTTGCGGATTCGCACGGTGGCCCCGGCGACACTCGAGCCGCCGGGATCTGTGACCACACCCGTGAGAATTGCGCGATCCGATCGCTGTGCTTGGACGGAAGTGGTAAAGCCGAGAACGGCAAGAACTACCAGCAAGCCAACTACTAGATAGGTCCTCATCATCGCCCCCTCGATGCTGATTGACGGTTTGCGCTCACGACTTCTAGTAAGCGTTTACTCGCCCAAGCTGCAGACCCGAATTTTTTGAGAACAGCCTAACTGGACCCGGTCTTCGTTAGTTTTGGGAAACGTTTTCTCGAAAGAAAGCCCTGAACTGGCATGTGAACCACCCTGGTATGCAGCGACCCTAGTATTTTTGTATTAGGGCTGTCAAGAGATTTCTTTTTATCGACGGCAGGGGTCTTTCTTGATCACCGAGCCGTCCAGCAGGTGGCCGCAGTAAGCGATTGCTGAGATGCGGCCTTTGGGGCCGCGTGGGACGGAATTGATTCGTCCCTCCGCGAAATTGCCCGTTTAAACGGAAATCTTCGTTAGCGCGCTCTCCGCAAGGTGACCACGGTCACGCTTGCAGGGCGGAGAAGGGCTCGCACCGTGTCCTTGTTCAGCGTGACGCTCACGTCCACCGGCCTTATGCCCTCAGGATCTGTTTCGTCATTTTTCATGGAGATGCTGGGCGCGAACAGCGTTTGCGCCGAACTCTCGCTCAACGGATGAAAGCCCGAGATGGAGAACTCCGCCGATACATCGCGGGTAAGATGACGGTTGACACAAAATAGCGTCAGGGTTTCTTTGGAGTCGTCTAAAGCCGCGACCACGTCCAGATATGGCACCCTCTCGATTCTTGGGAGGCGGGTTGACCCTTCCTCCACGGAATATTCAGCAGAGGCTACATGCGTTTCGACCACTGTTGTGGCGGGGGCATTGGCGAACATGCGAAAGGCCCAATAGGCGGGTGTACCAAATACCTTGCTTCTCTCCTTTTGTATCCCGCCGAAAAAAATGATTCCCGTCATATCGGAAATCGGCACGATGTCGGCATTGCGCATCAGCATGTTGAGAAATCCAGCAGCGGCAACCGCCCCTCCCATAGTGTCATAGCGAACGACGGTGTCCCCTTGTGCCCAGAACAGCCACTCTGTAAAGGCGATCTTCACTTTGTCTCGGCTTTGGGGATGGGATTGAATCTGCCCGTACATTTCGCGCAGCTTTGCCTGAAGGCCAACCGGTAACGCGAAATTTGCCAATGCAATAAAGTCCGGCGAAGGCGCGGCCTTTTGTACCGCGGTCGTGGTCACCACGAAGTGCGTCGACAGGTAGTTAAATGCCGAGGCATTCTGTAGCTGTTCTGAGTTCCAATCGCGGTAAGAGTCCGCGTCGCCCCCCGTGGCAATCAGCACTGCGGTAGGGTCAACCCGTCGAACCGCGTCGCTGAATGTTCTGGTGCGTTCGGCGACGCGTTGCAGGCCTGGATAGCCTACTTGGAATTTTCCCCATAATTCATTGCCCAATTCCCAGGTAAGCCCGCCGGACTTGGTTCCCCAGCGGTCATCGATGTAGCGAACCCAACCGGCGGCCTCTTCGGGCGTGCCTGTTCCTAGATTGAGAGCCACCTGGGGTCGAGCCCCAATCAGTTCGCAAAAATGAAGGAATTCATCGGTTCCAAACGTGTTGTATTCAGGAATTCCCCAGGCGACATTTGTCATGCTTACGCGTTTCTCTCGTGGACCGATGCCATCCCGCCAGTGATAGGCTGAGGTAAAGTTGCCCCCGAATCGAACGATGGGGGACTTCATTGCCCGCGACATGGAAATCATGTCTAGATCCATGCCATCAACGTTGTCGTCAGGCAGTAAAGAAATCTGATCTACAAGAATGGTGGTGTCGCCCTCCACCGAAATCACGAAATCAGAGGGTTCCAGCTTTTTGAGTCCCACCGGCGGGAGGCCCAGATGAAATTCATAACGAGTCCAGTCCGTGCTGTTTAGCGTTATCGAACTCTTGGCAAGTGTGACCTCGGGATGATTGCGCTGGCGAATCGACACATGAAGTGCTCTGGAGCCGCTCAGCAACTTTGCGTACAGACTCCCCGAATAACCAGGAATTCTGTGAACCGGAAGATAGACCTTCTGACGAATCCCGACTTCTGTCTCAGGAAGGCCCATGATCTGGAGCGAACGAAAGGAATTGAAGGTATCGGTCCATTGCGGTGCATATCGATTCTGTTGTTCGTAGAATAGCGGCTCCCAAGGAATTGGGAGGCCAAGCTCGGAAGCGCGAACCAATTGGGGTTCTCGATCCAGCACTTTCTTCAGCTCGGCGGCGCTCCAGAGTCCCTCTTCCAGGCTTGGGTTCTCCAGTACATCCGCCCAAAGGCCACCGTATGTCGAATTGCCAATCGGCTCAAGAAAGGTGCCAAAAATTGTTCGAGGAATCTTGTAGGCCGCCTGTTTGGAGGCGTCGATTTCAACCTTTGCGACATCGTAAGTCGCCTGCGATGGAAGACTCTGTCCTCTGCATTGAGTCAACAGGAGGGACAAAAAACATACGGACCCCAGCCAGAGAATTACGCTTTTTACGATGTCAGGTGCTCCGAGGCGACTACGATATTTCATTCGCTGCGGTTTCAATGCAACCCCGATCGCACAAACTGTATCGATCTCTCGGTGGCTCCGAGAGCTGGCCACACGAACACCACCCTACTTCTTGGGATTCACGAGGGCCTGATACACCACCGATCGACTCTGGTATTCCACCGGCGGACTCGCCGGACCCAATTGACGCTGAATCATTCCGACAAAAATGACGTCGTTCGTCGGGTCAACCCAAAACCAGGTGCCGGCCGCTCCGTCCCAGAAAAAGGTACCCCGGCCTTCAGGCAGATTTGCCGTCGGCGGATCGAAAACAACCGCACAATCGTAGCCATAACCGAAGCCCGGCCTCATGACGTGTGGCTCAATTCCAAAGTCACCGGTTAGCTTAGCAGGTTCGGCGCCAGGTGATTTGAACTCATCAGCTGCACGGACGCTGGCAACAAGATCCGCACGCCATTGAGTTCACCTCCATTCGCCAGCATCTGCGCGAAGCGGAAATCCTCTTCTGCGGTAGTCACCGAACCGCCGCCCCCAGATGGCATCGCGGGCTGCGACGTATATTCGCCGCCAAAACCCGGCGCCGGCACCACTTCGCCTTTCTCGTTGCTCCGGTACATCGTCACAAAGCGGCTGCGCTTTTCCGCGGGCACAAAAAAGCCCGAATCCTTCATACCCAGCGGCTTGAAAATGTGTTCCTGCATGAAATCCGGCAAAAACTGCCCCGACAGCTTCTCGATGATATAGCCCTGAACATCCATCGAAAGACTGTAGACCCATCGCGAACCAGGCTGATACAGCAAGGGGAGCTTTGCCAGTTTGTCGATCATTTCCTGGAGGGACTTCGACTGCATCACCTCCGCCTTCTGATATTCCTCATCGACCGGGCTGCTGCCGAAGAAGCCGTACGTAAAGCCCGCAGAGTGCGTCAGCAGCTCATGCATCGTCGGCGGATGCACTGGCTCCTCCACAATCATGTTCCCTGCGGCGTCCAGGCCCTTGAAGACTTTCAGATGCGCAAATTCCGGAATGTATTTCGCGATCGGATCCATCGGCAGCCACTTGCCCTGCTCGTATAGAATCATCATCGCCACGCCAGTGATGGGCTTGGTCATGGAGAACGCGCGGAAGATCGCATCCTTGGTCATCGGCGCGCCGCTCCCCAGATCGCGCTGCCCGTATGCGCGATAGTCAATCACCTTGCCATGCCTCGCCAGAATAGTGACGGCTCTGGGGAGCTGCTTTTGTTCGACGGTCTGCTGCATGAGCGCGTGCAGACGCTCCACGCGCTCGGAGGAAAAGCCCACGGACTCCGGCTTCACGACCGTGAAATCGAATGCCACCGGCGCGATGCTCGGGGGCTGTTGTGCGAACGCCGTGCCCGTACCGCAAACGACCAGTAGAATCGCCAGCGATAGAACTGCGCGATCTGGAAATTGCTTCATGGCCATACTTCTCCTATCGGACCTGCGGCGAGCGAATAGTACAGTATTCCCGGAGGGAAGGATAAGGTCCTCATTTTCCTCGCGGGGCTGGCATCTGAAATCGAGGCTCATCAACATTCCGCGTGTTCATCGTGAGGACCGCGATTTGGCCGCCGTCGGAATGTACATGGACCCGTCATCTGAGCCATGAGATGACCAACTCCTCGTCACACTGATATCCTGAGTTTCTCCAATCTGTTCGCCGCCGCGACAGGAGGTCTTTATGTCCATCCGTCCCGTTAAAAAGCTGATTAAGTCCAAGCCCACCCTCGAAGGCGCCGGAGTCCACCTGCGCCGCGCCTTCGGCTTCGGCACCACCAACGAATTTGACCCCTTCCTCCTCCTCGACGATTTTCGCAACGACGTTCCCGAAGACTATCTAAACGGTTTCCCTTGGCATCCGCATCGCGGCATCGAAACCATCACCTATGTCCTCGCCGGCACTGTCGAGCATGGCGACAGTATGGGCAACCGTGGCGTCATTTCCTCCGGCGATGTCCAGTGGATGACGGCGGGCCGCGGCATCATCCACCAGGAGATGCCTAAAGGCGATCACGCCGGACGCATGCATGGCTTCCAGCTATGGGCCAATCTTCCCTCCACGCTGAAAATGACCGATCCGCGCTATCAGGAAGTGAAAACGAACGACATCCCCGAAGTCACCGACGATGACGGGACACACGTCCGCCTGGTTTGCGGATCGTTCTGGGGCAAGAAAGGACCAGTGGACGGCATCGCTGCCGATCCAATCTACATAGATGTCTCCGTGCCGCCGGGCAAAAGAAAGACCCTGCCCGTCGAAACCTCGCGCAGCGCCTTCGCCTATGTGTTCGCCGGCAGTGGAAAATTCTGCAATGCCTCTGGCCCACTCGCCGTTCCTACCGAGTCGATAAAATGGTCGGACACGAATCCGCCCCTCGAAGCCGACAACCGCTCCCTCATTCTGTTCGACCGCGGCGACGAGGTCACCGTTCAGGCCGGCCCCGACGGCATCCGCTTCCTTCTCGTTTCTGGCAAGCCCCTGCAAGAACCCGTCGCATGGTACGGCCCCATCGTCATGAATACGCAGGAGCAGCTCCAGGAAGCCTTCGACGAACTGAAACAAGGCAATTTCCTGAAATAGTGCAAACGCTCAAAGCATTGCGGCAAGGAATCCCCTGAAACGCTGGATTCAGTAGCCCGCTTTCGTTATCCTCACCGCTGCCATGCACAAACGCCGTTTCCTCAAACTCGCTTCCGCGATGGCCGCCACTCCCGTCGTCGCCCCGCTGCTCAAAGCCATGCCTGACGAAAAGTTAAGAAATTGGTCCGGCAATTTCGAATTCAGCACCGATCGCGTGGCCAACGCCAGCTCTCTCGACCAAGTCCGCAATTTCGTCAAATCACAAAGCAAGCTCAAGGCCCTTGGCACCCGCCACTGCTTCAACAAAATCGCCGACAGCAAAGACAATCTGCTGTCCATGCGTTCCCTGGACCAGTTCGTCGCGGTCAACGCCGAAAATCACACCGTCACCGTTGACGCCGGCATTACCTACGGGAAGCTCGCTCCGCTCCTTGACGCCCAAGGCTACGCTCTTCATAACCTCGCATCCCTGCCTCACATATCCGTCGCTGGTTCCTGCAGCACCGCCACTCATGGTTCCGGCGAGAAAAACGGTAATCTCTCCAGCGCGGTTTCCGGCCTTGAACTGATCACGGGTTCTGGCGACGTCGTTAAGCTCTCCCGCGAGAAGGACGCCGATACCTTCCAAGGCGCCGTCATCGGTCTCGGCGCTCTGGGCGTAGTCATCCGCGTCACGCTCGATATCCAGCCGAAATTCTCCATGCGTCAGTACGTCTACGAAAATCTCCCCCTCGATCAGCTCAAAAATCAATTCGACGTCATCGAAGCCGCGGCCTACAGCGTCAGCCTGTTCACCGACTGGCAGAATCGGCGCTTTAGCGAAGTCTGGCTCAAGACCCGTACCGAACCCGGCCGCGCCTTCGACGCCAAGCCCGAGTTTTTCGGCGCCGCGGCGGCCAAGAAAAACCTCCATCCCATTGTTGAGCTCTCCGCCGAAAACTGCACCGAGCAACTCGGCGTCCCCGGCCCTTGGTACGAGCGCCTTCCGCACTTCCGCATGGGATTCACCCCCAGCGCCGGCAAGGAACTCCAATCCGAGTTCTTCGTTCCGCGCAAAAACGCCGTAGAAGCCATCCTCGCCGTCGAGCGCCTGCGCGACCAGATCACGCCGCACCTGATGATCACCGAAATTCGCACCATCGCCGCCGACAACCTCTGGATGAGCCCATGCTACAAGCAGGACAGCGTCGCCATCCATTTCACCTGGAAACAGGACTGGCCCGCTGTCAGCAAAGTCCTCCCCGTAATCGAGAAAGAACTGTCCCCATTCAACGCTCGCCCCCACTGGGGCAAACTCTTCACCATGTCCCCGGGCGTTCTCCAATCGCGCTACGAGCGCCTGCCCGACTTCATCAAGCTTGCTAAGCATTACGATCCCCAAAGCAAATTCCGCAACGATTTCCTCAACACCAACATTTTTTCGGGCTGATCGTGCCGCCGTCACCCGTACGGGCCGCTTCACCTCGCTGTTTATCTGTCATTTAGCTCCGAGCTGCACAATAGGCATCCATGTCTGTCCGCGATCTCATACCTGCATCGCTCGCCAAGCTCAGCCATGACGCGCGTCTCCTGTTTCTCACACGCTTCACGCGGCTGTTCGCCTACGGCTCCCTTTCCGTCATCCTCGTCTTCTACCTCATAGGCCTCGGCCTCACCGAAGCACAAACCGGAATCCTCCTCAGCCTCACACTGATCGGCGACGTTGTCATCTCGCTCTACCTGACTACCCGCGCCGATCGCGTCGGCCGCCGCCGCATGCTCATCGCCGGCGCACTGCTTATGGTTGCCGCCGGAATCGCCTTCGCCTCCACCAACAACCTTATCTTCCTCATTATCGCGGGCATCATTGGCGTTATTAGTCCCAGTGGCAACGAAGTTGGTCCCTTCCTCTCCATCGAGCAGGCCGCTCTATCGCATGTGGTCTCCCCGCGGGTTCGCACCGAAGTCTTCGCCTGGTACACCCTGACCGGATCGCTCGCCACCGCCGCCGGCTCCCTTTGCGGAGGCGTATTGAGCCAATCGCTTCAAAAGATTGTTGCTCATCCGGTACAAAGCTATCGCGTCATCGTTATCTTCTACGCTTTCTTCGGCCTGCTGCTCGCGCTTTTCTTCACGCGACTGTCGCCTTCCGCAGAAGTCGCCTCATCCGCGGCACCTCACACCTCGCTCCTCGGAAAATTCCTGGGACTCACGCACTCCCGCCACGTCATCCTCAAACTCTCCGGCCTGTTTGCGCTGGATTCCTTCGCCGGCGGCTTCGTCATCCAGAGCTTCGCCGCCTACTGGTTTTACCTGCGATTCGGAGTCCAGCCGCGCTCACTCGGCGCCATTTTCTTCTGGGCCAATGTCTTTGCCGGAATCTCCGCGCTGCTGGCGTCGCGAATCGCCGCGCGTATCGGTCTGGTCCGCACCATGGTCTTCACCCATCTGCCTTCGAACATTCTCCTGGTCCTCGTACCGCTGATGCCCAACCTTTCTCTGGCGGTCGTGGTCCTCCTCCTCCGCTTCAGCATCAGCCAGATGGACGTCCCCACTCGCCAGTCCTACACCATGGCTGTAGTCGCTCCCGAAGAACGCTCCGCTGCCGGCGGAATTACCGGAGTCGCGCGCACCGCCGGCGCCGCCATCAGCCCGTTCTTCGCCGGCCTCCTGTTTGCCAGGCCGTCCCTGATCAGCGTCCCATTCTTCATCGCGGGCGCCCTGAAAATCCTGTACGACCTCCTCCTCTACAAAGAGTTTGTGGCCGTCCGCCCGCCCGAAGAGACCGGTTAACCCGTCTTTGAAAACTCCCTCGAACCGCATCGCGAGATCCTCAGTCACCTGTCCTCAAGCACAACTGACCGTCAAGCTCTCATGGGTGGCCTACCCTCTGGCGCTTCTACAAAGAGGTGGGGCGCTTCGACTCCCTCATTTCACTGGGCAACCGTTGCCGCCCAGGCCACACGCCGGCCCGCGAAGCTTGCAGCAAAACGCTGCCCCGCCCATCATAGTTTTCTAGCTCCGCGATACTCGAAATGCCGACAGAAACCAGCGCCCCGCCATCTCCGATCGTCGAGAGCCGCCTCGATCCGGTCTCGCCGCCCGCCGCTCACCCGCGATCCTCTAGCCGCCTAATCCTGCTGTTGGCGTTCCTCCTCGCCGCCGGAACTTTCGCGCTCTACGCCCCCGCGATGTCCAACAGCTTCGTGAATTATGACGACTCCGACTACGTCACTCAGAATTCGCACGTACTCCAGGGGCTGACGTGGCCGAACATCGTGTGGGCCTTTGGCACCGACAATCCCGCCGCAAACTGGCATCCCCTGACCTGGATTTCCCACATGCTGGACGTTCAGTGGTACGGCCTCCAGCCGGCCGGCCATCACTTCACCAACGTGCTCCTTCACTCGGCCGGTGTAGCGCTGTTCTTTCTCGCCATCGCCCTCGGCACGGCTCGCATCTGGCCCAGTGCCGCTGTGGCCGCGATGTATGCGCTGCACCCGCTCAACGTCGAAGCTGTGGCCTGGGTCGCCGAGCGCAAAGCCGTTCTGTCCATGCTTTTCATGTTTCTAACGCTGCTAGCCTACGGCTGGTATGTTTGCAAGCCCAACGCCGCACGCTATAGCTGCGTCCTGTTGTCCTTCGCGCTCGGATTGATGTCCAAGGTCATGCTCATCGCCTTGCCGTTCGCTTTGCTCCTGCTTGACTATTGGCCACTGCGAAGATTTCCCCATTCCGAAGACGCGAATCATCGCCGCTCCTTCGCGCAGCTCGTCCTCGAAAAGATTCCCCTGCTCGCTCTTTCCGCAGCCGCAGGCGCGACGACCCTTTTCGTTCATCACAAAGAGGGCGCACTCACCGCCTCCATGCCGCTCGCCTGGCGTGTGAAGAATGCCCTGTATTCCTACGTCGCCTATCTCGGCAAAGAGATTTGGCCCTCGCATTTAGCGGTGTTCTACCCGCATCCGGAAAATTCCCTGGCCTGGAGCGTCGTCGCTCTCTGCACTGTGCTGCTTGTGGCCATCACCGTCCTCGCCTGGCGCAACCGACAGCGCCGCTATTTGCTCGTCGGCTGGCTTTGGTATCTCGGCACCATGTTTCCGATGATCGGCTTCATTCAATCCGGCCGCCAAGGTATGGCCGATCGCTACATGCAGTTGCCTATGCTCGGCGTGCTCGTTGCCGTCATTTGGTTCATCGCGGATTCCGCCGCGCGCCTCGATCGCAACCTCCTCACCGCATCCCTTGCTCTGGTCGCTGCTCCCTATGTGCTGGTCTCGCACGCGCAAATTGCTTACTGGCACGACAGCATCAGCCTCTTCACTCACGCGCTCCAGGTCACTCACAACAATGGAGTCGCCGAAAATGATCTTGGCTCCGCTCTCCTCGAAAAGGGTCAGATTCAGCTTGCCGAACCGCATTTTCGCGCCGCCACCCGCATCATTCCCGATCTCGCCTCCGCTCACTACAATCTCGCCGTCACCCTGCATCGTCAGAATCATCTCAACGAGGCCGTTCGCGAATACCGCCAATCCTTTCCTCTCTTTTCTGATCCGCTGGAAGCCGCACAAGCCCACAACAATCTTGGAATCCTGTTTTTATCGCTGCAGAATAATTCCGAAGCCATGAAGGAACTTTCCGCAGCTATTTCCCTGAATCCCGGCGAGCAGAACAGCTACATCGGCCGCGGCACCATCGAACTGCAAGCGTTCAACATCGATGCCGCCCTCGCCGATTTCACCCGCGCCGCGCAGATCTCGCCTTCTCCCATCGCCTGCTTCTGGCTCGGCCGCGCCTGGGAAGCCAAAGGCGACTATTCCCGCGCCGCTGCCGCCTACAACGCTGCTTTACAGCTCGCTCCGCAAATGAACGATGCCAAAGTCCGCCTGGACGCCCTGCGAGATAAAATCCGGCCATGAGCGCGACCGTGACCGACGCACCCGAGGTTTCCGCGCCCGAAAATTGGGGACCTGCCGCCCTCGATCAGATCCGCGAAGCCCGCCGGTGTCACCAGGAGACGATCGCCGCCCGCCGCTATGAATGGATTCGCTCCAACGGATATTTCTACGACCACCTCAAGCGCGCCATCCAGTTTGTCGTCGAGCCCAACAAGCGCGTTCTCGAAGTCCGCTGCGAAACCGGCGAACTGCTCGCCTCCGTCGCCCCCTCCCACGGCGTCGGCGTCGAAATCAGCGATGCCATGGTCGAAGCCGCGCGCCTCCGCCATCCCCATCTCCATTTTGTAACCAGCGACACCGAATCTCTGGATCTCGGCGAAACCTTCGACTACATCCTCTTCAATCACATTTTCGATACCGTCGACATTCTTCGCGCTCTCGAACGCATTCGCCGCCATTGCGCTCCCCACACCCAGATCATCGTTATCAATTACAACTATCTCTGGCAGTCAGTTCTCGATTTCGCCAGCAAAGTCGGCCTGCGCTCCAAATTCGTGGAGCCCAACTGGGTCAGCGAAAACGACATTCGCGGATTCCTCAAACTGGCGGGCTTTCGCCCGGTCCGCAAACATCGTTTCCTGCTGTTTCCGAAATACATTCCCCTCCTCTCCGCCGCGCTGAACGAATTTTTTGCCCGCCTGCCGGGTCTTCGCCGCCTGTGCATGATGCAAATCATGGTCGCGCGTCCTTTCTCGGAACCGAAACGCGAAGAAGACTTGATCGTCTCCGTCGTCGTGCCCTGCCGCAACGAGGTCGGCAACATTCGCCACGCCGTAGAGCGCATTCCCCAAATGGGGGGCCACACGGAAATCCTCTTCTGCGACGATAAATCCACCGACGGCACTCCCGAAGAAGTCACCCGCATGCAGGCTCTGTATCCGGACAAGGACATTCGCCTGCTCCACGGCCCGGGCATCTGCAAAGCCGAAAATGTTTGGACCGGTTTCCGCGCCGCCCGCGGTGACGTGCTCATGATCCTCGACGCCGACCTCACCGTCATGCCCGAAGAGTTGCCCATGTTTCTGCGCGCTCTCGCCACTTGGCGCGGAGATTTCATCAACGGCAGCCGTCTCGTGTACCCCATGCCCGGCCTGGCCATGAAGTCCGCCAATCTGCTTGGCAACAAATTTTTCGGCCTGCTCTTCTCTTTTCTCTTGGATCAGCGCCTCAAGGATACCCTCTGCGGCACAAAAGTTTTATGGCGCAGCGATTGGCTCCGCATGCAGCCCCACCTCGGCTCCTGGGGCATTCAGGATCGCTGGGGAGATTACGAACTCCTGTTTGGCGCCCACAAACTGCATCTGGAAATCGTGGAAGTGCCCGTCCACTATCAGGAGCGCATCCATGGCGTCACCAAGATGACCAAAGTCTTCGCCAACGGCTGGCGCATGCTGCGTATCTGTTGGCACGCCTGGCATCGCCTCGGAGGCTGACGCACCGTGCCTTCCGGGCTTTTTCATCGTCTGCTGGCGCACCCGCTCACCGCTTCGCTCGATCTCGACGATCCCGCCACCACTGAGCTGCGCAAACAGATCATCTGCTCCAAGCCATTTCTGAAAGCCATCTACGACGAGTGGTATCAAACCCTCGCTGCGGCTTTGCCCTCTGTCCACGGCCAGATTCTCGAACTCGGCTCAGGAGCCGGCTACTGCGCTCGTTTTATCCCCGATTTGCTCACTTCCGAAATCTTCCCCTGCCATGGAATTCAGATCGCTCTCGACGCCCGCCGTCTCCCTTTTTCCGACAAATCTCTGCGTGCCATCGTTATGACCAATGTCTTGCATCACATCCCCGACGTGAATTGTTTCTTCGCCGAAGCCTCCCGCTGTCTCCGCGAGGGCGGCAAGATTCTGATGATTGAACCCTGGCTCACCCCATGGTCGCGTTTCGTCTACCGCAACTTTCATAACGAGCCGCTTCGCACAGATGCTCCTGACTGGTCCTTTGCTCCCTCCGGCCCGCTTTCCGGAGCCAACATTGCCATCCCCTGGATCGTCTTCGCTCGTGATCGCCAGGCTTTCCTCTCCCGATTTCCTTCCCTGCACGTCGAACGCATCCAGCCATTCCTCCCATTTCGCTATCTTGTGTCCGGCGGAGTCGCAATGCGAAGTTTGATGCCCGCATTCACCCATCGCGTTTGGGCCGCGCTCGAGCGCATGCTCGAATCTCAGATGCCGCGCCTCGGCCTGTTCGCGTTCATTTCCGTGCGCTGTGGCTGACGTCAAAAAAATGCCCGATCCGGCCTCAGTCTTACTCTCGGCCACTGTGAGGACATTGCTTCCATGCTGACTACCAAGACCAAAATCGCTCTGGCATCGCTTGCCTACCGTTGCGTCGCCGTCGCCCGCGCCGTGGCAGGCAAAGACAATTCCGTCGTCGTCAATCGCGGCGGCCTCCGCTGGTCTCTCGATCTAGCCGAAGGCATCGACTTTTCCATCTATCTGCTCGGCGCCTTCGAGCCCTCCACCGCCGCGACCATTCAGAAGCTCGTCAAGCCCGGCGACGTAGCTCTCGACATCGGCGCCAACGTTGGCGCCCACACGCTTGGCCTCGCCCGGTCTGTCGGCCCCCAAGGCCGTGTCTTTGCTTTCGAGCCCACCGATTTCGCGTTCGAAAAATTGCAACGCAACTTGGCGTTGAACGCCGACCTTGCCGCGCGCACCGTCGCTTCGCAAATCCTGCTGGCTGCATCGGCCTCCGATGATCATCCGCAGCCGCAGATCTACGCCAGTTGGCCATTGGAAAATACCGGCGCCGTGCACCCCAAGCATCGCGGCCGACTGGCTACCACCCGCAACGCGAGCGTCGACACCCTTGACCTCTTCGCCGCCAGGCACAACATCGATCGCCTCGACTTCATCAAGATCGACGTCGATGGCCACGAGCTTCCCGTACTGCGCGGCGGCCTCGGCCTGCTCACCAGGCTTCATCCGGTTCTCCTCATGGAAATGTCGCCCTACGTTCATGCCGAAGAACAAAACAGCTTCGCCGACCTCGTCGCACTGCTGCGGGATGCTGGCTACGCCATTCGGGATGCCGCCACGTGGCGGCCGCTTCCCCTGGACGAAGCGAAGCTGGAGCGGCTGATCCCGGACGGCGCGAGCATCAATGTCATCGCGCGCTCTGCGCGGTGAACTCTTGCTCGCCACAAAAATGATTCTGCCGCTGGATGCGATCTCCTGCCGCACGCCATCTCCCTTCCACCATTCAATCGATGCGCCTTGCCCCCGCAAATCAACTGTGATGAAGTTCCGGTACAAGAATCGCGGCGTTGACACTGGAGAACCGGAAGGGGTCGAGAATGGGTGGCCATCGAATTGATTTCCCCAAGTGGTCGCGGGCGCTGGTGATCTGTCTGGCTTGCGTGCCGCCCGTCCGAGCGCAAACGGCGCCACCAGCCGGGCAAACTGCGGGCGCCAGGCCAGCGCCGGCGCGCCAAGTCGCGATCGGCAAGCAGTCGCCCGAGCAACGCACCTCGCTCGCATTGGAAACCGCTCGGGCCAATCCGCTGGAACTCCGCAGCTTTCTCCGCAAAATGCCCAAGGGCGCCGACTTGCACAATCATCTGGGCGGCGCAATTTATGCCGAGTCTCTGATTCGTGCGGGTGCCGAAGATGGCCTCTGCGTCAATACAGCAACGCTGTCCTACGTTCGTCCGCAAATCTCTTCGGAGAACGCGCCGCCGCCGGCCGCCTGCGGCGAAGGCAAAATTCCGGTGGCCCAAGCCTTCAAGGATCAGCATTTATACGACGCGCTGATCGACGCTTTTTCAATGCGCGGCTTCGTGCCCTCGCCCGGCATCACTGGCCACGATCATTTCTTCGACACTTTCGCCAAATCCGGCGGCATCGACTCGCGCCACAAGGGTGAATGGCTCGACGAAGTCGCCACCCGCGCCGCCGCGCAAAACGAACAGTACTTGGAGCTGATGGAAACGCCGGATTTCAGTCACGCCGCGAAAATCGCCTACGAACTAGGCTGGACTGATGATTTTGCCAAGATGCGCGACGCGTTGCTGGCCCACGGCCTGCGCGACGACATCACAACCGCGAAGGCCGGTTTCGATCGTGCGGATTCCCTGCGCCGTGAACGCGAGCACTGCGGCATGCCGGAAGAAATGCCCGCCTGCAAGGTCGAGATTCGCTACCTATATCAAGTCCTTCGCGGTTTTCCCAAACAACAGGTTTTCGCCCAAGCGCTTCTGGGCTTTGAAACCGCCTCCGCCGACCCGCGCGTCGTAGGCCTCAATTTCGTCATGCCCGAAGACGGCTATACCTCGATGAACGACTATGCCCTGCACATGAAAATGGTCGGATTTCTGCACGAGCAGTATCCCAAGGTGCATATCAGCTTGCATGCCGGGGAGCTGGCGCCCGGCCTCGTCCCGTATGAAGGACTGTGTTGCCACATTGGCCTTGCCGTCGAACAGGCCCACGCCGAACGCATAGGCCACGGCGTCGATATCATGTACGAGGAACGTGCTCACGAGTTGCTCAAGGAAATGGCCGCGAAACACGTCATGGTGGAAATCAGCCTGACCAGCAATGATGTGATTCTTGGGATCGCCGGCAACGACCATCCGCTGCCGCTGTACCGTTCGTCCAAAGTGCCCGTGGCGCTGGCCACTGACGATGAAGGCGTGTCGCGCATCAACCTGACCAACGAGTATTTCCGCGCCACACAAACGTATGGCCTGAAATACGCCGACCTCAAAACCATGGTGCGCACCGGTATTGAGCATAGCTTCCTACCGGGGGACACCCTCTGGCGCGATCCCGATGTCTTCAAGTCGCCCGTCGCAGCTTGTTCGGGCGCGCAGTTGGGCACGGAGAATCCCGCAGCCAGCTGCGCGAAATTCCTGGACGCCAGCGAGAAGGCCCACCAGCAATGGGAGCTAGAGCGGCGCTTCCGAATTTTTGAGGCTAACAACTAGGAGGAACTAGCCTGCTATGACACCGCGCTCTGAACACCCGGCAGCCCTCCATCCCAAACCTGGGACGCAGTCTACCGGCTCTGTGGTTCCGGCCGAAGCAGCGCTGAGCTTCTTGAAGGACACCAAAGGTGCCGTGTCCTGGAATCCCGGCGAAATGGCCGCCGTGCTAGGGATTCCACGGAAAGAGGCTGACCAGGTCATCGCGCTGCTCGAAGCGCAGGGATATGTCGCGCGAGCCGAAAAGAATCAGTGGATGACCACGACGGCAGGCGAATCGGTCTCAGGAGCGAAAATGCCCCGGTTCGGCCGCCAAAACGTGGAGGAAGCGCTGAAGTCGCTTAAAGGCCGAATCACCGACGTTAATAAGGACAAGAGCTCGGCTTACAAAATTGCCAAGGCCGTCGCCTTCGGTGATTTTCTCCTCCGGGACCGGGCTAAGGTTCAGGCCGCTGACGTCGGAGTGCGCTTGCTGCTTCCCGGCAAAGTCTTCGAACTAAGGTCCGCGTCGGACGCCAAAGCCGAAGCCAGGTTTCTCAAAGATCTTCGCGGCAAAATGCAGATGCTCACCCTTCGGCCTTACGCCGATTGGATGAGTAAGCGATTACACAGGAAATTGATCTAAAGCGGCCGACCAGCCTCACTGTATAGCAGTATTAGCGTTTTACCAGGTACTGGAACCACATATGTTGTACCTGTTGAGAACACGCCGCCTCCAATGGACTTTCTCACACCCCTGCGGCTACACTGTGGCCTCCCCAAAACTTCCATGTCGAGGTAAGGTCAATGAGGCAGCAGTTGATTCCCATCCCCCGCGAGCTCGCGGACCATCTCAAGCGCCAAGGCGAAACCGGCATGGGCTATCAGGTCGTATCCGTCACCCTTAAGGACGGCAAGCACTTCGATCAGGTTGTCGCCAGCGAAGGTTTCATCATTCAGGTACGCGGCCACAAAGACGTGCCCTTCTCCAGCGACGACGTGGCCATCGTGGACGTCAACCACAAGCGCTGGAATTTCCGCCGCCCCATTGGCGTCCTCTGACCCGCGCCAGTAGTGGCCGGTTCTTTAGACCGGTCACGCCATTCCGTCTAAAGCCGGGGTGCAGGCGCCTCCGAAAAACCGTCCCGCGCTCACTGCGTCGCAATCGTCGTCCACGGATACGCCTTCATATCCCGCAGCTCGGCCTTCTCCCAACCCAGCTCCGGGTGCTGCTCCAGATGCTTCGCCGCCACAAAATCCATCCCACACGCGTGACCCGCTGCGGCGGCAAACTCCATCTTCGCCGCCATATCCGAATCCGTAACCTTATTCTGCACCGCCCCCGCCGTCCCATACGCCGGCTGCCATGCCCCCGCGCCCGACCCGCGCGACGATAGCTCAAAATGTCCGCACAAGGTCCGCTCGCTCGGCTCGGTCTTCCCGGTCACGCTGTCCACATGATCGGCCATGAACTGTTCCGCCAGCGACACATCGATCTGCCCCTTGTTCGTCGTCATCAACTGCTCCCAACGCTTGTGCCGTGCATTCGCACTGTTCGTCTTGTCCTTAATCGCGAAGTTGGTCTCCTCCGACGCCAACTTCGGATTGATTGGAAAATTCGAGCCTACAAAATAGCCATCCGTCTTCCGCTCCAGGGTCACATTCTTCAATCCCAGTTCCAGGCTGGCGATCTCGTTTTTCTTCGTGTCCGCGATCAGCCAGTCGTTCGCATAGCCCCCGTTGTTTGCTTCCTTGAAAATCGCCGCCACATCGTCGATCGACGCCGAATACTGCATCGCCTTCCGCGCTCGCACGAATTCCGGCACGCCGTTCGGATCGTACCCGTGAAATCCGGAAATCGTCGTCTCCGTGATCACCATGCCCGCCGCGTTCACTCCGAAGTCGTCGCCGCTATGAATCAAACCCGGCAACCCATCCATCATCAATCGGTACCCATGTTCCGGTGCGATGTCGAACACGTATGTCCATCGCGATCCATCAAGGTAATTCGTCCAGTTGTTGTGCGCGATCACCACCTTGCTGTTCTTCGTATAGCTCCCCACCGCCACAAACGCGCTGCAATGCTCGCCCACCGCGACCGTGTGTGATTTGTCGTACTCCGTCACGTAGTAGCCCCACTCCTGCGAAGCATTCAGTGCCACCACATCCCACACATCGAACCGCACGCCCTTCGCGTTCAGTCCATCTGCAATCCCTTGCAGCTCCTCCCGGTATTCCTGTTCGATGTGCGGCCACAAAACGTTCTTCGACGCCTCGCGAAAAAAATTCCAGTTCCGGCCGTCGTCGTGACGGTATTCCAGCGCAAAAACTCGGCGCATATCCTGGATTTCATCCGACAACAAATATCCATGCTGAAATCCGATTTCCTTCGCCGTGCCTTCCAGATGCACATACGTCCATCCATCCGCTGGCGCCCGCTTGAACGCTCGCTTTAGCCGCTCATCCGACTTTGGCGGATCCGGCGTCCGCGACGCAGCCATCACCCCCACCACAATCGCCGCCGCCACCAGAATCATCGCCGGTGTCCGACCCATCCCGTTTCCTCCAACCCTCCATTTTTGCCGAATAGCGAACCGACCAACGAAGCTATCCCGCCGCCTCCCGACTGTCAACGAACCGACCTCCGCAGCTTTCCCATGTCAATCAATCCAAGCCCATCGCCGACAACTGCACCGCTGAAGCCCACGCCAAAAACCGCTTGCCGAACTCGCTAAACAGGAAGGCCGATTTAAGAGCGGGATTTTCTCCCATGAAGGGCGAGCTGCGCACAAAATCGCGCCGGGGGGTAAAGATCGCTGGTGGGGTGCGCCAGGCGCGGCACTTGCGCCTGGGTTTTCGTAGAAACCGCAAAGTTTTTTCCCATCGTTAGGCTATTGCTCTAGCAGCCAGCTGCTCCAGCGGCGGAAACGACTCCGGCATCACAAACGACCGCTGCGGAATCTTCGCTCCTGTTTGCAACGCCTGCATCATCATCGTCAATCCCTTACCCGCGCTAGGCGGAATCACTACCGTTGCCGCCAGCGAACCACTGCGCACCCATGTCTGCCCAGTCTTCGGCACCCCGTCGCAACCCGTGTACGGCAGCCGCAGCCACTTATCTCTCTCCGCCGGGTTCCCGATCGACGAAAACGCTTTCCGCGCGCCCATGGCCATCGCATCGTTCTGCGCGCCTATCACCCCGATCTGCGTCTTTTGCGAGGTGTTCAGCCGCAGCCACGATTCCACGCACCGGTGCGCGCTCTCCTCGGTCCATTGCCCGCGCAACGACGTTACCGCCACGCTCGGCGGCAATGTCATCTGCATCCCCGCGGTGCGCTCTTTGGCCGCCGAATTTTCCGACGGCCCCTGGATATGCAGCACTCCTCCGCTCCCGTTTCCCACGAGCGCCGCCAGTTGCTGTCCTTGAATTCTTCCTATCTCTTTCTGGTCCGGGCTCAGCGAAAATATCGGCGCCTTCGAAGATCGCCGCAGCTCCGAAACATAATCCGCGTCGCGATTCAATATTGCCCACCCGATTCCCACGGCCACCGCCGCCCGCGCCACCTGCGGCAGGCACGGCCCACCCACCGGCTCGCACAAAATCGCATCCGGACGCTGCGCCTCCGTTCCCTGTATGATCTTCAGCACTTGGGTCCCTTGCGTGATGGCGTCGTTTTCCGCAAACAGAATCTGCAGGTCGATCCCGTGCATCGCAGCCGCCTGCTGCGCCGCCGCAGCTTGCTCCAACTGGTAATCGTTTTCCCGCGTCATCAGCGAAACCACAAACCGCAGCTTCTTCATCCCCGGGCCTTCTCCTCCATCAAACGGTGTCGACCTGTACGCAGAAAATACTCCCGCGGGCGTCGGCTAAGTATTTAAATCGTTTAACGTTGTGTCATTCCGCGAAACACGTCCACTCGCGGTCATATTACTGTGCAGTATTTTCTAAGAGCCGGATGGCGCGCCCTGTCTTCCCCCTCCGCCCTGTGCCTACGGAGCCTTACGGACTGCCTCTTGCCTCCCCTTCCAGTAGACTCCCTACCCTAACTATAGTAGACTCCCTACCTATGTCACTCAAACGCGACTCCAACCGCCTCGAAATCATTCAAGGCACTCTCGACCTCATCATCCTCCGCACCCTCCGCTGGGGACCCCTGCACGGCCACGCCATTGCCAAATTCATCCAGCAGACTTCCGGCGATACTTTTAAAATCGAACACGGTTCCCTCTACCCCGCGCTCCAACGTCTTCTCCAGGAGCGCTGGATTACCGCCGCCTGGGGCACCTCCGCGAAAAATCGCAAGGCCCGCTTCTACAGCCTCACCGCGGCCGGCCGCAAACAACTTTCCGCTGAACACTCCCGCTGGGAGCGCTTCAGCGAAGCCGTCGCTCGCATTCTTACTGCCCCTCGCGCGGAGGAAGACGCCTAAACCAATGTACCGCCGGCTTTCCGAAGCCTGTGCAGTTCCGGTCGAAGCAGGAGCACCATCATGAGCCTCACTCGCAACATCACGAAACTCGGCGCCATCTTCCGCACCAAAGAAATCGACGCTGCCCTCGACGCCGAAATCCGCACGCACCTCGACATGGAAATCGACGAAAACCTGGAGAATGGCATGGACCCCGAACAAGCCCGCTACGCCGCAAATCGCGCCTTCGGCAACGCCACCCTCGCGAAAGACGACAGCCGCAGCGCCTGGATCTATCGCTGGCTCGACGATCTCGCCAAAGACATTCGCTTCGGCGCCCGCATGCTGCTCAAGAATCGCGGCTTCAGCGCCGTCGCCGTCCTCTCACTCGCCCTCGGCTTCGGTCTCAACACCACCATCTTCACCGTCGTCAACGCTGTGCTGCTCCATCCGCTGCCGGTCCGCGACGTCGGGCGCCTCGTCCAGCTCGACACCATCGACGCCAAAACAAGATTCACCCAAGCCAACGCCGTAAAGCTAGGCATGTCCTTCGCAAATTTTCAGGATTTCCGCCGCCAGAATGAAGTCTTCACCGATCTCGTCGCCTGGACCGCGTTTCCGGTCACTTGGAGTGGCGGCGCCGAACCTCGCCAGGTGCAAGCCTATGTCGTCAGCGCGAATTATTTCGACGTGCTCGGCCTGACTCCCGCCGCCGGCCGCCTCTTCTTCCCCGACGAGGACACCAAGCCCAACAGCAACACCGTCGCGGTCATCAGTTACGCGCTGTGGGCCAACAAATTCGGCTCCGACCCCAGCGCCGTCGGCCGCAGCATGATCCTCAACTCCACGCCCTACACCATCATCGGCGTCGCCCCGCGCGGCTTCAAAGGGACCATCTCCCTCGCCAACGCTGAGCAAGTCTGGCTCACGGCCAGCATGAAAGATCAGATCTTCTCCGGCTTTCTTGCCGAATTCTTCAACGACCGCCGCTTCCTCAACATGACGCTCTTCGGCCGCCTCAAACCCGGCATCACTATGCCCCAGGCCGAAGCCTCGCTGCGAACCATCGCCTCGCGCCTCGAAGCCGAATACCCCAAAGACAACGGCGGTCGCAGCGTCGCGCTCACCTCACTCGCCGAAGCCGCCGTTGGCGCCAACAACCACGATCAATTCACTCTCGCCGGCGCCATGATGCTCGGCGCGGTCGGCCTCGTCCTCCTCATCGCCTGCGCCAACCTCGCCAACTTGCTCCTCGCCCAAGCCGCCCGCCGCGAAAAGGAGATGACCGTGCGCTCCGCTCTCGGCGCCGGCCGCGGACGCCTCCTCCGCCAACTCCTGACCGAAAGTACCTTGCTCTCTCTCGCCGGTGCCGCAGTCGGCCTGCTCATCGCCTATTGGGGCCGTAACATTCTCTGGTCCTATCGTCCTTCCTTCATTCAGCAGAACGACGTCGACCTCTCCCTCGACTCTCACGTCCTGCTCTTCACGCTCGGCATCGCGCTCATCACCGGCGCGCTCTTCGGCGCCATCCCGGCGATCAAAGCCTCTTCTCCCAATCTCGCCGATACCCTCAAAGCCGGAGGCCGCGGCAACTCCGTTGGCTGGCGTGCCAATCCCGCTCGCAGCCTTCTCGTCGTCGCCGAAACCGCTCTTGCGCTCGTCGCTCTCGTCGGCGCCGGACTCTTTATTCGCAGCCAGCAGAACGCCCAGCGCATCGATCCCGGCTTCGAGTCCGACAAGCTCTTCATGATGGCCTTCGATCTCGGTGCCCTTCACTACAACGAAGGCAAAGCCCAGCAATTCTTCCGCACCGCCGTCGAGCGCGCCTCGGCCACACCCGGAGTTCAAGTCGCCACCGTCTCTGCGAATTTCCCCATCGGCGGCGGCCTCGGCCGCACCGTCTTCCCCGAAGGCCAGGACGAAACCACCGGCTACCGCGGCACCCTCACCACCCTCAACTCCGTTACGCCCACGTTCTTTGACACGCTGCGCATCCCCCTCGTCCGCGGCCGCGTCTTCACCGACACCGATCGCAAAGACACCCAACCCGTCGCCGTCATCAACGAAGCCATGGCCAAACACTTCTGGCCCGGCGAAGAAGCCCTCGGCAAGCGCTTCCATTTCTTCGACGAGCCCAAACTCCGCGAAGTCGTCGGCATCGTCAAAAACACCGTGGTTCAGCAGATCGGCGAAGATCCGCAACCGGTCGCCTACCTCCCGATGACCCAGGACTACTCGCCGTTCGCGACCCTGCAGGTCCGCACAACCGGCCGCCCGGAATCCGTCATCTCCGCCGCCCGCAGCTCCGTCCAATCGCTCGATCCCAACCTCGCGCTCACCAACGTGCAAACCATCCACGAATTGATGGACCAGGGCCTCTGGGCCGCCCGCATGGGCGCCGCTCTGCTCACTTTGTTCGGAGTTCTCGCCTTGGTCCTCGCCGCGGTAGGTGTCTACGGCGTGCTCTCGTACTCGGTAAACCAGCAGCGCCAGGAAATCGGCATTCGCCGCGCTCTCGGCGCGCAAGCTGGCGATGTCCTGCGCCTCGTTGCCGGACAAGGCCTCCGCCTCGCGCTGGTCGGTCTCGCCGTAGGTCTCGCGCTCGCCTTCGCCTTCACCCATGCACTCTCCAGCCTGCTCTACAACGTCAGCGCCACCGACCCCGCAACATTCGCCGGCGTCACCGCCATCCTCCTCGCGGTAGCACTACTCGCCTGCTACATCCCCGCCCGCCGCGCCACCCAAGTCGACCCCCTAACAGCCCTGCGCTACGACTGACTTCACCGTGCCCCTTAAGGTGGCGCGGCCATTCCTGGCTGCGCGCCCCCGCTTCCCGATTGCGACGAATTGACCAACGCAATAGCGGGAGCGCCTCCCCGAGCACCTCGGACGAGGGGCCGCTTCAGCGCGCCTACCGAATGTTCCCAGGATTCAAAACACGTGAGAAAATCCCCTGCTGAATCGGCGCCGCCTGCGGAGGAAAAAATGCCGACGCAAACGCTGAACCCGGCTTTCCACGGATTCTTGCAAAGCCGCTACATCGCCACCCTCGCCACCGAAAACGCCGATGGCTCCATCCATCTCACCGCGGTCTGGTATCTCTTCGACTCCGGCGTCCTCTTCGTCGGCACATCCTCCAAGAGCCGCAAGGCCCGCAACGCCGCGGCACGACCCAGAGCTTCGCTCATGGTCGATGCCCGAAAGCCCGGCTCGGAACGTGGCGTATCTGCAACAGGAAAGGTGGAAGTGCTTTCAGGCCCTCAAGCGCACGAAATAAATCGCCGCATCGAAAGACGCTATCTCAGTGCAGCGGCAATCTCCGATCCTTACGTAGGACCCGTATTCGACGCCTTTGATGACGTAACGATTTGTCTCACGCCCACGTCGTGGACCACCTGGGACATGGCCGCACTCGACGCACAAGCCTTCGGCGGCCGCCTGGGCGGAACTCCCGGCTACATGCTTCCCCTCGACTGATCGCCCATGGTTTCCGCTCGATAGTAGGTAAGTGCCGGTTAGCGTGTTATCGGGGCCTACCTGGATGGGCCAAGCTGCCTGGCACCCAACTCCAGTCCCGTCGACTTGCTTACTCGATTCCGGCTGCACCACGCGGCGGTCTAGCGGGCGGCGAAATCGATCAGTGGGAGTCACGAGCATGAGCGACCTCAGAAAACTGCACAAACACAGAAACTTTAGCGGAAGAGGTCGGAGGCGAGTCGCGTGGAGTTCCATTCGCGGAAGGAGACAGAGCCATTCCAGCCCGCGTCCATGGCTTTTTCGAGGGCCTGAAAGGTCTCGGAAGTGTATTGGGATTTGTGGCATTCAAACGCGCGCTTGAACTTCTGGAAATCCTTAGACATGTAGGAAACGGTGACGGTCAGATAGGCGGGATCCGTGGTGTGGAACTGGAGTGAGGCTGGCCAGATGGTGTTGAGGGGCTTGGCTTGCGCGGGCGTGAGGCCGGGGTAATAGAGTTTGATGCCGGAATTTTGCGATTGCACGACCTGGGTGACGGCATCGGATACGAGGCGATGGTCGGGATGACCGTAACCTCCGTCGGGGCCCCAAGTGATGATGACTTGAGGTTGAAGCTGGTCGATCAGTTTCCGGACGTTGTCGGCGACGGCGTGGATATTTTTGGCGAGCGGATTGGTGATGGCGCCAAGTTCGCCATCGTTGAGATTGAAGAAGATGGGCGCCTCGATGCCGAGTTGCTGGCAAGCGCAGGTGGCTTCGGTGCGACGAGCCGCCGCGAGGGGATCGCCGGCGGGAATTTTGGCGAAGTCGTTGACTCCTTTTTCGCCTTTCGTGGCGATGGCGAGATAGACGTGGACGCCTTCGCGGCTGTAGCGCGTCAGGATGGGTCCGGCGAAGGCTTCGTCGTCGGGATGGGCGAAGACAGCGAGGAGGACGCGGGAGTGAGGAGGGGGAGCTTGTTGCGCGAAGAGAACGGCGGCGAGTAACAGCGAAGCCAGAAGAGTGAAGAGTCGCATCGTGAGAGTCCTTTGGTTTTCTCTTCCGTTTCCTTACTGTCTCTCGGATCGGCGCCGGCAACCACGGTTCGTTCGTAATCTAGCGGTCGGTTTCAGTCCGGTCCCGCGTACGAACCGCACTCCGGCTCCTTTCTCCCGAAGCCTATCAACAAAAGTCGGATCGCGTCGAGCGGTGCCGACATGGTTATGCAATCATGTGGTTTTGAGCCTGGAATCGACTTTTCCGGTAAGCGCGGTAGATTCCTTCCGGTTGGTCGGTCACTCGAGAACAATTGCCAAGGTGCTGGAAAGGGCTGCATGTGAGGCCTAGCCAAATGGCCGTGGCAAGGTAAGATTGCCCGAAGCAGAGGGCCGACCACCACCATGACCAAAGATGACATTCAGTTACTCTACGAATACGACCGCTGGGCGAACAACAGGGTTTTGCAAGCGGCCTCCACTCTCAGCGCTGAGGAGTTCACGCGTGATCTGGGCGGCAGTTTCCCTTCTGTGCGAGACACGCTCGTGCACATCGTCGGCTGCGAGTGGGGTTGGCTAACGTGTTGGAAGGAACCGTCCCCCAGCTCCGCCTTCGTTACAGATTTGTGGACGCGGCTCAATACCCTATTTAATCCGAATGCGTTTCCTGACCTCGCTGCCGTGCAGGCAAAGTGGGCGGAAGTCGAGAGAGAACAAGTCGAGTTTGTGAATCGCGTAACAAACGAATCCTTGGGAAGAATGCTTGCTGTTCGCACAACGCAAATCAGCCTGGCGCACCTCATGCAACATTTGGCAAACCATTCCACTTACCATCGGGGTCAAATCGCACTAATGATGAGGCGGCTTGCCGCTGAGCCGTGCGCCACGGACTTCGCCATGTTTTTGATGGAGGATCGCCGCGAGACAGCCGATGCACAGTAGTCTACTCAAGGAGATCTGATAGAGCGGAAAAAAACTGGCTGAGTATCTCCGACCTTGCCAATAACCGCACTAGATATTTCGATTCGGGCCGCCACCGCGTTACTGGACAAGTTGAATTGAGCAGGGTGCCGGTCCGTTCCCCACACTGGACAAATGAATTCCGAAACGAGTAGCTTTGCCTCGTACGCCGTGAGGAGGCCGGAAATGGAAATTAGAATGAGTGGTACCATCGGCTCCGTCCTTAAGCAAAAGGGCAACGAGGTGTGGTTCATTACGCCAGATCAAAGTGTGTACGACGCTATCGAAAAGATGGCTTTCAAAGCAGTGGGGGCCTTACTCGTACTATCGGGCGGCAAGCTTGTGGGCATCATCTCCGAACGCGACTACGCCCGCAAGGTCATCCTCAAGGGTAAGGCCTCAAAGACGACTCTAGTTAAGGAAATCATGACTAGTCCAGTGATTTTCGTGGGCCCCGATCACGCCGTCGCCGAGTGTATGAACATCATGACGAGAAACCGCATACGGCACCTTCCCATTATGGAAAGCGACAAGGTGGTGGGTATCGTCTCAATCGGTGACCTGGTGAAATGGGTTGTTTCAGCACAGGAAGAGACCATCGAGCACCTGCAAAACTACATCTCTTCTAAATACCCAACGTGAACGTTTTTGTTTTGTAGCCGTCGCGTTGATTGGAGCGTCGTCTGACGGCGCAGTCGTTCCCGCGCGATTCTTATAATCTACTGGCATTTGGCGGATTCCACAGTACCTATCAATTGGCCAGCAAAGCCAATTGTGATGGAACTCACCTCCACGAGAATCCTGGAAGCGCATCGTCACCTCTAATGCGACCCGATCCTCCTTTGAGACGGCTTGCCATAACGCTTGACGGGATCCGGCCCATGGTTCGTGCAGCCTACTTTCCCAGCTCCCCGAGTTTCCGGAGCTTCAATTCTTAACAACCCGTCTCGTACATGCTTCGCCGCAACCTGCATTCAGTCATAGACCTAGTCAGCTTTCCTTTCGAATCGAAAGTGCCGAATGCGGCCGGAGTTGAGGACAAAACCGGAAAGGTGCTGGTTCGCATCACGCGTGAATCGCACTGTGCCAATATCCCCGGTGAAAACGTCGCGCACAGCTGGCCGAAGAATCTCTGGTTTCTTCTTCAGCCGCGTCAGACTCAAATTCCCATCCTGCAGCACGATACGGTAAACCGGATCAATTTCTTCGCTGACATATGCGCCCGCATAGTCACGCAGTTGCGTACCGCTCGGCGTAAACAGCGTCGCGGATTCAAATACGTCGGGCTTTTCGCCCCCGAAGCTCTGCTCCAATCGGCTCGGCTTTCCCGAGTTGGCGGGCACAAGTCGTATCTCCACCTGATCGCCCCACGGAACGTCAGCGACGTGGAAGCTGTCTTCTCCGGCGGGCTTCAGCGTACGGACTTCGTCTCCATCTAGGTTGATCAGCAGCTTGCCGTCCTTAACCAGAATTCTTTCGAAGCTATCATCTTCCCGGTTCCAATAAATCCCCACGAGTGCGGCCATTTGCTCCGCGCTAAGTGGTACTCCACTGATTTTTGCAGTCTCTTTCCGGGAAGCGGGTTCGGGCGCCTTGAGTTCCTTCCCCAGGAAGATGTCTGCGACCTGCCGGACCAACGCGGACGGATTTGTATCCGCCGAGTTGCAGAGCACCGCCGCCGAGAAGTGCTGCTCCGGGAATCGTGTCATGTCCGAGCGGTACCCAGCATCGCCGCCGGCGTGGTCGATGGTTGGCAGGCCCTTGTATTTGCCCACCACCAGCCCAAACGCATAGTCGAGCTGCTCCCCGCTATTTAGCTTGCCCCGTTCGAGCAGCTGCTTTAAGAACGCCGGCCCGCCGAGGCGCGGGTTATAGAAATTCTCATCCCACAGTTGTAGGTCCTCCACCGTGGTGTGCAGGCTCGTTGCCCCCACAGTGTCGAAGTTCGTGACACTCAGCCGAAAGGGCCTGTCCTTGTCTTCCTGTCCGTATCCCAGGGCATTGTGTTTCACAATTTCTGCGTGGTCGTCTCGGAAATGGGTGTGCGTCATCCCCAGCGGCTCGAAAATATTCTTTGACGTAAATTCGCGCAGCGACATTCCGCTCACTCGTTTCACAATCAGTCCCATCAACGTGTAGCCCGTGTTGCAATAAATGTGTTTTTCGCCCGGTTTGAAGTTCAGATCCTTTTGCCGCGTCATCACGGACATCACGTCGTCATCGGTAATCAAATCCAGCGAATAGCGCCACCCCGCCAGCCCAAGCAGCGACCACTGATCACGCAGCCCGCTGGTATGGTGAACCAGGTGCCGAATCGTAATCCGCTCTCCGAAATCAGGCAGCTCGGGCATGTATTTGCGCACATCGTCATCTAGCGACAGTTTTCCCTGCTGAACCAGCAACGCGATCGAAGCAGCCGTAAACTGTTTCGACATCGACGCCACATGGAACACCGTCGTGGGCGCGATCGGCACGTCGTCATTCAAATTGGCCATGCCATAGCCGTGCTTGTAGATAATTTGCCCGTCTTTGTACACCCCCAACGCGCACCCCGGCGAGTCGCTCTTGTCCCATTTCTCGAAGACCTTGTCCACTTGCGCAGTGACATTTGACGGCAGCGGTTGTGGTTGTGCCTGTGCAAATGATCGGCCACACAAGATCAAAAGAAAAAGCACCGCAAGAATGAAACGCTTCACGTAGGTCTCCCAAGCCGCCGGTCAAATCATGAGCCGCAGCGTACTGCGTCAGTAGTTTGGGGTAAAGGCCCAACACGCGTAGCCTGCCAGGGGTTACCGTTAGTCCAACTGGGCGAAAGAGCGCAATCTTTGGATACTCCCGTTGATTAGTTTCGAGACTCGCAGGAAAACCCCAACTCAATCTTCTGGGAAGCCTCTTGAAGCGGTGCCAGCAAATGGAAGTACGGCTCTATCAGAGGCTTAGTGCGGTGGGTGCGGTGTGCTCGGAAGTCAAATTCTTCTAATGCGCTTCGGGATCGAATAGCAGGGGAAAGAACTGCCCACCCATCTTGTTTCCGCGAGGAATGACGGGAACGCCCGTGAGCAGTGGCTCATCTGCATTCGACATGACGCCATCGCGAAAGACGTTTATGACCGTGGCGCGTCGCGGTGCCGGCGTATTGTTTGCGTGTGACCCGTGCATCGTTCGAGCGTGATGGAACGTGCTTTCACCCTTCTTCAGTTCCACGGCAACGGGCTGGAATTTGTCCTTCAGTTCTTCGGGAAGAGCGTCGCGAATGCCATCCATTTCACCGGCTAACACTGGCTTGGGCAGGTCGGGCCATTTGTGGCTCCCCGGGATGTAGTTCAAGCAACCGTTGTCGCGCGTGGAATCGTCCAGACCAATCCAGCAAGTGAGATGGGCCAACGGCGTCGTTCTTGTCCAATACGAGTAATCCTGGTGCCAGGCTACTACACCGCCGTGTTTCGCCGGTTTGCAAAAGAGCTGGTCGTGCCAGAACCGCACTCGGCCACCCAACAACTGAGATGCCGGCACCAGGAACGCGGGGTTCCAAAGCAGATCGTGAAAGCCGGGCAGCACGCGCCAAGCACCCAAGGCGTGAAAAACAACGCGGTTCGGATCCGTCGATTCATTGGAATGGTATTCGTGGAACAGATGCCGGCCGGCATGCTCCGGATTCATCAACTGCTCCAATTCCCGACGTAGAACTTCCACTTGCTCGTCGGTGAAAATGCGAACGCCCTTCAGATAGCCATTTTCGTGGAAGAATTCGAGTTGTTTCGCATCGAGGCGGTACTGTTCCCAGTCAGCGGAGGAGCCGGCCAGTAGAGTGCCGACCGGTTGGTGATATCGCGATAAGTCTTCAATCATGATGGCACCCAGGAACGCGAGCAAGCTGCGTTGAAATGATATGGGTCGACAATATAGCGTCTTTTGCTGCGGAGAGGCGAACAAACTGCGGTGCCAACAGGCTGGCCGACGTTTAAGTCCAGTTGTCCGGTTACCGCGAGGGTTGCCATGTTACACGCGACATTCCGAATCTCGCCTAACTCCTGGATTGGCCTAACCGGACAAATAGAGTTCCGACAAACGATCCCGTGTATACCGCCGTTCGCTGTACTCTTCCAGAGATGTCCTGGCAGAATGCCAATACTGCTTGGGATCTCTTCGTCACGGCCTCAGGATGAATGGCGCGTGCTATCCGCGATGCATGAAGCCTGCCGACCAACTGGCCTTCTAACGCGCAACGGTTTCATACGGCTGAGATCGATGAAGGCCGCGCCGAGGCCAAGTCTCGAAAGTAAAAGGGGTAACCAGAAGGATGCCGCGTAGTGAAGATTGAATCTTGCTGAAGCAAGTGCACAGGTGCATCCTTCGCCTTTGATGTGCATTGAGGTGCGAAACGTGGCGAGCACACACGCCATACACCTAAATCTGGGCCTTCGACGAGTGTCCACAGGGATATCTCGCCTTGTATCCGGGTGGACGGGCCTAACGGTGATCAGCACAGGAACGCGCAACAAGATCCTAGAATCGGCACGCTGGCTAGCGTCGCAGTTTCGCTTGGCCGAGGCGACCAGGCGTTGTGCAGGAGCGGCAGGTCAAAGCGAGCGATACCTAAGGTCCGACAATCCCCTCTTGGTTGAGCTTCGTCGTAGATATTCAAACCATCCTGCGAATGACCATATCCAATGGCGCAGTGCCACGGTCGAAGCACAGCTGACTTGACCTCCTTTAGGGCCGACAACCTCTACCTATTTCAGTCGCGCCGCTATCCGAATTGGGCGTACCATGCGACGGCCGCATACGCGGTGCAAATCGATCGCCTCGGCTTGCTGCACAAGCTACAGGAGTATGGAAGACTAGCGCATAGGATGGCCGCCGCATTTCCAAACGTTCGCAAATACTTCTGCGTCGATGCCGTACCTGAATCCACTTTCATTTGCGACTACTATCTTAAACAGCGGAACATGACGGGGCAATGCGAGGTGGTGCCACTCGATGAATTAGACCGGTTGAAGCAGGTGGATATTGCGATCAATATTCACAGTTTTCCTGAATGTCGGAGTCGAGTGGTTGATTGGTGGCTACACCGACTTCAGGAAATGTCGGTGCCCTGGTTATTTCTTGTATCGAGCACCCGTCTTGGATTGACGACGGCTGAAGCGCGGGGACGCAAAGACTTTCGTCATTTGATAGGAGAATCCGGGTTTGAGCTATCGGCGCGTGAGTCCAAGTTTGAAAGCGCTCCTGTGTTACAGGACCACGGATTGTACCCCGACGAATATTATTTGTTCCGGGGCGTCGTTAGCCACGCTTGCCGCCATTCTTGTCTATGCCATCCGCAAAGCAGTTGATTTCTACCCATCAGCATTCGGAACGACCGATGTTATCTAGCGAATAGGACAATTCAATGACAACGGATAAAAAAATGAACCAAGAGCGGCAGGTTTCCAGGAGACAACTGCTCAAGACGGGCGTGGGCTTGGTCGGCGCGGGACTGGCAATCGGTGAGCCGCGCGCGTTTGCTCTTGAGCCCCCAAGCATGGCCGCCGCCACAAACGAATCGGTGATTGGCATGAAATTCGAGCCCCGAGATACCGTGCGCCTCGGTGTCATTGGAGTCGGCGGGCGCGGCACCGGTATGCTTTCGAATTTCCTGGCAATTCCACACGTGCAGGTGAATGCGATCTGTGACTCTGTAAAAGAGCACGCCACTCACGCCCAGGAAATGGTGGAGAAAAGCGGCGGCAAGCGGGTCGAAATTTACACCAACGGGGAGCATGACTACGAGAATCTCTGCAAACGCGCCGATCTCGATTTCATTTATATAGCCACACCCTGGGACTGGCATGCTCCCATGGCGGTGGCCACTATGAAGGGTGGAGCGCATGCGGGCCTGGAAGTTCCTGCCGTAAACACCGTCGAAGAGTGCCAACGAATTGTTGACACCTCTGAAAAGACACGGCGTCACTGCATGATTATGGAGAATTGTTGTTACGGCTACAGCGAATTACTGGTGTTGAACATGGTTCGCGCTGGGATGTTCGGGAAACTGCTGCATGGCGAGGGAGCCTATAACCACGACCTGCGCAAGATCGTGTTCGAAGACCGAAGCGAAGGCCTGTGGCGGCGCGATCCGCACACCAAGCGCAACGGGAATCTTTATCCCACCCATGGCCTCGGGCCGGTGGCGAACTACATGGGGATCAACCGCGGGGATCGCTTCGACTATATCGTTTCGATGAGTTCTCCCCAGGCAGGTCTGGATGCCTACCGGGCCGCGAACATTCCCAAAGATAGTCCCAAATGGAAAGAAAAATATATTTGTGGAGACATGAACACTTCGCTCATCAAGACGGCGAATGGCTTGACCATCATGGTTCAGCATGATGTCTGCAATCCGCAACCCTACGATCGCATCAATCTGATCAAAGGCGTCAAAGGCATGTTTCGCGACTATCCTGAGCGCATTTATCTCGACGGGCAACAAGGCGAGGAAGCGTTCACCGGGTTGGACTCCTACAAAGGACAGTACGAACACAAACTTTGGAGAGAACACGGCAAAGAGGCCGAAGACCGTGGGCACGGCGGGATGGATTACTTGATGTTGTACCGCCTGGTGCAGTGCATGCGCGAAGGCCTGGAGCCTGATATGGATGTCTACGACGCGGCGAGTTGGAGCGCGGTCGCAGGGCTGAGTGAAAAATCCGTCGCGCAAAACAGCACCCCGGTGAAGTTTCCAGACTTCACCCACGGACTTTGGAAACAGCGCAACGGATCACCCCTGTGAGTAACGCCGCAGCCGCTTCCGCGCTACCTGCTGCTCCTGCGCGCAACATCGCCATCGATGCGTATCGCGGACTTGTGATGCTCTTGATGATGGCCGAAGTTCTGCGTTTCTCGCAGGTGGCGCAGTCGTTCCCCGGAAATTGGTTCTGGAATCTTCTAAGTTACAACCAAAGTCACGTGCAGTGGGCGGGATGCTCCCTTCATGACACGATCCAGCCCTCTTTTTCTTTTCTCGTCGGGGTCGCGCTGCCTTATTCCATCGCCAGCCGAACCGCCAAAGGCAAAACCTTCGGGAATCAAATGGGCCACGCCATCTGGCGCGCGTTCCTTCTCATTATTTTGGGAATTTTCCTACGGTCCATGGACCAGCCGCAGACGTACTTCACGTTTGAAGACACGCTCACGCAAATCGGACTCGGTTACGTTTTCCTTTTCCTGCTCGGCTACGTAAGAGAAAAGTGGCTTTGGATTTCCTTGGCCGCAATTCTCTTCGGTTATTGGCTGGCATGGGCTGTCTATCCGGTCGCGGGCCCCGGTTTCGACTGGCAAGCCGTAGGTGTTCCCGCCAACTGGTCCCACAACTATACGGGCTTCATGGCCCATTGGAACAAGAATGCCAATCTCGGGAATGCTTTCGACCAGTGGTTCCTGAATCTTTTCCCCCGAACCGCGCCGTTCGTCGCGAATGAGGGTGGCTATTTGACCCTCAGTTTCATTCCCACACTCGGCACCATGATTCTAGGTTTAATTGCCGGGCGCTGGTTGCGTTGTGCGGCTCCGCAAAACCCGTTCAAAAAACTTCTGCTGGCGGGAGCGGGCGGGCTGGCGACCGGTTTACTGCTTCACGCGGCGGGAATCTGCCCGGTAGTAAAACGCATCTGGACTCCCAGCTGGACCCTGTTCAGCGGCGGACTGTGTTTTCTGTTTCTAGTGGCGTTCGGCTGGATTATCGAAGCGCGGGGCTACAAGAAATGGGCGTTCCCGCTGGTCGTGATTGGAATGAACTCCATCGCTGCCTATCTCATCGCCCATCTAATGCCCAAGTTTATGATTTCTACGTTTAGTATCCACCTCGGTCCTCGGGCGTTCGCAATCGCAGGCGCCGCTCTGCAACCTTTGCTCGAAGGGCTTGCAGTGCTCGCAGTTTGTTGGCTGATCCTCTACTGGATGTACCGGGAAAAGGTCTTTCTTCGCATATAGACGGAGGTCCGTTATGCCCATTAGGCACTTCTTCGATAAGCCGGTCAGGCAGGACTTGAGAGTGGTTTCAAACTCGACCGGTGTCGCAAATAAGGGGCAAAATGGGGATTCTGGTGGAGGAACCAGTTCGTGCTTGTTTCATGGACATGGATGCGCTGCTGCTACGGATCATTTGTCGCGCCCGTGTTACTAATGATCTCGGGTTGTGGCGGCTCCAGTTCCAGCGTGAGCACTCCGCCTCCCTCGTCGCCTCCACCTGCCGCGCAATTTGATCTGCTGCAGGTTGCCAATGGATTCTCGACACCTCTCGACATCCAGCAGCCCGCCGACAGCAGTGGACGGCTGTTCGTCGTCGAACAGGGTGGGCACATCCAGATCATTCAGGGCAATGGAGCCCGCGCCAGCACCCCATTTTTGGACGTCACTGGCCGCGCCGGCTTCACTTTCGGCGGTGAAACTGGCCTTCTGGGACTGGCCTTTCACCCCCAATACGCGCAGAACCGTCGGTTTTTCGTGAACTACACGCGCAACGTCGGCGCACAACTGCAGAGCGTGATTGCTGAGTTTACGGCCTCCCCTACTGACGCGAATTCCGCCGATCCGGCCACAGAAAACATTTTGCTGACCCTCGACCAGCCGTTCGCCAACCACAAAGGCGGCGGCTTGGCTTTCGACCAGAGCGGATTTCTGTACATTGCGTTTGGAGACGGCGGCAGTGGCGGCGATCCGCAATGCAACGGACAGAATATCAACGTGCTGCTCGGAAAAATCCTGAGAATTGATGTCGATTCGCCGCCTGCGGTGGGATTGAACTACGCGATTCCACCGAGCAACCCGTTTGTGAATCAGACCGGCCGCGACGAGATCTGGGTATACGGATTGCGTAATCCTTTCCGATTCTCATTTGACAGCGCGAACGGCAACCTTTGGATAGGGGACGTCGGCCAGGACTCGTTTGAGGAGGTAGATTTGCTCACACCGCAACAGGGAGGCGCAAATCTGGGCTGGAATCTCCGAGAAGGAACACATGTTTTTCCGGCCACAACCTGCTCTCAAACTGGGAATCAGCTCACCGACCCGATTTTCGACTATGGCCGTTCAGACGGAGATGCAACGGTCATCGGCGGACACGTGTATCACGGACAAAAGATTCCCGCGCTGGCCGGAAGTTACGTTTTCGGGGATTTCATCAGCGGGCGGGTGTGGTCGTTAACGCAGAGTGGTCAGTCCGGGACGCGTACATTTCTTCTGACCACCGCAGGCAACGATTTATCCGCAATTGGGCAGGACCAGGCTGGCGAGCTATACGTTGTTCGCTATCTAAGTGGAGCTATTGAACGCTTGCATGAGGTTGGCCAGCCGTGATTTTCTGAAAGCATCGAAAAGTGCGTAGGCAAACAACCACTCCACCCCTTTGGGGGACGACTGCCAGTACACAATTTTTCGCCAAACTTCACATTCGCTCTTGTCGCTCTTTCGAAGGAGGAGCTACGTTTTCGACTAATGTGCCTGGTAAGTCGCAGCCAAGCGGATTGACGCCGCAAACCGTCACAACCAGCACTTTCCCAATACTGTGAAACGAACTCATCTCATGCCATCAGCCGCGTGCCACTGTTTTCCGAGTCCCGGCACCAGCTTCAGTGCGTTCTCATAGTAAATCTTCTTCAACACCTCATCCGGTACCTGAAATCCGTAAATCCTCCAGAACGCATGCCGCTTCCGGTAATACTCAAAGTACTCATCGCGCGTTTCTAGCGCTCGGAAATACCACTTGTATTCGTTCACCTCGTAAATGTCTTTGCCCATCAGCACGCGATCCTGATACTTCACCAGAAAATCGTGGGCCGAATAGGGCTGTCGGCCCAATTCCGCCAATACCGCCGCAAAGTCCACATAAACATTCGGATTCGCATCGAACAATCTCCCCAGCCGCCCCAGATCGTTTCCATGAAACGCCAGATGCGCCGCAATGAAGTTCGTCCGTGGATGTTTTGCGAACATCCGGTTCCGCTCCGCCATCAGCGTCTCAAACGCCGGATATTTCGAAGACGGCCTCGCGCGCTGCGGAAATTCCCGCAGCTCCTCCCACCGCTCGTTTTGATAATCCCAAGGGTCAAAAAATGCCGATGGCTCCGCGATATGAATCAACACCGGAATTTTCAGCTCCGCGCACTTCTCCCACACCGCATCAAACTCCGGATCGTCCACGTGCACGCGCTCGCCGTTCGCATACTTCAGATCCATTCCGTAATTCTTGAAAATCTTCAGTCCTTGCGCCCCGTTCTTTACGTCTTGTTCCAGGCGCGCTGCGGCTCGCTTGCCGTATCCCGGCGTGTTCAGATCGTCGTAATTCAGATTCGCAAACACCGCGAACCGCTCAGGATGGCGCCCCTTCATGACCGCCACGGTCTTCTTCAGATCTTCGCCGGTTCCACCGCTCAGATTCACCAGCACACGCATATTGATCGTGTCCATCTCCTTCACCACTTGGTCGACGTGCTCTGCGGTTGGATTCCAGTGATGGCTGTGAATGTCCACGAATGGATACTTCGCCCGCCCCACTAGGTGTTCCGGGGTCACCAGCCCCGATTTGGGCTGATACTCCTCGATCGTCGGCACGCGCCCGTTCGGCGTCCCTTGTGCCTTCACGCGCGGCCCCACCAGCCGTCCCAATCCCAACAGCACGAACAGCACGACCCCACTGCCAATCGACACAACCACATCACCCAACACCCGGCTCCGCAATTTCATCTTCGCCCACCCCAATCAAGGATCATCATTCTGCAGCCGCATATCCCGATGACGGTCTGCCGACCGTTCTGCGCCATGTCATAACATGAATGAGGTGCTTGCGAGCTCTCATTTGCTCCGCAACGGTGCTCGCGTGTTCAGGGTTACACCGACAGGCTGAACGCGTTCCGATAATCGGACATCTCTAACAATGTCGGCCCTGTCAAACCTTTTTTGAGCGCACTACTCCGTTCACTCCGAAGAGTGGTCTTCGTTGTTCTGTTTTTACCTCTGCACATGGACGACCACGGCTCGTTCC
>Ga0157378_10000185_pt1 | contig 59863 bp, 47 predicted proteins | sample M65metaG_FD_115309 | JGI IMG/M metagenome (GOLD analysis project Ga0157378, IMG submission 115309) | Miscanthus rhizosphere microbial communities from Kellogg Biological Station, Michigan, USA - M6-5 metaG | ecosystem: Host-associated > Plants > Roots > Rhizosphere > Soil | place: USA: Michigan... | reverse complement strand
TAATAGATTGTTAGTACTTCGGTAGTACTTTTTGAAGGAATTTCCCGACACCGGGCGCTGGGGCGCAACTAAGCCGAAACGTTCCGCGTGTCCCCGGCCTTCCGCCCGGAATGGAATGACGAAATGAAGTGCGAGGCGCGGAGAAACCCGAGACCAGCCTCGAACCCCCCGAGCGTGGACACCCACCGCGTGACCCCGAGGTGATGCTGCATGGCGGACGGACTTGGTGTACGTGCCAGACGGGACGGCGAAGCGTGCAACATCGCTTTCGGACACCCCACTTCACAGCCGTCGTCGCGGCGTTATTGCACGATCAGCGTTAGCGGCAAAGTCCGCGATCCCGCTGGACTCGTTGCCACGAAGTTCACAGTGTAGGTGCCCTGCGGCGTGACGTGTGTTGTTGGCGTTGGTGTTGGCGTGGAACTGGAACCCCCGCCGCATCCTGCAAGGGCAAAGCCCGTGGCGCAGAGCGCGAGAAGGGCCAGAACCGCGGTGACGAAAGGCCGCGACGCGCGGAGCAGGCGTCGCGTGGGCCATAACAAAGCGAGTAGCAGCAAACCGAGCCATGAGAATCCGGCAAATGTCGTGGAAGTGGCTGCACAGAGTTGCGCGGTTTGCTGTTGGGCGGTGGAGATAGTGACGGAAACGTTGAGCGGGTTTCCGCTGAGAGTAGCAGTGGGCGGCGTGATGGCGCACGCCGCGAATTGGGGCAGCCCGGTGCAACTGAAGCCGACCTGTCCGGACAAGCCCTGCGGAGTGATGGTCAGTGCGTAGCTAGCGGGTTTGCCGGCGGAGACGGTTGTTGAGCTGCCGCCGGAACCACCTGGGGCGATCTGAAGGTCGCCCGCGGTGCCCTGGAGAAGGATAACGTGAGGGCTGCCGGGAGAATTATCGGTGACGATGAGATTGCCCGTCTGACCTCCGGCAGACGTCGGCGAGAAGGTGATGGAGACAGAGCAACTGGCGCCCAGCGCGAGCGTGGCGCAGTTATTGGTTTGTGAATATTGGCCGACGGTGTTGACATTGGAAATCACGAGTGGCGCCGAGCCCGCGTTGGTGATCGTTAGGCTTTGCGCGTTGGAATTGGTGCCGATCAGCACGGAGTCGAAATCAAGAGTAGTGGCGGAAAATCTGGCCAGCGACGCAGTTGGGCCGACGACGAGGACCAGATTCGCGATCTGATTGCCGGGAGTTGTGACAGTGATCGGAAGCGAGCCTTGCAAGGCGATCAGTGCGGCCGGAACGGTGGCGTCGATTTCCGAGGAATTGATGACCGTGGCCTGTAAGGGCGTAGCGTTGGACGAGACGGTGTCGCCGCCGACAAAGCCGGTGCCGGAAATTACGATCGGCAGATCGGCGCTGCCGGCGGGAACGTCCTGCGGAGATAACTGAGTGACGGTGAACTGTGGACCTGCGACAGTGGCACCGGTGAGGCTGGTGCGCATCATGAGGAGGCGCGTCTCGCTGGCGATCGCAAGACCGCTTATACCCCAGCGAAATAGCTGCGCGGTGGGCGGAGAGGTCCCCTCGTTCATATGAATAACGCCCAGGAGTTGTTGGCTTTTCAGATCGAAGGCCTGAACAATAGCGCCACCGATCAAGATTTGGTCCACCAAGCCATCAACCGGGGGGAATGAAGAGTTCTGGCCCGCGAAATAGACTCGCGAAGCGGCGGCCTCGACCTTGATCCCGGCCCGGGAAGCGACACCTGGAATGGTGCCTTTGATGGTGAGCGTGGCGGGATCAACAATTTGTCCGTCAGCGACATAAATGGAAGTGCCATCGGAATCGAGCTGCGTGCCGCCCGGGGACTGCGAATCGAAGTTGGTGACCTCTTGCACTTCGGTGATGCCGGTATTGTCGATCGCGAATTTGTAGGTAGTTGACGGGATCTGATGGAGGGTGGTGCCGTAAAGAGTGGAGGCGTCCTGGCCAATGGAAAGCAGGATGTCAGGTTGGAGCTGATTCTCTGCGGCCGCATTCGCGCGCATGACAGTATCGTCGAATACCGCGATGCCAACGCCGCAAGGAACAAAGCCTACACCGCAAAGCGTGACTGCCCACGTGTGGGGGTGCCCCGGCAGAACCTGAAGGGCGTCGGCGACGAGTGGATTGTGAAACGTTGGATCATTTCCCAAGCCGACGGTGAAATTTACAGTGCCGGCGGGCAGGGTCACCTGCGCGACCTTAGCGTCGCCATCGAGTCCCACGTATAGGAACTGGCCATCGTCGGAAACGGCAAGTTGGTTGGGTCCGTTGCCAAGGCCCCACGCATGGACCACGGTCGAGGAGGCGGGATCGACGGCGATGACCTGGCCGGTGTAGTTCTGCGACTGCGCAGAAATGCTACCGTAAATCAGCCCGGATTTCGGCTCATAGACCCATTGCTTGGCATCGATATTGCGAATCGCGGAATAGATGGTCCAGGGGTAGGTGTTGGATACCCCGCCACCGGGAGCGGGATTTGTGACCGTAACGGTGAGTTCGCCGACCTGGTCGAGATCCGCTGAGGTTGAGTCCGCTAACAGCAGTTCCTGGTAGCTGTAGTGCGTGGCTCGGGGCGAGCCGTTTACTATAACCTGCGATCCGGGAAAGAAATTTGTTCCCGTGATGACCAGCGTTTGGGGCTGCTTGTCGGTGGCGGCTGCCACCACCGCACCGATACTGGGCGTGGGATAGGTGAGCAAACCGTTGCCTGCCAATGCAATTACATGGGGACCACCGGGGACGTTGTCCGTGATGGTCAGCGTGCCGGTGCGGAGTCCCGCAGCCTTCGGAGCAAAGTTGATGAGGATGTAGCAAAGGGGAGCGGCGCCGGGAAATGGAATTGGCGGATGGATGGGAGAAACGCAAGAGCTGGTGTCGAGGGTTACGTCTCCCGTTGCAGTGATATTGCTGATGATCCAGTCGCCATCGCCATTGTTGTTCAGGAACAGAGGAAATCCTGCGCTCGTGCCTACGAGCAAGTCGGAAAAAGTAAACGACGGCGGGAAGAGGACTTGCGGAGTTCCGCCTTTACCGGTGAATCCGACCTTCAGGTGAGAAATGGGGGCATTGTCAGTAAGGGTGATGGAGCCGCCGACGGGATCGGCCGTGGTCGGCGTAAACGTCAGGTGAATGACACAGTCGGCGCCGGGCGCCACGGAGCCGCAACTTTGTGCGGCGGTGACATTGGGCAAGGAGGCTGCAACACTGCTGATCTGCAAGGCAGCGTTGCCGCAGTTCGTCACCGTCAGATCTTTGCCGGTCGAGGTATTGACCAGTACCGCGCCGAAATCGATGGAGGCCGGAGCGACGCAAACGGAAGGCGCGGGTGTGGACAAATCCAGTTTGGCGATGAAGGCATGGGGATAGGCGCCCTGTGAAGTGGGGGGAGGAGGGGGCGTCGGCTCGAAGGTATTCGGCGTTGTCGGGAAATCACTGGCGTAAGTCTGGCCGGCAACCAGCAGGTGGTCCTGTGTATCAATGGCAAGCGCGGAGAATGCAGATCCCTGATTGAATTCGCTGGCGTTGAGGAAGCTGCCGAAAAGCAGCGAACTCAGGTCGGGATTCATCTTGGCGAGGATCAGGTCGTTAGCAGTGAATGAGGTTTGGCGAGTGCTCACCAGCGGATTCTTGAGCGGGAAATCGTCTGAGGCCGTGATGCCGCCCACAACGACGTTCAAGTTGCTATCCAGCGCAATAGAGGTGAAATTCGTCCCTCCGTTGCCGATATCCGGTGTTCCCCCCAGGTAGGTAGCTGCCATCACCGTAGTAGCGTGGCCGTCCACTTTCATGATGTAACCGTCGTTGCACACGCAATTCGCACCCAGGGCAATCGACTTCTGGAAAGCATTGGCAGAGACAGGTAAATTTGTTTGACCGGTGAACCCGGTGATGTATAAATTGCCGGCGGAGTTGACGGCCAACGCGCTAACGACGTCGGCTCCGGGAACGTAAGTGGCGAAGTTAAGCGCACTGGCGTTGGCGTTGAGTTGCAGCAGAAATCCGGCGGTGGGATCGAACGAGTTCGGAGGGGTCGGAACCGTGGCCAACAAGACGCCCGGCGTTGTAGGCAAACCCGCGCCACCGGTGCCACCGATGGTCACTTGGCCGAGCAAATCCACCAAGATTGCCGACGGTGCGAAGTTATTGGTGTGGACCGCGCCTTGCACGGGAGTCGCATTTCCCGGAACCAATGTCGAGTAGACCAACTTTCCGGTTGGGTCGAGTTTCAGAACGAATAAGACATCGTTGGGATAGTGAGTAGGTGTAGAGCTTAGCGTTCCCGAAGTGAGCTGAAAGTTGGCGTCGTAGGTGGATCCAGTGAGATAGGCGTTGCCGTGGCTATCCAGAACCATCTTTCCGAAGTTCGTGGCTTGGTTGCCCTGCTGGCCGCCGACGTAGCCCGAATAGTTAAACGCGGAGCCGTCCGGCTTAATCGATACAACGAAATAGTAGTTGGCATTGAAGTTCGGCGTACTAAACGGGAGCACGCCACCTGCTTGCGGGAAATTGTGTGACGAAGAAACTCCTGAGACAAAAATGTTCCCGGTTCCGTCCACAGCAATGGAGGAGGACATCGTTCCAAATCCCCCGCCAGTATTACCTCCGGTCAAATAGGTGGAAAAGAGCAGTGTGTGGCCGGTGGGATCGAGTTTGGAGACGAAGGCCACCGAGAAACCGGGATTGCTATCAGACATGCACGTCGGGCAAAGGGGCGACGAACCGTTCGTGGTGGGGAAATCGGTGGAGTTGGTGTAACCGGTCAGGTAGATGTTGCCAGTGGAATCGGTAGTTACGGCGGTGATCTGGTTGGAAGTAGTTCCGGCGAGATAGCTGGAGAAGACGAAGACCGGGTCAATCACCAGTGATTGGTGGTGATCGTATTCGCCGAGGGCGAAGCTGAGGTCGCCGTTTTTAGCAATGACGTAAGTAGCGGTTACCAGCGTGCGAACTCCTGTCGATTTTGCCTCTTGATAGGCAATCGGTTGGTGGAGGTGAACGATGGAATCACCGAGGTGGAATTCCAGATCGCCGGAAGGGGCCAGGCGGGCTGGATAGTTGGCGCGAAAGACGATTTGGTTCGGGTCTGCACCGGGTCGCAAGATGAAATCATGCTCGAGCAATTCGCCCGCGCCATGGAAGAGAGCGTCGATTCCGGGATAGATCTGCCGATAACGAATACCGCCAAATTGGGGGATATTGCGCAGCCAGTTGGCTTCGTTTGATCCGCGTAGGTAGTTAGAGCGGCCGGGCAGCGGCTGTTCAGCGGTAATACCTGCTTTTGGATTCGCACCAGCCCATCGGATTTGCAGCCGGCGAATCGTGGTCCTGGATATCGGGACAAAGGCGTCGACTCCGTCGGAAAAATAGAAGGTCTGAACGCCACTATGGCGCGCAAGGAACTGGTATTGGGATGGTGCCTGACCTTTATTTGGTTCAAAAGCGAACGGGGCGGCCGGAAGGCTTGATAACTGGGCGGAAGAAGTGGGGGCGGTAAAAGTGGCGGTTGTCGCCAAGAACAGACATACGAGTAACAGAGACTTGAGCAAGCCGGAACGAAACATTGGGCTGGAACCTCCGTCTGCGGCAAGACGAATATACCTAAAGTACGTACAAGGAGAAATACTATGACAAGGGGTACGAGCGTACTAAAGCGAAGGTACTAAGATTAAAAATCTAATCGGTCGATGAAGGCCATCCCGTCCTTCGGTAGGGTTTCAGCTTTGTAATTCTGGAGATCGCGCTGGGGGTTGCGAAAAGGGGTACTTCTAGGCACAAAAGTACTGTTAGGCGGTTGACGGGGTAGGGCGCGGCTTCCAGAATCAGGGGACGGGGCAATTCGGCTGAAAATGGCAGGGATGGACCCCGAATCGTATGTCACAAGAACCCAACGCGGCTAATACGGTAGAGCAGGTGGTGTCGCGAGCTTTGCGCGACAATCTGGAGCGCATCCAGCGGAATTCGGATGAGTTGCACCAAGCTATCGCGGATGTGGTGGCGGCGTGCAGCAGCGCGAAGCCGACCAATGCGCTGCCTCCGATGCTGCGTGCGCAGACAGCGGCGGCATCGCTGACGGCGGTGCTGGAAGTATTGACGAAATTCGTGGCGACGACGCTGCAGCCGGGGTCGCGGTCGCCGTTTGAGGCGGAAATCGCACGGCTGGCGGGATCGGTGGGCGTGGGCGCGCCGGTACAGGCTCATGCGCCCGCGGTAGCGCCCGCGAGGCCGGTGGCCGAGTCGACGGCACCGGTGGTCGCGCATCCAATAGATCATACCGTGGAACATAGGGTTGAACGAGTGGCCGATGCGGTGGTTGAGGCTCCGGTCGCTGCCGAGGCCGCGGAAGCGGAACACGCACCGGTAGCGGCGGGCGAGAGCGAGGAAGCGGTAAGTTTTAACGTCAGCCGGTTGTCGGCTGAGGAACAAGAGCTGCACCGGCGTGCAAATCGGGTGGCCAAAGTTTCGATGCAAGATATTAAAATGCTGCGTCCAGAGCAGGTGAAGCTGGGCCGCGAGCACAAAGATATTTGCAATCGTTTGCGGGATGACATTGAGAAAGCTCATCGAGAGTACGACCGGCGCTTCAAACCAATCATGGACCACCCGGTGGATTACTTTTATCGCTGGATGGTGGAGATCCTTGCCGATGGCGATGCGCATGCCCTCGGCGAATATCCCTACGCTACGACTGGCGCTCGCCACTAGAACTGGAGTGGGATGGTCCGCCGCGGGCGCGCGCGGGCATCGCGCGGTAGTTGCGCGCTCTGCCTGGAGTTCGCGTGTTTTTGCGTTAATTCTTGCGTTTACGCTGGTGGCCGGCGTGCCGTTCGATGCGCTGGCGCAGACAGCTCATCGAAAAAAGAAAAAAACCGGCAAGCCAAAGGCGGCTCCTTGCCGCACTGGGTGTGGCCCGAATACTTCGGCGCCGGAGATAACCTCGGCGACGCCGGAGGATGAGGCGGCGCAGCGCGAGCTTTCGAATCTGGCGCGCGCGCTGCACAACGCCACGACGGGCTCCTACGACAAACTGGCGGCATTTGCGGGGAAGAACGCGTCGAATGTGTGGGGCGCGCGGGCGGCGCTGGCGCTGGGTTACGACGACTACAACAAAAATCGGGCACCGCAGGCGCTGACGTGGTTTGCGAAAGCGAAGAGCGACGCGCTGCTGCGCGATTACGTTTTGTACTGGAACGCGCAGGCGTTGCGGCAGTTGAAGCGCAACGCGGAGGCGTTCACAGCGCTGCAGGCGATCCAGCGCGATTATCCGAATACGGCGATGCGAGAGCAATTGCTGGAGGCGCTGACGCCGGTGGCGATCGACACGGGGCACGCGCAAGTGGCGATCGACGCGTTGGATGGATATTCGGCAACGACGGCGCGGCCTGCCTTGCTGTTGCTGCGCGCTCAGGCGTACAAGGCGGCCAAGCAAAATGCGCGCGCGGCCAAGGACTATCAGTTGCTGTACTACAAGAATCCGCTCTCGGATGAGGGGAAGGCTGCGGCATCGGCGCTGCCGGGTTTGAAATCTTCGCTGGGGGCGGAATATCCGAACCCCAGCGTGGATGTGCAAGAGGAGCGGGCGCAGATTTTTTACAATCAGCATAAATGGAAGGAAGCGCGCGCGGAATTCGAGAAGCTGGCGGCCTCGCTGCGCGATCCGGCAAATCCGCGGCGGCAACACGCGCTGCTGCGTGCCGCGCAGGCCCGAGTGCAGTTGAAGGCGGCGCCTTCGGTGGTTGAGGCGGTGGCGACACCGGATGCCGGAGTCGATGCGGAACGAATGTATGTAGTGGCGCAGGGACATCGTTCGGCGAAGAAAGAGCCGGAGATGCTGTCCGCTGCAGAAGCGCTGATTCAGAAGTATCCCGACAGTAAATGGGCGGAAGAAGCGCTGATGATGGTGGGAAATTTTTATTGGGTGGAGCTGGATCGACCGAAGGCGATCAGTTATTACCAGCGCGTGGTCGATCATTTTCCCGCGGGCAAGTACACATTTTTCTGCGAGTGGCGGACGGCGTGGATCGCGTATCTGGACCGGCAGCCGTACGCGGATGACCGGCTGACCACATTTTTGCGCAAGTATCCGGTGTCGGCGAATGCTCCGGACGCGTTGTACTGGCTAGGGCGGAATGCCGAGCGCAGCGGAAATCCCGGGCACGCGCGAGCGTATTTTCATTTCGCGGCTGAGCGCTTTCCACAGACTTATTTCGGGCGGGCGGCGGCTGTGCGGCTGGATAAGCTAGGGCCGGGCGATGATGATCCCCCGGATTTTCTGGCCGCAATACCTGCGCCACCGGCGTTGCGTCGATTCGACGAAGCGATTCCGGATGCCGCGAAGGACCGCTGGGTGCGGGCGCAGGCGCTGCGGCTGATTGCTTTCGATGCCTCCGCGGAGCAGGAGTTGAAGTCGGCGTTTTTCGCGACTGGCTCGCCGCGGTTGTTGTTTGAAGCTGCGCAGGCGGCTTTCGATCAGGGACATTTTGCGGCGGGCATGGCGTACGGACGAGTCATTGTGCCGAGTTTTGATTCGCGCAAGATTTCGGACGTGCCGGTCGGCGTGTGGAAGATTTTGTATCCCCTGCCGTATGAAGCGGCGCTTCGGCGGGAGGCGGCGCGTAACCAATTCGATCCCATGCTGGCCGCGGGGTTGATCCGGCAGGAATCGACGTTTCAGGCCGATATCGTTTCGCACGCGAATGCGGTGGGGTTGATGCAGGTGCTGCCGAAGACCGCGAAGCTGCTGGCGAAGCAGTTGCGCGTTCGTTATGTGAAGACCAAGCTCTTCGAGCCGGACTACAACTTGCAGCTGGGGATGCTGTACATCGCGGGGTTGCTCCGTGACACCGGCGCACCGGAATATGCGCTGGCCGCATTCAACGCCGGCGAGGATCGAATTGCCGCGTGGCGTGCCGAACGCAACTACGAGGAAATTCCCGAGCTGGTGGAATCGATCCCGTTCACTGAGACGCGGGAGTACGTGCAGATCGTGCTGCGCAATGCGGAAGTGTACCGTACGATCTATGGCCCGGGCGCGCCGCCAGCGTCACAGGCCAGCACGGCGGCGATGCGACCGCCGAGCAGCGCTGCGGCAGCTCCCGATTTTCCCGCGCCAACAGCGGTCACCGACTCATCGGTGATGCCGGATGACGGCTTGGCGCCACCTCCGCCCCCATCGCAAACGGCGACAACGATTCCCGAGAATTGACGGCGGCCTAGCCCGGTGCAGTGCCGGCTGCGCTCTCTTCTGCGTGCCTTCGTCGGTAGTCCTTCTTTCTTTCCTTTTGCCGCATTCGACTTTAAACTTTTGGTTCTCGACTTCTATTATGACTACACCTGAAACCACCATGGCGCAGGTCGCGCGCCGAATGCTCTCGGCGAAAGCGGAGCAGTTCACGGAATCGGTGATCCGCGAAATGACGCGGCTAGCGCTGAAGTACAAGGCGGTGAACCTATCGCAGGGATTTCCGGATTTTGCGGCGCCTTTGGAGATCAAGGAAGCCGCGCGGCAGGCGATTTCCGATGACATCAATCAGTATGCGATCACCTGGGGCGCGAAGGCGTTGCGCGATGCGATCGTCGAGAAATTCGAACGCACACAGGGTGTGCGTGTGAACCCTGAGCGAGAGATCACCATTTGCTGCGGATCGACCGAGGCAATGATGTCGGCGATGATGGCGATCATCAATCCGGGCGATGAGATTGTGGTATTCGAACCCTTCTACGAGAATTATGGGCCGGATGCGATTTTGAGCGGAGCTACGCCGCGCTTCGTAAAGATGCGACCGCCAGCGGACGAGAATTCGCACTGGGGTTATGACGAAAACGAACTCGCCGCCGCTTTTGGCCCGCGCACCAAGGCCATCATCCTCAATACACCCAATAATCCCACCGGCAAAGTGTTCACACGCGCCGAGTTGGAATTTATCCGCGATTTGTGCGTGCGATGGAACGCCTACTGCATTACGGATGAAATTTACGAGCACATTCTGTACGACGGGACCGAGCACATCTCCATGGCGCGCATCGAAGGCATGCGCGAGAGGACGATTGTGATCAATGGGATGTCGAAGACGTACAGCGTGACCGGGTGGCGCGTCGGATGGGCCATTGCGCCGCCGGAACCGACCGCCGCGATACGAAAAGTCCATGACTTCCTGACGGTCGGCGCCGCTGCGCCGTTGCAGCAAGCCGGAGCGTACGCGCTGAAATCGCCGCAGGCTTACTACGATAAGCTGGCCGTGAGCTACGCCGAAAAGCGTGCCCGTCTGCTGAACATTCTGACGCAGGCGGGATTCACGGTTTTCAAGCCGCGCGGGGCGTATTACATCATGACCGACATTTCTCGCTTTGCCGATCCGGACGCTGCGCGGTTTCCTGCCGATACAAAGGATGTACGTTTTGCAAAATATCTGGTGGAAGAAATCGGCGTGGCGTGCGTTCCGGGATCAAGTTTCTATAACGACGCGCGGGATGGCGGATCGCAGGTGCGGTTTACGTTTTGCAAGAAGGAAGAGACGCTGGCCGCCGCGGAGCAGCGGTTCGCCAAGCTGCGTCCTGCGGTTTAGCCGCAGGTCCCCTCTCGAAATGCTCTTCGAAGCATGACCAGCCAGACGGGTCTAGTTCCGCTTGGCGACGATCATGGTGATGTCGTCGCGCTGTTCGCGAGGGCTGTGGGCGCGCACGTCGCTGACCACGGCGTCAAGCAATGCGGCCGGCGGCAATTCGCGATTTCGCTGTAGCGTCGCAACGAGCCGCTCTTCGCCGAATTCTTCGTCGGCGTCGTTGAAGGCTTCGGTGATGCCGTCGGTGTAAAGAGCGAGAGTGTCGCCGGGGTTGAACTGGCGCTCGCCGATGGCGCAATCCCAGTCCTTGAACAGGCCGAGCACCGTTGCAGTGGCATCGAGGCGGTCGACGCTATTGTCGCTGCGCAGCAGGATCGCGCATAGGTGGCCGCAGTTTACGAAGCGCAAACGTCCGGACTGCCCTTCATACTCGGCAAAAAAGAGGGTGGCGAAACCGCCGTCTGGCGTGTTCTCGCAGAACAGCTTGTTGACGGCGCACAAGACCTGCTGCGGGTCGTCGATGGCCATGGCGCACTGGCTGCGCAAGTTCGCCTGCAGGTTGGCCATCAAGAGCGCGGCGGCAATCCCTTTTCCTACGACATCGCCAATTACCAAGCCCAACCGGTGCGGTCCGAGATCGAGGAAATCGTAGTAGTCGCCGCCCACCTGCCGCGCCTGGATACAGATGCCAGCATAGTCGAGCGTGGACGCCAACGGACGCCGTTGCGGGAACAGGCGAGCCTGCACATCCTTGGCGATTTCCAGTTCGCGTGCAGTGCGACGCTCCAACTCCTGCTTTTCGGCCAGAGTGCGGCGCTGGGCTTCCAGCGCGTGGGTGACTTCATCGAAGCTCACCAGTGAAAAGGTATTGTCATCCGGATCGCGGAAGCGCGTGAATACGCCGCCCCAGATGGTCGATTCTTCACCGAGCAGCAGTGAGGAAGAGTCGACGCGCGACGGCTGCGATTTGCCGGTGGCGTCGTATTTGATTCGACGCAAGCGCGGCGTGTGCAGAAAACGAACTCCGCGCCTGGACCACTCGACGAACTTTGCCAGGACATCCTCGGTGACAAAGACGACCTGCGTGGCGCGCCCTATCAGTTTCGCCTGGGCTGTTTTCGGTTTCGGCGCGATCAGCGACAAGATAGCGGTGCCATCAGGCGGCGAGACGGCCACCCAGCGGTCGCCATTTTGCAGCTTGGTATCGAACGCCAGGTGAAATCCCAACTGATCCAAGTAGAAGCGCAGGCTGCGGTCCTGGTTGCGCACGTACACGTTGACGCAGTGCATCCGCAGATGCGGATTTTGCGGCGCGTGGGAGGAGGAGCCGGCCATGGGCGGAATTATAGACGTAAGAGTGCCTCGTGCGGACTTCGAGGGAGAAGATCCCGGCGCGCGGACTCTTGGAGGGGCTCACAGGCTAGAGCCTATGCCACAAGGACATAGACTAGGGCTCAGATCGCGTTTTTCTTTGCAATGTCACCGAGGAAAGTAGCGCTCGGCTTTGGTGTCCGCTTCTGCGTCTCGCGGTCGACGGCGACGAGACCGAACTTCGGCATGTAGCCGAAGATCCACTCGAAATTGTCCATGAGGGACCAGTGAATGTATCCACGGACGTCAATCCCTTCGGCCAGGCAGCGGCCGACGCCTTGCACCGCGCGCTGAATGAACTCGATGCGCTTCTTGTCGTCGGGGGTGGCGACGCCGTTTTCCGTCACGATCACCGGGACGCCAGTCTCTTTGCTGGCATAGCGGATCGTGTGTTCCAGGGATTCAGGATAAAACTCATAGCCCATCTGCGTGAGTTCCGCTCCGGCGGGTGGCGGCAAATCTTTCGCGCCAACAATCGAGCGGGTGTAGGTCTGCACGCCGATGTAGTCATCTTTCCTGGCCAGCTTCAGCCACGGACCGTATACATCGGCACGCTTCTTTTCTACATTGCCCCCGGTTCCGGCGGGCTGATCATCCGCCATTGCCAGCGTCAAGCCCACAGGCAAATTGCTCCGCACCGACTTGATGGCCGCTTTGCCCTTTTCATGGGCGATCAGCATGTTGTGGCGGGTCTTCGCGGCGTCAGCAAAGAGAAACGCGCTGAAGTGCGGGGCATCAACCTGCTGGCGCACCGCGTCATGCGCAGCGTCCAGCTTTTCCGCCAGCGAGCCGCCCGGGCCTTCGTCTCCACCGATGCTGGCCCAATGCAGCAGTTGGCCGATGTTCGGCTCATTGAATGTCGTAGCGTAGGCGGCGAGATCGCCGAGCGCGCGCGTGGCCTTCTCGCAATAATTCGCAAAGAGTGCCGGCGAATCCGCATTTTCCCACCCGCCGTCCATCGCGAACCACCGCGGATTGGTGAAATGCGAGTAAGTCACCAGCGGAGTCAGATTGCGCTTGTGGCACGCTTCCAGCATGCGCCGATAGTGCTGCAACTCCGCGCGTGAAAAATATCCCTTTTCCGGCTCGATGCGCGCCCACTCGATGGAGAAGCGATAGGCATTCAGCCCGAATCCGGCGAGCATGTCGATATCCTGCTCGTATAGATGATAGTGATCGCAGGCATCGCCGGAAGGCTCTGGAAACATGGTCTGGCCCAGATGCTCGACGAGCCACAGATCACTGTTGACATTGTTGCCTTCGACCTGATGAGCCGCGGTGGCAGCGCCCCAACAAAATCCCTTGGGGAACTCGCGATGGAAATCAGTTGAGGCTTGCGGATGTGGAGGCTCCTGAGTCGCGCCGCTCAAGAGTTCTGGCAGACTGCTGCTTACCGCCAGGCCGGCCGCCAACTGCGCGCCTTTTTTGAAAAATTCGCGTCGCCCGGAAGGTGCGTCGCCTGAATTCATTTCCCCGAATTCCATCTGACCCAACCCTGAAGGAGTTTGAATGTGAGTGAGCTTCCGGACTGTATCCGCGACCCCTCCACGTGTCAAACAACGATGCTAAGATACGCGCCGCAAACGCGGGGTCGCGGTCCATCCTGATTGCCGGAGTCTTCATAAAATGAAATGCCTGCCCTTACTGCTGGTCGCTGGTCAGATACTGCTCGCGCACTCGCTAGACGCCCAGGAAGCCGCCAATCCAAAAGCCCCGCCGTCGGAGCGCCACGAATTCGTGATCGCCAACTTCAAGACCGAATCCGGTGTCACCTTGCCGCGAGCGCGAATCGTCTATGGAACCTACGGCAAGCTGAACGCCGCCAAAGACAACGTCATCCTGCTGCCATCGCATTATCTGGCCGACTATCACGGTTATGAGTGGCTGATCGGCGAGAAACTCGCGCTCGATCCTGCGAAGCTGTTCCTTGTTACCACGGAGCTGTTCGGTAGCGGTCACTCCTCGTCGCCCAGCAACACGCCCGAGCCATTCCACGGGCCGCGCTTCCCGATGATGACCATTCGCGACAATGTCGAAGCCGTTCATCGGCTGCTAACCGAAGAGCTCAAGGTCACGCATTTGCGCGCGGTCATCGGATTTTCGATGGGCGCCGAGCAGGCCTTTCAGTGGGCGGTCAGCTATCCCACGTTTGCCGATCGCCTGGTGGCGACGGCCGGCACCGCAAAGTGCTATCCGCATGGCATCGTGCGTCTGGAAAGCGAGATCAACGCCATCACCATGGATCCGGCCTTCAAAGGCGGCGATTACACGACACAGCCGACCGCCGGCGTCGAAGAATTTGCGCTGATCTGGACCGCGTGGCTCTACGGGCAGGAATGGTGGCGCAGGGAACTGTGGCGTGAGGGCGCAAAACCTGGCACGACCTTCGAGAGTACGCTCAAGGAGTACCGCACCAACTTTATACCCGGCGCCGATGCCAACGATCTGATTTTGCAGATGCGTACCTGGGAAAAGCACGACGTAGGAACTACCCCGGGGTTTAACGGCGACGTCGGGGCCGCGTTGCGTTCTATCAGGGTTCCGTTTCTTTATATGCCCTCGGAGACCGATCTGTATTTTCCGGTGGGAGACGCCCGCTACGAGGCGGCATTCAACCCAAAGATCAAGTTGCTGCCGATTCCGTCGGTGTGGGGACACACCGCCGGGGCGGCGCCGAATCCGGTGGATGCCAAGTTTCTGAACGACAACATCGGGGGTTTCCTGGCGGAAGTGCACTGACGGGTCTGGATCCGACGAGCGTGCTCGCAGCACACCCACGCGCTAACCCGGAAATGATGGCACTCAGCCAGAAATGGCAGTGCCACTAACTGCGATTCATGAAATGTCTCCAGATGTTGAAAGAAACGGTGGGATTGCACGTTGAAAACGGAAGATTTTTCGCGGGATCTGTCGAAACGCCGTGGCGATTCGCGCGATTTAGATACCGTTACATTAATCCGCGGGCCAATATTTTTTGATGCAGCAGGGCACAGAAACGAGTTGACGGTATTCTGTGTCGCCGTTTTTATAGATCCAGATAAGTCTATTATTTTAATTAACTTACGCGAACTGTGAAGATTTTGGGGTAGGGAACTGACGGTCGGTTGCCCTGTGGTGGTTAGCCCCCTACCCCGCGAGTGGTCTTGCCTGTATAGACGAGATTACGGCTAAAATAGTTTCCTCTTTGTCTGAAGATTTTTTTGCGAAATTTCAACGCTTCGGGAACTTATCCGACGCCCGGTCGGAAGTATTCAGCATCACCAGTGTTGGCCGGGTGTGCGAGGTGGCGCAGCTATCCGTTAACGTTAACGTTGACGGTATCCAAATAGCGCGCCACGGCCACCTTCCAGCTGAATTTCTCTTGAATCGCCGCTTGCAGCGCTTGCGCCGCCGCGGGCTCTCCGTGCGTCAAATAGGTCTGCTTGGGGGGAGACGGCAGCCCGGTGAGCCAACGCAGCAATTCGCTCTTTCCCGCATGCGCGGAAAATTGCCCCATCTCGATGATCTCGGCGTTCACCGGCACGTCTTGCCCGAATAGTCGCAGCGATCGCGCGCCTTCTAGTAGTGCCCGCCCGCGCGTGCCCTGTGCCTGAAATCCCGCCAGGATCACTGCATTGCGCGAATCCGGCAGGCGCTGCGCCAGGTGATGCAGCACGCGGCCCCCGGAAATCATGCCGCTGGCGGACACGATGATGCACGGCGTCTTGACGTTGTTGATCTGTTTGGATTCCTCGGCGGTGCGCGTGAGGTGAAACTGGTGGACGTTCAGCGGGTCGCCTTTTCCCTCATCGCCCCCTTCCAATTTGGCGTAGTTCACGTCGTGATCTTCGCGGTGGCGGACATACAAGTCCGTGGCGCTCAGGGCCATAGGGCTGTCCACGTAAACCGGAAGCCGCGGAATGCGCTGCTGATCCTGTAGCTCGCGCAGATAGTACATGAACGTTTGCGTTCGCCCGATGGCAAAGGCGGGAACGATGATCGATCCGCCGCGCTTGGCGACGCGATTTACGACCGCGGCCAGTTCCTCCGCCGGGTCGCCGGGCTGGTGCTCGCGGTCGCCGTAGGTGGATTCGCACAAGAGAACATCCGCGTTCGATTGCGGCGTCACTGGGTCGTTAAGGATTGGTTCGCCATAACGTCCGATGTCGCCGGAAAAGACGATGACCGTTTTCTTTCCGTTTTCATCGACGGTCAGCTCCAGGCTGGTCGAGCCTAGGATGTGGCCCGCATCGTAGGCCACGAAACGAAATTCGGGCGAGACTTCAAAGGCGCCCTTGCGCGCGACGGGCTTCATCAGCTTCAGAACCGGATCGATATCTTCTGACGTGTAGAGCGGCAGCCGCTCGGCTCGCGGATCGTCGCGGTGTTTGCGTTCGTGCAGCGCGTCTTCCTCCTGCAAGTGTCCCGAATCCTTGAGCAATAGCGTAGTGAGTTCGATGGTCGATGCGTTGGCGAAGATTGGGCCGTGGAATCCCGACTTAACCAGCACCGGTAGCCACCCGGTGTGATCGAGATGCGCGTGCGTCAATACCACGTAGTCGATCGTTTTGGCATCGATCGGCAGCGGATTGAAGTTGCGCTCACCCAGCTCACTGGATCCCTGGAATATTCCGCAATCGAGCAGCAATCGCTTGCCATTTGCTTGAATCAGGTACTTTGAGCCCGTAACCGTGCCTGCCGCGCCGAAAAAACTTAGGGTAGCCATAGGGTTGTAATTGTACAGAAAGGCCATTGCCCATCATGGAGAGAAAAACAAACGCACACTCAAAAGCAAAATGGGACGAGCGTTTGCTCGGCCCATTGTGCTTTGAAGCTGGGAACCAACCTACCGGATTGATTCGCTATAGAGGCTTCTCTAATCAGCGGCCACAGACTTCTCTCCCACCAGCGCGCGGACGTCAAGGCCCAGCCCTTTCGCCACGCCTTCCCCGTACGCGGGATCGGCCTTGTAGAAGTGCTTGACCTGCAGTTCCTGGATGCGCTTCGGCGTTTGACCGAGGCTGCCCACAATGTTGTGGATCAGGCGCTGCTTGGCGTCTGCGGGCATCAGCCGGAACAAATTGCCGGGCTGGGAGTAGTAGTCCGACTCGCTGCGATGATCGTGGCGCGCGACCTCGCCGCTCACCATCTTCGGGCGCTCGGTGTAGCGCTTGTCCTGCGTCGGTCCGCCGAAGCTGTTGGGCTCGTAATTCACTTCGCGGCCGCCGTTGCCGTCGAAGCGCATGGCGCCATCCTTGTTATAGGTGTGGAAAGGGCATTGCGGCTTATTCACGGGAAGGGAATCGTAGTTCGCGCCCAGCCGGTAACGGTGCGCGTCGGGATACGAAATCAGGCGCGCCTGCAGCATCTTGTCCGGTGAATAGCCCATGCCCGGCACGATATTTCGCGGCTCGAATGCGGCTTGCTCGACCTCCGCGAAATAATTCTCGGGGTTGCGATTCAGTTCGAGTTCACCGACTTCGTGGAGCGGGTAGTCGCGATGCGGCCAGACCTTGGTCAGGTCGAACGGGTTGATGTAGTAGGTCTCGGCTCCTTTCTCCGGCATGATCTGCACGGAGACGCGCCACTTCGGGAAGTTACCTTCCTTGATGGCATTGAACAAGTCGCGCTGCGCGTAGTCGGGATCTTTGCCACGCATGCCTTCGGCCGACTCGGCGGTGAAATTCTTGATGCCTTGCTTGGTCTTGAAGTGCCATTTCACGTAGAAGAGCTCGTTCTTGTCGTTGGTCAGACTGAAGGTGTGGGAGCTGAAGCCGTCCATGTGCCGGTAGCCATCCGGAGTCCCGCGATCGGAAAACAGGATGGTCACCTGGTGCAGGGATTCCGGCGAAAGCGACCAGAAATCCCACATCATCGTGGGCGACTTCAGGTTGGTTTCCGGGTCGCGTTTCTGGGTGTGAATGAAGTCGCCGAACTTCAGCGGATCGCGGATGAAAAATACCGGCGTGTTGTTGCCGGTCATGTCCCAATTGCCCTCTTCGGTGTAAAACTTTAACGCGAAGCCCCGCGGATCGCGTTCCGTGTCCGCCGAGCCTTTTTCGCCGCCCACCGTGGAAAATCGCAGGAACGTGGGCGTTTTCTTCCCGACCGCATTGAACAATTTGGCGGTGGTGTACTTGGTGATTTCCTTGCTTGTGCAGGTGAATATGCCGTATGCCGCTGAACCTTTGGCGTGGACCACGCGTTCGGGGATGCGCTCGCGATTAAAGTGCGCCATCTTTTCGAACAGCAAAAAGTCTTCGAACACTACCGGTCCGCGCGGCCCCACCGTGAGCGAATTCTGGTTGTCGCCCACCGGACGGCCCGCGTCCGTAGTCATAAATTTGCTCTTCTCATCCGCCATCGACTTCCTCCTCAGCTAGCGCTGTGGCAGCAGTTGTGCTGGACCGCTCACGTGCGCCGCAAAAGCAAGCCTATTTGGCGGGCTGCTATACTTCCAATATATAGATCGGATACGATGGATAGGCACAGCCTATGGAACTCCACCAACTCCGTTACTTCTGCGCCGTTGCGGAAACCGGCTCGTTCAGCCGCGCCGCCGAGCGGTCGCACGTCGCGCAGCCGTCGCTCTCACAGCAGATACTGAAACTCGAAGATGAACTTGGCGCCCGCCTGTTTGACCGGCTCGGCCGCTCAGTGCGCCTCACCGATCTCGGCAAAGCGTTCTTGCCACGCGCGCGGGCGGTTCTCCGAGAACTGGAAGCCGCCAAGGGTGACGTCGTCGAGCGAAAGGACTCCATCACGGGTTCACTGTCGGTCGGGGTAATTCCGACGATCGCGCCGTACTTTCTGCCGGAGCAACTAACGGCGTTCACGCGGCAGTTTCCACAAGCGCAGCTCACCGTCGTCGAAGAAATCACGCCGGTGCTGCTCGATCGCCTCCGCGCCAGCACGGTGGACGTCGCGATCCTGGCCTTGCCGATTCGCGGCCAAGAATTCGACGCCGTCCCGCTGCTTACCGAGCGGCTGTTCGCCGCCCTCCCCAAAAAACACGTGCTTGGCCGCCGCAGCTCGCTCTCGCTCAAGGATTTGCGCAAGGAGCCGTTCCTGCTCTTGCGCGATGGCCACTGCTTTCGTGATACCGCCGTGGCGGCCTGCGATCGCGCCCGGCTCCATCCGCAAATCGTTTTCGAAAGCGGCCAGTTCAGCAGCATTCTCAGCATGGTCGGCACAGGCATGGGCGTTTCCATCGTGCCCGAGATGGCTATCGAGAAACATCCGCGCTGCCGCTACGTACGCATCGCTGACGACGAAGCCATTCGTATCATCGGCGCGGTCGTGCTGCGCGGGCGCTCACTCACGCGCCTGCAACACGCATTTCTGCAACGTCTGCGAGCTTCGGTTAATTCCTGACGACTAATTTGGACGAGCGAAAAACAGAGTTCGGTGAAAGCGCGAGGCTAGCGGACTTCACGAATTTCGGGGATGGCAAACGCGTTTTCGAAGGTGATGGAAATGGACTTTCCCTTTCGAACGTTGCCCACAAGCGCAGGCCGAAAGCATGCCAAGCAGGTTCCAGCTCTATCACGCACGCTCGCATACACCAGTCCCGCCGAGCCTTCCTCCAGGAGCTCCGCGGCCAGACGCTGCGACGTTTTGTAATTGTTGGGGTTCAGGCAATTTCGAAACTGCGTGTCACTGCGGAGGTCGTGAAAGGCACACCGAAAATCGGCGAGAAAATCGACGTAGGAGAAAGCCTCAAGCTCCATCCAGCGTACTTCCTGGAGCTCCTTGCCCCGGTGATAGGCGATTTCGCACTCGGAAGTTTCACGTGCGAATCCTGCGTACCACGCGCCGCGTTCCGGTCCATTGAACCGGCCACCCAGCGGATTCGCATGGGTGAACGCCGCATTGACGACATGGGCGTACGGAATACCGAAGACCAGCTCCCGCACCGAAATTCCGGGAAGAACCCCGGCTTCACCGAGCAGCCGGTCGTTGGTAGCGCCCTCGAGCTCAAACAGTGCGTGCAAGTCTCCCGCATTATCGGTAAGGCGCGTCAAAACGGTTTCATCGCGGTCGCTGTATTTAGCGGGGATCAGGCGGTGGGTATTGTTGCGTGAGAGTTCGGAAATCTTCGGATGATTTATCGCCCACCTCGGCGCGCGTCCAGCAGTTGCCTGACCCGCATCATAGCCGGCTGACCGCCCTTGATCATATAAGAGAGAGGCGATTCCCCCGCAAACATGGGATTGTCATTGGGCAATTGTATCCAGCGGTCGGCCAACTTCTTGCCGTAGAGAATGTTGAGAGCCTTGAAAACTCCGGTCAAGATGGAAATTCGCGTCAGCCGGTCCTGGTCCAACGTGCCGCGGGCCCTGCGCTTCAATTCATAGAAGGCGCCATTGGACATACCGCCCAGCAATTGCCGTGCATCGTCGTCGCGCAATTCCCAAAGTTCGCGAATTCTCAAGAACGCGCGCACTGCGGCGGGCCCCAGCCGTTTCTGCACGTCTCGCCGCGAAAGGTCGGCCGGTTTGTCCCAGGCGATTCCCGCGCCTGGCTGACTGATGGAAGCCATCCCTAGGCTCTCTCCATATATGGACTACTATACATCCAATATTGGATACACGCAATTGGAGAAGGTGATGTTATGAAGCAGAAATAGCTACGACTAGCGGTCTGTGTACTTGGCGGAACCAAAACCGCAAAGTGGATTCGCTTTGAACGATGTAGACCGAGACGTTATTGGTGGAGCCGATGGGATTCGAATCCGCCAGCCATATGTAAACAAAGGAGTTTTGCGACGCGCCTTGGCCTTCTAAGGTATTGAAAGGAAAGGATGGGAGTTCATAGTGCCCCCTTAATGCCCCCAAGAAATCTGCAGTGAAGCTGGCACAAATTATTTTCGAGAAATGTTTACTCAAACATTGCGGTCGGGCTTCCTCCCACTGCGCTTTCGACAGCTCAATTCAGAAGCCCAGAGAACAAGTTTCGGTGATAGCTTCCGGGTAGCGACGAATCGGAATCCGGCGAGGAGAGCTGTCCGATTCCGAACGACTTTTCCTGTAAACGGACAACCTGGCGATCGTCGCCGCGATCGAACGCCAAAAGCCCTCTGCTCTTTCTCCCACCGTCCGCTCAGGTGTAATAGCGGGTGCCCACGTGCCGGTTTTACGCGTGAGGAAAGGATTGCCAGTTGCGCAGACGTGGGTCGCGCACTCGAGGAGCCTGGCACTCCCGGCGTGGCCCACGGTCAGCAATAGATACAGTATCAGCTAAAGTAAAAGTGAAAATTCGCGCTTCTTCGAGTACCAGTCAAGATTCAGCGCCAGATACGCGTGAGTGACCACTGTTCTCAGTGGGTTGCACCCGGAGAGGTAATGGCCCCGTGAAACGAGCCGGAGGTGAAGCCCGTTTCGAGATTTACCAATCGTTCGACAGTGAAACTCCCTTGGGCTCCGGAGAACCGACCCGTACCGCCTGTGATAGTATCAATTTCCGTAATACTAACGACACCGGGCGTCGTCGTTTCACTCGATCCGGCAATGGTCGTATCGACGCTGTCTCCGTTGGCGGCGATCAAGTGACCAGAGCCTGTTGCGGTGCCGTTCGCAAGGTTCACTGTGAGTTGATAGGAGAATGAGAATTGGCCGACAAGGGTAGCCATGCCCGTAGCACTCCCATCGGCACTTAGTGTAGTCGGGGGAGGACCGCCCTCGGGTGTATCGATCTCTTGTCCTTGCATGGAACCCTTGAAGGGTACTTGTTTCTGTGCCGCCGCCGCGGTCACGGTCATTGCCAAAAGAACAAGAGCGATGCGAAATTTCATGTGACGCCTCCAAAGTTTGTGGGTGGTGTTCAGCCCTCACCCAGATTCGGAGATGCATCTTGCGACTTAGCCAAGCTCTAAACAATGGAGACCGCCTGTAGATTGCATGTAGAAAAAACGGACCCGAGTGCGTGCGATGCGTAAAATTGTCCGCAACTTGTGGGGGAGGGGCATGCCTTCGGAGAGGTTCCAGTTCGGACAGTTCGTTTTGGATATAGGTCGCTACGAGTTGACGCGCGCCGGTAAGACGTTACACCTGGAACGTATTCCTATGTCTCTGCTCATCTTGCTGGTGCGGGGAAATGGAAGGGTAATTAACAGGGAAGAAATTATCGACCAACTTTGGGGAAAGGGCCTGCACTTCGACACCGATAACAGCATCAACACCGCTATCCGAAAAATTCGCGGGGCCCTCGGAGATGACTCCGGAGACCCGAAATATATAGACACCGTCCTCGGCAGGGGATATCGCTTTAAGGCCCGAGTCGTTCCTTTGCCGACAGAAATTGATGCAGAACCGCCTCGCATCATGCTGGCGGTACTCCCCTTCGAAAACTTGAGCGGCGACCCCGCCCAGGAGTATTTGAGCGATGGCCTGAGCGAAGAGACAATCACGCGCTTGGGGCAGATGTCTCCTCATCGGTTGGGGGTAATCGCCCGTACTTCTTCCATGGCCTACAAGCAGAGCGATAAGTCTGTGACGCAGATCGGCCAGGAATTAGGCGTGCACTACGTGCTTGAGGGTAGCGTGCGGCGTGAAGGCGACCGTGTCCGCATCACTGCCCAGCTAATTCGAGTGCAGGACCAAATACATTTGTGGGCGGAAAACTATGACCGTCAGCTGCCGGGTTTCCTGAACATTCACGGCGAAATCGCGATCGCAGTTGCAGCTCAGGTGAAGCTAAAATTGATGGGCCAGGAGGAACGACTCGCCAGGAACAGCGCTCGAGACCCACAAGCATACGATTGCTATCTGCGCGGGCTTTATCACCTCGCGAGATACAACCTATTCGACGCGCAAAAAGCCGTTGGATATTTTCAGAGCGCAACCGAGCGTGACCCCAACTTTGGGCTGGCGTACTCGGCGCTGGCCGATTCCCTTATGGTGTTCCCGATTTCGGGCGACGCTTCTTCCAAAGAAGTGTTCCGTAGGGTCAAGCCGGCCATCGTACTCGCTCTGCAATTGAACCCCAACTCTGCCGAAGCCCACGCCTCCGACGCCGCTGCAAAGTTCTGGTTTGACTGGGATTTCAGAGGAGTGGAGATGGCCGCGCGACGGGCCATCAGCCTCAACGATAACTATACTCTGGCTTATTTGTTTCTCGCGCACGTGCTTTCTAACACCGGCCGGCACGACGAGGCGCTCGCGATCATGCAACAAGCGCTCGTGCTCGATCCACTCTCGTTGATTCTTGGCGCGATACGTGCGCAATTCCTGTATCACGCCGGACGCGACCAGGAGTCGATCGAGCAATTCAAAATGACCTTAGGGATGGAAGCTCGCTTCTGGGTAGGGCAGATTTGTGCAGCGAAGGTGTACGAGAAGGTGGGCATGTACCCAGAGGCACTCACTGCGTGCGAACACGCTTGGGAGTTTTCTGGTGGCAATACTGAGGCACTATCGATCGCAGGTTATGTACATGCAATCTCAGGAGATCGTGCCAAAGCCGAAGCGACCATTCATAAGATGGTAGAACTGAAGAAAGAACGCTACGTACCGCCTTATAATGTTGCACTAGTGTTTGCCGGGCTGCGGGAAACGGAAGCGGCACTGCAGTGGCTGGAGCAAGCGCTTGTGGATCGCGACGTACACATGGTGTTCCTACTCGATCACAAATGGAACGGATTGCGATCGAATGGTCAGTTCCGGCAGATATTGTCACGCGTCGGGTTCACCGGCTCCTGAGGGCCCGCTTAGTCCGCTGTCTGTTTTGCCTCCAGCTTAGTGCCCCGGCCCAGCAATGCCTCGCTCGATCGGTCGGCTCGGTGCTGCAGCCTGCACGATGCGATCACAACACGCGCAAGCCAGCTTGGGACGAATGTACTGGATGACTTTCAGACTGGCCGGCACGTACTCCAGGATTTCCGAGACATCTTCGCCAAGATGCTTCACCTTTCCTCCACAGTCCGGACAGGCTTCTTGCTTCGGAAGAACCTTTCGCACTTCGCGTGGCAAGTGATCGGGCAACGGTCGCCGTACAGGTCGCACTGCCGCAGTGCTCGCAGGAATTGATTCTTTTACCGCAGCTGTTTCTTTCGTTCGCCTTGCTTGCAGTTCTTCCAACCGCAGTTCCAGTTGTTCGATCTGGCGCTCCCGCTTCTCCGAAGAGCGACCGAACTGCAGGCGACGCAGTTTTGCGATCAGCAGCTTCAAGTGTTCGATTTCCGAATCGCGCGAAGCGAGCTGCTCGCGCTGCGAAAGGATTTCTTCTTGCTGTGTGGTGAGCTGTTTCTGATGCGAAAAGACTTGCTCACGCAGCGCCAGAATGAGTGCCTTTAATGCTTCGGAATCGAGTTGATCGAGGTCGCGCGGTGTGGCGGCATCCATTGCACGCGAACATACCGCACTTGCCCCCAAGAAATCTGCAGTGAAGCTGGCACAAATTATTTTCGAGAAATGTTACTCAAACATTGCGGTCGGGCTTCCTCCCACTGCGCTTTCGACGGCTCAATTCAGAAGCCCAGAGAACAAGTTCGGCGACAGCTTACGGGTAGCCGACAAACCTCCCGAAGCGGTGGCCAGGAGAGGGGTTCACGCGTTTAATGCTTCACGGAGTAGCGGGTTTAGTTGGGCGAGTCTCACGAACGCTGCCGGCAATCTCCAGTCCCGCCTTGCGCAGCCCTTCAATCAGGTGCTCGACCAGTTCGGCATCCCACCACTTGCACAGTTCCTCACGCCAGACCACGAGGAAGTCCGGCCTGATCCTCAGCAACTCGTGAACTGCATTTCGCGCTGCATCCAACTCGCCGAGTTGACCGTTGCAGACCGCGAGCATGAACTGTGTGCGCCAGAACGCGGGCATGTTGACTTTCAGAACCAGGTCACGCGCTCGCTGGTAGTCCCCCTGGCGGTACGCATTCAAGATGAGCGGAAACCAGTACCAGCCCGGAGAATTGGGATTGAGCTGAGTGGCGCGTTCTGCCAGAGCACAACCCCTTTCCCAGTCACCGCTGTACGCGATCTGGAATCCGAGATACGCGCCGGTGAGTCCATCCATCGAGTTGAGGGCGAGGGAGCGCTCCGCCGCAGCACGAAAAGCTCCTAATTCACGGTGGAAGAATAAGGCCGCGGCTAACGCGGCGTGAGCTAGATGGTTGGTCGGGGCTGCATCGACGGCACGGCGAGCTGCGGTTAACGCACGTCCTAGAGGATCGGGCCGAGGGTTAAAGCCATGCGTATACTCTTCGCGGTACAGCCATGAGAGCATGGCCCAACAGTCGCCGCGATCCGGTGGCTGCTGTACGGCGCGCTCTAAGACAGCCCTCGCCACCGCATGCTCCGTTGCGGTGAGTCGCTGATGGTGACCAAAACTGCGCAGCAGAGCCTCGTAGGGGGTGAGTTTGTCGGGATCGTGGTTGCGCAGTACTTCCGTCATGTTGCGTGGCAGGACGCCTTGGATGTCGGCAACGGTTGACACGACGCGCGGCACAATGTCGTCCTGAAGTTCAAAAAGGGTGTCGGGCGAGAAGGAACGCTCGTAGGTTTCCGCCCAGAGATGAGCGCCGGAGACGGCATCGACGAGCTGTACCCCAATACGCAGCCGGGAACCCGCCGGGCGCAAGCTTCCTTCCATCAGATAACGCGCTCCAAGCTCCTTGCCGATGGTCCGCGCGTCGCCCCACTCGCTGGAGCATCTCTCTGTCGAGCTCCGTGCGATCACGCGCAAGTACGAGAATCGCGACAATCCCGTAATGATTTCTTCGGTGATCCCTTCGGCCAATGCGTCTAGTCCTGCATTCTCCCCTTTGTGCTTGAACGGCAGCACTGCGACCCAGAAGCCCTCTTCAGCACGGATGGCCGCGGAGGCGGCTGAGGACCCAGAGTGCGGCATCGCGTGGTAACCGGCATCGTTCCGGGACACGCTTCGCGCCAGATCGCGGAACTCGTTGCTGACATCGCGCGCTGTCTGAACACGATGGCGCGGATCCTTTTCGAGGCAGCGGCGGATGATGCGCGCCAGGTCGTTGGGCAGTTCGGGACGCACGTCGGTCACCAGCGGGGGAGTGTCGCGAAGGATGGCGGAGGCCACATCGGCCGAGGAGGCACCCTCGAAAGGTCGCCGCCCAGTGGCCATCTCGTGCAGCAGAATGCCGAGCGAGAAGATATCAGTGCGGTGGTCGAGTTTGCGTCCGGCGACTTGTTCGGGTGACATATATGCCGGGGTGCCCATGACTATGCCTTCCCGCGTGTGAGCGTCGGCGGACAAAGTGGCGCCTTCTGGATCGTCCGCCCGTAACTCCTTCGCGAGCCCGAAATCCAGCACCTTGACGCGGCCATCCCCAGTTACCATCACATTGGCGGGCTTTAAATCGCGATGCATGATGCCCTTCTCATGCGTCGCTGCAAGCGCCTCGCCCAGCGCTTGAGCAATCTCCACGATTTGCTCGACGGGCATTCCCCCCTCCGTAATGCAGCGCTTGAGCGAGTGACCCTCGACTAGCTCCATGGTCAGGAAGTGAACGCCTTCTGCTTCCTCTACCGAGTAAATCGTAACGATGTTGGGGTGATTGAGGCCGGCTACGGCGCGAGCTTCGCGCTGGAAGCGAGCGAGGCGCTCTGGGTCGCGCGCCATGTCCGGCGGCAGGATCTTTAGCGCGATTTCGCGGCCGAGCTTAGTGTCGGTGGCGTTGTATACCTCGCCCATTCCGCCCGCGCCGATTGTGGCATTGATTCGGTAATGTGCGAGTGTTCGACCGATCATAGGAAGGGTCCCAAAGGGATACATTTTCAACCCTTCGGGCCTGAACCGATGAAGCGGATTCTACACCAAGCGGCTCGTGAGGATTGTTCCCGGGTAACGGGCAAACCTTCCGTTACGCCTCTTAGGGAAGAGTTGGCGACAGTCCGGGAATTAACGATTCATGGCCTGGCGACTACCGTAGGTAAGGGACCGCCACAACCATTCCATCGGTCCGAAGCGGTAGCGCGCCAGCCACCAGCGGCTGATAACGACCTGCGCAGCGAAGACAAAGACCGCCAACAGCAGGCATAAGGCTGCACCGACTTTGCCCAGCAAGCCGAGACATGAACCGTAGCCATAGAACAGAAACACGTAAACCAGAGTTTGAGTGAGGTAGTTGGTCAGTGCCATGCGACCAACGGGGGCCAATAATGCGAGCCGTCGACGCCACACGGGTTGCCGGAACAGCAACGTGATCCCTGCAATGTAAGAGGCTGTGAGGGCGACCAGACCGATGTCAACAATCCAAAGTGTCGCCAGCAGCGGCCATGAGGACGGCGACAGGTCGTGCGTTCTTTCCACCCACAAGTGCCCTTTTGCCGTGGAACAGTGGTTGAAAAGGCTTGACCTAGCTCCAAGAACCAGGGGGCATCTGCACAATCTTATGCGAGTGCTTTGGAACTGCGCGATGCGTTGGGAGCTCACCGAGATCGGCGAGAATCCCATGAAGCTCGTGCGGGTCCGAGGTACAAGCAAGCGACAGCGTGAGCCGATGGTTCTCGGCGTTGCTCAGTTTGGTCGCTTGCTGGAAGAGCTCGATGAGCCCTTCCGCACGATGGTTATCCTCGATCTCGCCGCCGGGCTACGCTGCAGCGAACTCTTCGCCCTCAAGTGGTGTGACGTGTTCTGGGACGACCTTACGCTCCTCGTGCGGAGAGGCATCGTTCCGGGCGTAGTAAGCGATGTCAAAACCAAATACTCCAATGCAGGCATGCCGCTTGATCCTGCTCTGGCCGAAGTACTCTTGAATTGGCAACGCAAGACGCTCTTCAAAAACTCCGAGGACTGGGTATTTGCAAGCCCGTTTACGGCAGGCAAGACACCCTGGTATCCGTGGGGAGTAGAGCGGCGTCACATCATCCCCGCAGGCATTCGCTGTGGCATCGGACGTATCGGCCGGCACACATTCCGCCACACATTCCGGACTCTGCTTGATGAAACGGGAGCTCCGATGAAAGTGCAGCAGGAACTCAGCGCCTTGCGGACATCCGCACCACCATGAACGTCTACGGAAAGGCCATGGACGAAAGCAAGCGCGAGGCGCATGGCAAAGTCGTCCGCCTTGTGTTGGCTTCGAAGGTAGCTTAATGCCCCTTAGTGTCCCTTAACGATTCTGCTATCAGATTGAAAAGAAAAAGATAAGCTGGTGGAGCCGATGGGATTCGAACCCACGACCTCCTCGATGCCATCGAGGCGCGCTCCCAACTGCGCCACGGCCCCACCGGAGAACCACGCTGTAATGCTAGCATCGCCGGCAACCTTCGTCCAGAAGCGGTCCGGCCCGCCATTCTCACACGGTAAAAACTACAAAGTCCGTCGCAAACGACACAGTTCTGTACTAGGCTGAATCTCGTATTTTCCGTCCAGCAACTCCCTCACAGTTTTTGTAACCCCCACATTCCACTGGTTTGGGCACGAACGGCCCGCTAACTGCCTCTTAAGGCCTTCGGGCCAAGCAGGTTCGCCCAGCCAACTTCTTGCAAGGAAAGGAATCATGCATTCGACTCCGTTCGATATCCTAAAGCGACACGAAGATGGCAGCTTCATCTGGCTGGAGGCTGCCAAAGATCTCTCTGGCGCGCGCGCCCGCTTGCAGGACCTCTCCGCAACCACGCCCGGCGAATATTTTGTGTTTGACCAGCGAGTGCAGCAGATCGTCGCGAAAATTTCCACGCAGCCATCGTCCAACTGACTGCGGCCGGCAGAGGGCGTGACGCACCCTACACGAACATGGGCTGCGGCCTACTTCCTTTACCTGATATGCAAACGTGGCAGGCCGACGTAACTTGGCGCGAATACGCAACTCGCATGCGCGATGGTTCGCGCACTTAAGGTCGCAACCCAGCGCTAAATGAGACAGAGGAAATGTTACGAAGCGGTCGTAGGCAGGAGGATTTCATGATGGTTCGCAATCGCAATCAATGGCCCAAGATAGCGTCGGCATTCGCCATCGGCTTGGGTGCCGGTGCGGCGCTCGGGCTGCTTTTCGCGCCGCAATCGGGTGAGGACACTCGTGGTTATATCCGAGACGCCACGCAAGATGGCATCAATGATGCGGTCGCTCGCGGCAAGTCCATGGCTCGGCGGGCTCGCAAAGGCGTGGAGGATGCGAAGGAGTTTGCTGGTGAAATAGCCGATCGCGCGGAGGGCGCATTCCGGGACGCCCGCAACGCCGCATCCTGAGGCAGCATGCGATTCTTTGGCATTTCGAAACCCATTGAAACGCAATCCAAGCTTTATTCGGGCCTGAAAATGAAGTGACTCGATCGACGCACGCGAATGAGAGCTTTGGGAGGAAAAAATGGATCTGCTTTGGACAATCGCGATCATTCTGGTGATTTTGTGGGCTTTAGGCTTGGTCACCTCATATACCTTGGGTGGATTTGTGCACATCCTGTTGGTGCTCGCCATCATCGTGGTGCTCATCCGCGTAATTCAAGGACGACGTCCGGTATAGGCTCGCGAGCGGCGGCAACAGTCGCGGCGCCACAAGCCTCATACGGATCGGCAAGCTCGTGTCTCGCTACTTCGACAACTATTGGAAGAAGGAGTTCAAGTCCATGGCCTCTCGCTCGCACAAGCACGCCAAGACGGAATCGCTGCTGGTGAACCTCGCCGAGTCCATTGGGTCCACTCTCGGTACGCTGGCCGCGAAGGCCGATGCGGCGCAAAAGGCCCTGGCGAAGAGCGACATTATTTCCAACATTGAACGCAATGGTAAGAAGCTGGTTCGCAGGACGAAGGCGGTAGCGGGCGCGGCGAAGAGGAAGGCCTCGAGGAAAGTCGCCGGAACCAAGTCCGCAGCCGGCAGAACCGCCAGGGGTCTGAAAAGAAATGCGTCACGCAAAGCCAAGTCTACTCGGGTCGCTCCGCGTCGCGCAGCTAAAGCCGCCAAGCACGTGACCTCTCGTCAGGCGAGAGGTCGCGCCCGAAAGTAGCGCAGGGATCGCTGCAATTTCGCAAAAATAAATTCACGAACTGGAGACGCTGCCCGACAATCCCTCCATGCCAGACTATTCTCCGTCCAATTCAAGAACTCTCGGCATCTGCTGGGTCATCTATGGCCTGATCCGTCTTCTAATGGCGGTTTGGCTCGTGGGATTCAACGCAACCGCCACGGTGATGTTCGGTGCCTTGCTGACTCGGGTGCCTGATCCTTATTCCCTGATGAGCACATTTCACCTGCTCTATCTAGTCGCCATTGTGTGGTCTGTCGCTGCGGGCCTTCTCGGAATTGTCGCGGGTCTCGCGCTGATCGGCGGTAAAGCCGCGGGTCGCTCCCTGGGAATCATCGCCGCATTTTTCTCGGTCTCCGAGATTCCTATGGGCGTCACGATTGGCACGTACACCCTGGTCGTCCTTCTTCCCACGCGCACGGAGCGCGTGTACGTCAATCCCGACTCCGCTCGCGCTGCATAGCGTGGCTTTCGCACGGCCGGTCCGTAGGCGTCGCTAATGCAAACCTCTCATACCGATACCACCTTCGCCGGATAGTCCGTAACTGCCCCGTCGCTTAGAGTTCGCGTTGTGCTTGTAAACGGAAAAAAGTTCAGTAACAGGAGGGAGTCCACATGCGTCTGAGCAAGAAAATCGGTATCGAGGTGACGCTCCTAGGGGCCTGCCTGCTGCTTGGCGCTTCCATGCCTGCCGGGATCCCGGCTCCCCAAGATCAACAGCCGCCTGCGGCCGACAATACGAAGACCAACAAGGACAAGAGTTCCCCGACCGCCGATCAGCAGAAGATGAATCCCGCCGACCGGGAACTCACCAAGAAAATCCGGGCCTCGATTAACAGCGACAAAACACTTTCGACCTACGCGCACAACGTCAAGATCATCAGTCAGGACGGCAAGGTGACCCTGCGCGGCCCAGTACGGTCCGAAGACGAAAAGGCTGCTATCGAATCGAAGGCCTCCGCGATCGCCGGCCCCAACAGCGTCACCAATATGCTCGATGTCGCGCCGCCAAAGTCCTGACACTTCGGACGCGCCCTTTTGTGTAAACGCAAGAACGCATAGCGAATCCGTCGTGAGTCAAATCGCAACAAAGACAAAAAGACTGAAGACAAAGAGGAGAACATCAGAATGGCTGACAAGAAAACCGCGGTATTCGCAATCTATTCCACACGCGCGGGTGCCGAACAGGCCGCCAACGCGTTGATCAATGCAGGCTTTAGCTCCAGCGACATCTCCGTGTTGTTGCCGGAGAATCTCGGCACTCGTGAAATCGGAACCGAAAAGGCCACCAAGGCTCCCGAAGGCGCTACCGCCGGTGCAGGCACAGGTGCTGTGCTTGGCGGGGCGTTGGGCCTACTTGCTGGCATCGGCGCTCTCGCCATTCCGGGGGTCGGTCCGCTCATCGCGGCGGGCCCCATCATGGCTACCCTGGCAGGCATGGGCGTTGGCGGCGCGGTCGGCGGAGTTACCGGTGCGCTCGTCGGCATGGGCATTCCCGAGTACGAGGCCAAGCGCTATGAAGGCGTGATCCGTAAAGGCGGGATCCTACTGTCCGTGCACTGCGCAACGTCGGACGAAGTCAGCCGCGGCAAGAACATCCTGCAGGGCACGGGCGGCGAAGACATCTCCTCCACTGGCGAAGCGTCGGTCAGCCGCGAGGATCGCGCTCGCAGCGCCACCGCCGGCGTCGAGTAGTTCCGAGTCTCCGCCTCGATTCACAGGTCTGGGAAGCAGCATTCCCACTTATTGGCAAAAAAGGAAGCCGCCTCGGCGGCTTCCTTTCACTTGCACTGTACTTGTTATGCGGTGCCCTCGTCGCCGTATCAGGCCGCCCCCGCGGCCTTCTTTGCTTCCGCCGAATCGTAACTCTCGCCGTAAATCGCCGGCACCTTCCCGCCCATCGGGCGTAAATATGTCGACAGTTGCCCGCGATGATGAATTTCATGATGGATGTGGAATTGAAGAAACGCCACCGCCGGCAGTTGAAACAGTCCGCGAAAGTCCATGATTTTGACCAGCTGCTCGGCCTTCGCTGCCGAGAGTGCCGCCAGATTCTTTGCAAATGACTGGTCGTACCAGGCCGCAATGTCCGCGGCGTCGCGCACCGAATCGGGCCGCGGTCCGCCCGAAAAATCAAACACGCCCGCCGCGATGCTGCTCAGGAAGAAGTTCTGTGCCGACGCGATGTGCCAGGCCAATTCCAATGCGCTCTTCGCATTAGGGTCGGGCCGGTAATCGCCTTTGCCATTGGGCATGGCTTCGATTACGCGTTTGGTGGTCTGCTGCTCGTTCTTCAAGGTAGGCAAGGTCACCTGAATCAGAAAGAGTCCCTGTTCCGGCGTCAATTGCATGTGAATCCCCCCTTTCCCTTCGCTGTTTCGACCGGTGAGTATAGCGCAGTGCCCCAACCGTGGCTGTTTTACGTACGTCCAGGGCCCGCGTTTCACTCCCTTACATGGAAAGCCGTAGATCGGACCGCGAATTTACATTAGAAGAACATTCGCGCCGCCCTCCCAGATGTGCGTCCTATTACTCCGACTTTGTTTCGCTCCCAAAATCGGCAAGGCATTGCGCTGCATTGACTTACGAGTGTGGCCAAGCTCGTGCACAACTTTCTGTGTCCAGCAAACCCGTGGAGGATCGAATGTTCCGCGATGATTTAGGCATTAAACCGGCAGCCTGCGAAGAATATGAGGAGCTGCTGAAGAAATCCCACATGGCGCTGAACGAATGGAAAAACGGCCGCGCCGAAATCCGTCGCTCAGGCCGCAAGGGACGCTCGGCCGACAATGAGCTGCGCATGCTGCAAGCCAATTTTGCCAAGGCCTACGCCGCGTTGCAGACCCACTCTCGCGATTGCGGCTATTGCCAGATGCCAGCGCTAGTCCACCAGGGCTTTGGGGTCAATCCCGTGGCCCACCATTATCCGTTGCACTAGGAAAACTCTTTGCCTGGGGGCTTTATGCGACCGATCGATCACAGTGAAGCAAAACTGCATCACTTCGACATCGTTAGGAAAGACAACGATAAGTACGCGATCTGGCTGGAATCCGCCAGCAACCTGGGTGCTGCCGAATCTCGCATCGAAGAGTTGACCGAAGTATGGCCTGGCGAATTCCAGGTTGTCGATCGCCAGTCTCATCAAGTGGTCGCGCGGCTGCGCAAATCACCCAACGCCCCCCGAAACCATTAACAATAGCCGTATCGGGCGGAGGCGTAATCCATTCCAGGTCCATTCGGGCACGTTTCGGCCACAGATGGCTCAGGGCGTGGATTTACAAATCAATTGATCGTTTGCGCCGGACCGGCATTCCCGTTGGGCGTCCCTTGTCCGCGGATCAAATCCTCGACATCGTCCAATTTCTCGCTCAATAAATTTAATTTGCGTGACAGCCCCTGAATTTCTAACTCCGCCCGGCGGTTTACATCAAAGTCCAATTCGCCCCGCAACCGGTCTTTCGTATCCTGGCGATTCTGGCTCATCATGATCACCGGAGCCTGTACCGCAGCCAGCATCGACAAAAATAGATTCAGCAAGATAAATGGATAGGGATCCCAGGCCTTCCGGCGCAAGAAAATGTTGATGGCCGCATAGACGATCAGCACCGTCAGAAACGTAAGGATAAACGTCCAAGATCCGCCGAACTGCGCCACCGAATCCGCGATCCGCTCTCCCCAGGTGGATTCCTCTTCGATCAATTCGTTGGGGTTCCGCATCGCACGCTTGCGCACCAGTTGCTGCGCGCCGTGAAACTGCCGTCCTAGCACGCTGAGCATGTCCATGCCGGCCAGCGGCTTGCGTTGCAGCAGCACCGCAATGTCGTTGCGATCCACCTCCAGGCACGTCGAGTCCTCCAGGGCTACCGCCGTGGTCTCGTGCGGAGTCTGGTCCAGCATGGACGCAAACCCAAAAAATTCCCCGTGTCCCGGCTCATCCACGATCACTTCCTGATGATCGTCGTCAACGGTGGTGATCCGCACGCTGCCCGACACCAGGATGTATGCGCGGCCGCCCGCCTCCCCCATCTTGTAGATCCGCTGGCGCGCCGCAAACTTCTTCATCTCCACTTGCCCGGCTAGCACCGCTAGCTCATCGTCATCCAGTAGCGCAAACAACGGTACGTGCCGCAATTCCTCCTGGTCGCAAGCCATACTCCCTCCCGATATCCTCGTCAGCTACACAGGCAGAGCATTCCATAACGGCCCCTCCTGCGCTACCTGCACTCAGTAGCCGAGCGTTCGCCTTTGGGTACCTCAACCACACCGGGTCCCAACATCGATAATCAAGCCCTCCACAAATTCTTGCGGTCATTTCCCCGACCCGGTGCTTCTAGCCACGTTCCGCTGGCTAAACTGCGCCCATCTGTTGTAAGCGTTGCTATCGCCGGCGATCTTGGTCTATGCTGCGACTCCTAATTGAGACTTATTCCACAACTACTGCGACTCGAACGGCGCTCGCAAGAGACGCAACTCCACCCCGCAAGGGAATCCGCAGTGCCGTGCGGCATGCTGCTCGCCGTGCTTGCCTTGACAGCTTTCGGCTCTTCTACTGGGCACGCACAACAGGCTGATCCCGCCGCGCCTGTCGTGGTCCAGCCGGGTGCGCCAGGCCAGCCCAGCAAAACCTTGCCGCCCTCAACCCGGGGCAAGCTGCCGCCACGATCTCAAGCGGACGTCGAGTTCATGCAGGGCATGATCATGCATCATGCGCAAGCCGTGGAGATGACCGCACTGATCGAGTCGCATACCCAGAATAAGGATTTGCACACGCTTGGCGCGCGAATCAGCAGCTCGCAGACCGACGAAATAAAATTCATGAAGCGCTGGCTCGCTGCTCGCGGAGAAGCCACCTCCATGGCCATGCCGGGAATGTCGAACATGGACCAAGCGGGTCAATCCATGGCGCTCATGCCGGGAATGCTTACATCCGAACAAATGGAAGCCCTGCGCAATGCGAAGGGCGCCGACTTCGATCGTCTATTTCTTACCGGGATGATTCAGCACCACGATGGGGCGCTGACCATGGTGAAAGATCTGTTCGATACCGCCGGCGCGGGCCAGGATGCTGACCTGTTCAATTTCGCAACCGACGCCGACAATACCCAGCGCGCCGAGATCAAGATTATGCAGTCGATGTTGGAGAAGAGACCCTCCGAGGAGAAACGATGAACCGAATGCCCCGCTTAGCCCTTCGTCTGACCGCTGCCGCGCTCCTTTTACTCTTCGGCCTTAGCCGCCTGCATGCCCAGGAGCAAAAGCCTGCGACCCCGCCGCCCGCGCAGGGATCTGCCGACGACGACGAGGACGAGAAGGACAATCCGTTTCTTCCCGAGCCGGCTCCCACCCTACCGCCCGGGATGAGTGGATCCGACGCCAACGATCCCCGCGCGAAGCTCACTCCCGGGCTCTACAACGCCGGCGAAACCTACATGGGCATGAAACATCTCATGCTGTCCAAGAAGCCCGATGCTTTTCAACTCGGCGTATCTGATCCGGATGATCCCAAAGTTCAGAAAATTATTGGACAGCTCGGCATGCCCGGCATCGCCAAAATTCCCAAGGACATCCACCTGGTCATCGCGCAACTTGCTTTCGGAAACTCCGACTTGGCTTTCCAAGGCAACCACCTTTTCCAGGGAAATTTTTATGGCATGAATATCTACGACATCTCCAATCCCGCGAACACCAGGCTGCTGACTTCGCTGGTGTGCCCGGGCGGCCAGGGCGATCCTTCGGTCTACAAAAACCTCCTGTTCATGTCCGTCGAAATGCCTAACGGGCACCTGGACTGCAGCATCGACGGTTTTCCGCCGGGGCCTCCGCCAACCCCGGAGGAGGAAAAAGACAAAGAGAAAATGAAAAAGCGCATTCCGGCGGCGCAAAAAGAGCGTTTCCGCGGCGTCCGCATCTTTGACATTTCCGACATCAAGAGTCCCAAGCAGGTCGCGGCGGTGCAGACCTGCCGCGGTTCGCATACCCACACCTTGGTCGTCGATCCAAATGACAAAGATAACGTCTACGTGTACGTCTCAGGCACATCCTTTGTGCGTCAGCCGGAAGAATTGGCCGGGTGCTCCGGAGAAAAGCCGGACAAGGATCCCAACACCGCGCTCTTTCGCATCGACGTGATCAAGGTACCTCTCGCTGCTCCGCAAGAAGCCAAGATCGTTTCCAGCCCACGCGTTTTCATTGATCCACGCACCGGCGCGATGAACGGCCTTAACAACGGCGGCACTCACAGCAAGAAAGGAACGGCAAAACCAGCGGACACCGATCAGTGTCACGACATCACGGTATACTCGGCGATCGGCCTGGCCGCGGGCGCCTGCTCTGGTAATGGAATTCTGCTCGACATCAAGGATCCGGTTCATCCCAAGCGCGTAGATGCGGTGAACGATCCCAACTATTCCTATTGGCACTCCGCTTCCTTCTCAAACGATGGAAGCAAAGTCGTCTTTACCGACGAGTGGGGCGGCGGCCTGGGAGCGCGCTGCCGTCCGAACGACCCCAACAAATGGGGCGCCGACGCCATCTTCCGGCTGAAGGATGACAAGCTGACGTTCGCGAATTACTACAAGCTGCCGGCCGCTCAGGGCGACTCCGAAAACTGCGTAGCGCACAACGGCTCGCTGGTCCCCGTTCCCGGCCGCGATATCGAAGTGCAAGCTTGGTACCAGGGCGGCATCTCCGTAATGGACTTCACCGACCCGTCGCAGCCCTTTGAAATCGCCTATTTCGATCGTGGTCCGATTGATCCGAAAGTGCTTGTACTGGGCGGCGAATGGTCTGCGTATTGGTACAACGGCGCCATCTACGCCTCGGAAATTGCACGTGGCATGGATACGTTCGAACTCACGCCGACCAAGTTTCTGACCCAGAACGAAATCGACGCAGCAAAGACATTTCACCAATCCGAGCTCAACGTCCAGAACCAGCAAAAAATCGAATGGCCTGCGCAGTTGGTCGTAGCCAAGGCGTATGTCGACCAGCTGTCGCGCTCACAGGCCCTCCCCGCAAACCGCATTGCAACTCTGCGAAAGGCCATCCAGAGCGCCGAAAGTTCGCACATGAACAAAGGCAAGGTGGCGAAGTTGCAGGGTATGGCGCCAGCCCTAGAGGAGGATGCCGCCGCGGCAAAAACTCCAGCGGACTCGGCGCGATTGCACGCTTTGGCGGAGATCCTGAAGCATCCGGCGGCGTAGTCTCATCGCGAAACAGATCACTCGAAACAGCCGACTACGGCCGAACTGGCTTCGGAAGATCGATCAGCAGTACGTGTGAATTTTCGCGCAAGCGGTCGAACACAATCCGCCGGCCGTCTGGAGTGATATCGAACGTCCGCATCGCGGCGGGATTGCTCAACCGCGTTAACTGCCGGGAACGCATCGTGCCGAAGTCCAGCAGCCAGAAATCCTGGCCGCCGGTCGTACTTCCGACCATGTAAACCAGCCCGGTGCCATTCGGCAGGAAGCGCGCCCGCTCACCTTCGCGCCGCACGTTCATTGCCGGCAGCTTCACGGACGTTCCATCCGGGTGCACTCCTAGCAGCGGCATGGACGTGAATACTTGTGTGCCCCCATACACGATCAGGTCTCCGCGAGGAGACCACACCGGGTCCAGGAATGGTCCAGATGCTATCCGTACCGGTGAACCGCCGTTGGCCGGCAGTTTGAACAAGCCCGCTCCATTCCGGTCGCTACCCGCCGCCACAATCCATTCACCGTCGGGAGACCATGAGGCCGTACCTCGAACATCGACTTCATTCGAAAGCGCATGCAGGCGGGTTCCATCCGCCGCCAGGATATGCAGTTGCCGTTTCCCCTCCCGCTTCAGCGCAAAGGCGATGTTGCTCCCGTCTGCTGATATTGCCGGCGCCCATTGGAGCGCGCCCTCCGAACCTTTCCAAATCTCCAGAGCTTGCCCCTCGCGATAACTCCACAGTCCGTCAGCCCCGTCCCGCGAAGATAAGTAGAACAGCGATCCGCCACCGAAGCGCGGCGCCAGCGCCCGTACCGTCGGCACGGGGAACGCTTCGACGTCTTTTTCTTCGACAACGCGACTTTCCAGCGGAACGCTCCACAAGTTGACTTGCGCGTTCACCACGCTCGCCGCAAGACGCCGGCCGTCCGCCGTCGCCGCCAGCGCCGTGTATTGCTCTAGGCCCAAAGTGACGCGATGGGAAGTTCGCGTTTCCGTATCGAATGCCCACAGGCAAGGTCCGGCGCCGTTGTCGGTGTGTGCGACGAACAAAACCGTCCGATCATCTATCGGAATCGGGTTAGCGATGTCGTTGTTGACGTGTGTCAGTTGTTCCGGCTCTCCTCCGTCGGGCGAGATTCGCCACAGGTCCATCTCATGGGTGACTGGCCGCCCGCGCACAAAGTAGATCCATCGCCCATCCTTCGACCACACGTGGTAATGGCTGTGCAGCCCAGGCTCGTTTTTTACAATCTGACGTGCATTCGCGCCGTTGCGATCGGCCACAAATGTGGGGTCTCCTGGGTCCCACGTGTGGTAGACCAGCCGGCTGCTATCGGGCGACCAGGAAACCTCGGCCGCGTGCTCTTCTAAAAAATTGTGAGGCGCTCCGCCCATCAACGGCACCAGCCGCAACCTCCGGCCTTCAGTTCCGGCGATCCACACCTCCGATCCATCTCCTGAAAATCCGATCGCGCGAAGCGGCCCGCGCACGTCTCCCATGCGGCCCTGGCTCAGGTTTGCAAGCCCCCCGCTGGCTTGCGCCAGCCAGATATCGAACGTGCCGCTACGGTCGGTGATGTAGGCAACAAATTTCCCGTCCGGAGAGATGGCAGGATTCGTTTCATCTCCTTCAAAGTCGGTGAGCCTCGCGAACCGCGCGTTGGAAAGCGGATTCTGGAATGTCCGCGGAGGGCGAAGCCAGAAAAACCAGGAAATCAACGCTCCCAGGACAACGATTCCAACAGCGACTCCAGCCATCCATACCCATAGGGATTTCTCATGAGCTCTGGGTGGTGCGCCTGCGGCCACCGTCGTTTTTCCGGAAATGGTGTCGCGCTGCAGCCGCTTTAGATCGGCCCGCAACTCAGCAGCGCTTTGATAACGCACGTCCCGGTCCTTCTCCAGGGCCTTTTGAAGGATGCGTTCCACATCAGCGGGCAGCGCGGGATTGAGGCGAAGCGCCGAAATAGGATCCTTATTGAGAAGCGAGTTGAATGACGCTGCGGAAGTATCTCCAGAAAACGGGCGGGTACCAGTAACCATCTCGTATAGCACCGCGCCGAATGAAAACAGATCGGTGCGCGCGTCGAGTGTCTTCCCTAGTGCTTGTTCCGGGGACATGTATGCGACCGTGCCCAGGGCCGTGCCAGGGCTCGTCAGGTGCTCCGGGTCCACATCCATTGTCGGCATGGCTTCGGTTTCATGCGGCGTCCCACCTTTCGCCGCGCTCACTTTAGCCAGGCCAAAATCGAGAATCTTCGCGTGCCCGCTTTCGATAACGAAAATATTGGCTGGTTTGATGTCTCGGTGGACAATGCCTTTGGAGTGCGCGGCATGCAGCCCGTCCGCTACTCCAGTCGCCACCTCCAGCCACGCTTCCAACTCCATGGGGCGGCCCATGATGGCGTGCCTCAGGGTTTTGCCTTCCAGATGTTCCATGGCGATGAAGGCTCTGCCGTTTTCTTCGCCAATCTCGTGGATGGTGCAAATATTGGGATGGTTCAGCGCGGACGCTGCCCGGGCCTCGCGGCGAAAACGTTCCAGCGCTTGCGGGTCTTGCGCCAGTTCATCCGAAAGGAATTTCAGTACGATAAAGCGGCCCAGTTCGGTGTCTTCGGCTTTGTAAACGATTCCCATCCCGCCACTGCCCAATTTTTCGATAATTCGGTAGTGCGAGATGGTGCGTCCCAAGAACGATTGGGAATTCGCCATGGCGCGGTCATCTTAGGTTGCGTGTTCGAAGTAAGTCAACGAATCAACATAGCCTTGGCCCCGGAACAGCCATCGCGACGTCTCGCGGCCTTCGGAACCTTGCCGTCCAGAAACGCGCCTGTTTCGGGAACTCCCGCGACCTTCGCCTACGATGAAGGCCATCGGATTGCCGCCTATTCACCGTGGCGAAGATTAGGCGAAGATGTTGCTCAACGCCCAACCGACCGAGGGACTCTCGCACAACTGGCACGGTCCAGTCGCGGCGCCGCAATGCTCGTACCGGGAGGCTCAGAACGCTCGGGCCATTGCAGCTCTGGGCACAAAGTGCCAGAATCGCCAGACAGGGGCAGAGACTACGCGGAAACTCAAGCGCCCCTGCCGGTGTCTAAGTCTGTAGAGCAAGGCACCGGGTACCTTCGAGGCGGACAGGATGTCCAACCCGGGTCTTGAATTTGGGTCGAACTCGCCGTCGCGGCCGGCATTGCGGTCGCAATTGCTGGGTCAGGAAGGCTCGACGTTCGCAGGCGAGCCGGAAAGGCCGACAGTGTCCGATTGGGCCAGCGCCCTCACTTGGGGCCGGGACGAAACCGAACTCGTAACCGAGTTGCAGGCCGGGTCGGAAACCGCCTTCGACTGGCTGGTCACCCACTATCACGGACCTGTCTATAACCTCATCCTGAGCATGCTCGGCGATGGTTCCGATGCCGCCGACGGCACTCAGGAAGTCTTCCTGAAGGCGTTTCGCGGGATTCGCAGTTTTCGCCAGGGTAGTTCGCTGAAAACCTGGCTGTATCGCATCGCCATTCGCGAAGCGCTGAATCACAAGCGCTGGTTCAAGCGCCACCTGCAGAAGAATGTTTCGATCGACGCGGAGCCCGAAGAAGGGCACAGCTCCATCGAAATTGAGGATTTGGCGGCAACACCGTTCGAGCAATTCGCCGCCCATGAAATTCAAGCGGTCGTACAAGACGCCCTGCAACACGTGCCTGATGTCTTTCGCAGCGCGGTAGTACTGCGTGACCTGGAAGGCCTGAGCTACGAGGAAATCGCCGAGGTCCTGGAATGCAGCGTGGGCACCGTGAAATCGCGAATTCTTCGGGGTCGCCGCGCCCTTCGGGATTTGCTGGAGCCACTGCTCGCCGATCGCTCTGCGATGGCGGTTGAAAAGGATCGCTCCTGGCATGGCAGCTCCAGCCGGATGCCGCATCCGCCATTTGCGCCTGCAGACGGCCAGCATTCGGCGATTTCGGCCGCGCATACCAAGTTTCTGCGGCAAGGTTCTGAAAGTGGTGATCTGTCATGACCTGCGCCACGGTTCGTCCAAAACTGGCGGGCTACATCGATGGCGCTGTAACCAGCGCTTCTCGAGCCAGCGAGCGTGTGCGTGTGCGGGCGCACCTGGAAACCTGCGTGTCCTGCCGCGAAGAGCTGGAACGCTTCCGTAAACTGGCGGTGCTGCTCTCGCGTGTTCCTCGAAGCCTGCCGCCCACCGATCTCGCTGTGCGTATTCGCGTGGCCGCCGCGCAATCCGCACCGACGCAGGATCTGCCAAGCCGCCTCCGTAGGGTGCGCGACCGCGCAGAAATCCTGCTCGAGAATGTATTTCGCCCGCTGAGCGTTCCTGCCACTGGCGGGTTCGTCTCCGCGATCCTGGTTTTCGTCGTTGTGTTGCAATTGATGATGCCCGGCATCACCGTCCGTGCCGTCCAGAACGATGTGCCCATCAACATCCTGCAACCCGCCGAGCTGATCTCGCTTTCCGACTTCCCGCAATCCTGGGAACAGCACGACGCGGAACTTGCCCTGCCGCACGGCCTGCTTCTGGACGTAACCGTCGACGCTCACGGCCAGATGGTCGGCTACCAGATTTTGTCTGGCCCGAAGAGCATGGACCTTCAGCGCCAGCTCGATCAGATGTTGCTGTTCTCGCGCTTCCGTCCGATGCTGAGTTTCGGCCGGCCCACCGCTGGCGGCCACGTCATCCTCAGCTTCAGCGCAGTGCACATCCGCGGCTGAAATCTCACGCCGAGTTTTTCCGCTTCGAGCCGCGATCCCGCCAAGCATTCTTAGCGCTGCCAGCGAATCATACTGTCCGAAAGTTCAGCTTGTACTCAGTACACGCCTGTACTTCGCCCACAGAACAATGCTCCCCGCCGCGGGTTGTAATAGTGGCGGGGGCATCACATGCCGTTCGAACAGAACAGAGGCGTGCGACCGCGACACAAAGGCCAGGAAGAGCCGCGCACGAACCGGATGGATCGCCGCGCAGCCAGATGGTTCGCACTGACGCTTTTCGTCGTCACAATTCTGGTCGGGCCGCAGGTCACGGTGCACGCGCAGCAGCCGGTAAACTCCGCGGAACGCGCGCTGTTTGATGCAGCGAATCGGGAACGCATTGCGCAGGGACTCCAGCCGCTGCGCTGGGACGCTGCCCTGGCGAATGCGGCGCGCGAACACGCCATGCGCATGGCGCAACGCAATGAACTCTCTCACCAATTTTCAGGCGAGCTGCCTTTGCAGGAGCGCGCGCGGTTAGCCGGCGCGCGCTATACCGTAATTGCGGAAAATGTCGCGGAAGGCCCAAGCGCGGAAACGATTCACTCCAGTTGGATGCACTCGCCTCATCATCGCGCGAACCTGCTCGATCCCGAGCTCACGGCAATCGGAATTTCCGTGGTGTCGTCCACGGATCGAAAGTACGGGCGCGGGGAAATGCTGTTCGCGGTGCAGGATTTTTCACAATCCGTCGCGAACCTGAACTTCAGGCAACAAGAGCAACAAGTGGTTGCGCAACTCGCCGCCCGCGGCTTGCAGGTCCGCGCCACCGATGACGCGCGTAAGACGTGCCCTCTGGATCGCGACTGGGTAGGGCCGCAACCCAGCGTGGTGCTACGCTACGAGGCATCGGACGTGAGCCGGCTGCCGAGTGTGCTGGAGCAAAGAATCCAGACCGGCAAGTATCGAACTGCCTCGGTCGGAGCCTGCCTGCCTCCCGGCTCCGGCAATTTCACGCACTTCCGCGTCGCTGTTCTGCTGTACTAAAGGTCACAAGTCTCTCGTATTCGTATGAAGTGCTCATGAGGCGGCACACCTGGACGCCTGCCCGCCGCCTCACGAGTCGCTTTTGAACGACTTATCATCAATGATTGTCCGTGTCGGCGAAGCAGACTTTGCCGAAGTAGCGGAAGACGGTGCCGGCGTTCAGGTCTACTTCGCCGATGGCATTGATGTCGCCAGTGGCGCCGGCGAATTTACCGGTGCCGCCATTGATGTGTACGGGGTAGTTGACGACGGCGAAGCGCGATTGCGACAGGGCCACAGTTGTGGCGGTGGCTTGATCGAAGGTGATGGTATCGCCGGATTCGGTTACCCAGTGATGTTGCACTTTGAACAGGACGTTGTTGCCGGAAACTTGAGGAGCACCGATCAAGGTGCCGGCAACGGCACCGGCCAGATCGCCAGTTGCGGGACCGAGCGTCGTCGTTGGAGCGTCGGGAGCGAGCGCGCCAAAGTTGGTGATCAGCGTGCCACCAACGTGGACGCAGCGATGGTCGCGATCCTCCCAGCCGTGGGCCGGCGAATTGGCGCTTGCCGGTGCAAAGGCAAAAACAAGGAGCAAGAGCGCAGGAGTCGACAGCACAGCGATAGCTTTGATTTTAGTGCGAATCATGTAAGCACACCTCCAATGAGTGGGCCGGCGATTCCGGGCTGGCGGCCTGGATCTCGTGCCTGGATTTGAATTCGAAACTGCTCTAGTTGCTATAAGCGAGAAGTTGCGGGAAAAACTGTCATTGCCCGACCACAATCGCGCGGCTCGGGCGGCACACCGGAACGTTACGTTGAATACTCCGCAAGAACCGAATGTGATACCTTCCCTTCAAGTTCTAGGGGCTCGTACCCGTGTCGGAGGCTGCGTGCCTAGCACGTCCTCGCACGAAATCACTCGCTTGCTACAGGCCTGGTGCAATGGCAGCCCGGAAGCGTTGGATCAGTTGCTGCCGCTGGTCTACGCGGAACTGCATCGAGCGGCGCGGCGGCAAATGGCTCGCGAGAATTCCGGGCACACTCTTCAAACGACCGCGCTCATCAACGACGTGTACCTGCGGCTGGTGAACTTTCCCGACGTCGACTGGCAGAACCGCGCGCACTTCTTCGCGGTTTGCTCGAAAGTGATGCGCCGCATTCTGACAGATCTGGCGAGGGCCAGGCTGACGCGCAAACGAGGCGGTGGCGCAGTGCAGGTGGCGTTTGACGAAGGGCGAGACGGCGCGCGGGGTCGCTCGTTCGACCTTCTGGCGCTGGACCAAGCGGTAAGCCGGCTAGCGGAGTTCGATGCAAGAAAGAGCCGCGTGGTGGAGCTGAGGTTTTTCGGCGGGCTAAGCGTCGAAGAAACCGCAGAGGCGTTGAAGATTTCCCAAGAGACAGTACAACGAGACTGGCGCATGGCCAAAGTATGGCTGCTGCGCGAAATGACTCCGGAACATCCCCATGATGCCTGAGCGCTGGGAGCAAGTGGAAAGGCTGTACCACGCCGCCGCGGAATTGTCTCCGGACCGCAGGTCGGCGTTTCTCGACGAATCCTGTGGAGAGGACGAGAGCCTGCGACGAGAAGTGGAGTCGTTGCTCGCTCAAGAAAATGGCGCACAGGATTTCTTGGAGAGACCCGCACTGGAAGCGGCGGGAAAAGACATGCCAACGCTGGGCGATTCGGTACGAACCACAGATGATGCGCTGGGATTGATCGGAGAGACGCTCTCGCATTATCGAATTGTCGAGAAGCTGGGTGGCGGCGGCATGGGTGTCGTCTATAAGGCCGCTGATTCGAGGCTTGGGAGATTTGTCGCACTAAAATTTCTTCCGGAGAAGGCTCCTTCGGATGGACTGGCTATCGAACGTTTCAAACGGGAGGCGCGAGCGGCGTCAGCTCTGAACCACCCGCATATTTGCACGGTACACGACATCGGCGAGCACGACGGGCGACACTTCATCGTGATGGAGCTTCTGGAAGGTAAGACGCTCAAGTATCACGTGGCGGGCAGGTCGCTGGAGGTTGGAGAAATTGCGCGCCTGGGAGTACAGATCGCGGAAGCATTGGAAGCGGCGCACGCCAAGGGCATTGTGCACCGCGATATCAAGCCGGCAAACATTTTCGTGACGCCGCGCGATCGCTTGAAGGTGCTGGACTTCGGATTGGCGAAACTGCTGCAGCCAGGAAATGCGCAGATGGCGGTTGAGGACTCGTTGCAAACGCGTGGGCCAGTCGGCACGCTGCCATACATGGCGCCGGAGCAGGTGCTGGGCCGTGCGGTAGATGAACGCGCGGACATCTACGGCCTCGGCATGGTGCTGTACGAAATGACGGCAGAAAAGCGGCCGTTTCGCGGGGATCTGGCGTCGCATTTGACTGACGACATTTTGCACAAGGTACCAGCACCGCCAAGCCGGTTACGACCAGGGATTTCCGCGCAGCTTGATGAAATCATCCTGAAGTGTTTGGAAAAAGATGCAGCGAAGCGCTTCCAGTCGGCGCAGCAGGTACGAACCAGGCTGGAGGAGTTTGCTACAGGGTCGAGTGGCAGCCGTGGAGCGGTTGCCGGGCGCGACAAGCGATCGGCGTGGGGCTGGGCGGCCGCGATTTTTGGCGGCTTGCTTGTAGCGGGAGCGATTTTCGCCCTGGCGAATGGCGGTTGGCGAAACCGGCTTTGGCCGGGTTTGAACATTCCGCGAATCGAATCGTTGGCGGTGCTGCCGCTGGCGAATCTGACGGGCGATGCACAACAGGATTTCTTCGTCGATGGGGTAACCGAGGAATTGACGATGGATCTGGCGCAGATTGCGGCGTTGCGGGTGACCTCGCGAACGTCGGCGACACAGGCGAAGAATTCGAAGAGGACGCTGCCGGAGCTTGCCCGGGTGTTAAACGTGGATGCAGTCGTGGAAGGGTCAGTGACGCGAGTAGGCAACCGAGTGCGGGTCACAGCGCAATTGATCGAGGCAAAGACCGATCGGCACTTGTGGGCGAAGAGCTACGAGAGGGATTCGCAGGACGTCCTGGCGCTGCAGGATCAATTGGCGCGGGACATCGCCAGCGAAATCCGAGTGACGCTGACGCCCGCGGAGCACACGCGGCTTGCGGCGGTACACACGATCGATCCGCGAGCGTACGACGACTACTTGCGAGGGCGCTATTTCTGGAACCGACGCACCGAAGCGGATCTGCACAAGGCCAAGGACTATTTCCAGAGCGCGATCGCCAATGATCCGTCGTATGCGCCGGCCTACTCCGGGCTGGCGGACACCTATTTTTATCTCGGATATGCGTGGGGGCATCTGCCACCGACGGAAGCAATTCCATTGTCACAGGCGGCGGCGCTGAAGGCCATCGAATTGGATGAAAATGGGGCCGAAGGGCACGCGTCACTGGGAACGACGCGGTTGGCGTACGATTGGGATTTTCGTTCGGCGGAGCAAGAGCTGAGACGAGCCATCGCGCTGAACCCGAACTATGCACACGCCCATCACATCTATTCCATAATGCTGGGCATCCTGAGCCGGAACGATGAGGCGCTTGCGGAGATCCGCAAAGCGGCCGACCTCGATCCATTGTCGGTGCCGGTGCGGAACATATTGGCGGAACGCCTTGTATTGAACGGGAGATGCCAGGAGGCATTCGCCGAAGATCAGAAGACCATCGAGTTGAATCCGACGGCGGTTCACGTGGGATACGTACACGATCGAAAGGCGGAGTGTTACCGGCAAGAAGGGAAGGACAAGGAAGCCTTCGAAGAAGAGATGGCATCGAGGAGCGCCAAAGGAGCCGGCGCAGAGGAGATCGCTGGATACCGAAGGCTCTACGCGAAATCGGGACGAAAGGGATACTTGCAGCAACAACTGCAAGTGAGCCTGGCCCAATGGAACAAAGACCATTGGCATAACGACGCCGTGGACCTGGCTCGAATCTATTCGGATATGGGCGACCTGGATAACGCGTATGCCTGGGTGGACAAATCGATCGCGGTGCGGTCGACCTCGCTGTTTTGGATACTTGGGACCCACGGCCCCTTCCGTGAGGATCCGCGATTTGAGGAGATGAAGAGGAAAATGGGCGCGCGTTTCTAGACGATCGCGGACTAGTGCTTGAGCTTCATCACTTTGCGCATGGCGAGATGCGAGAGGTGGGGAAGAATCGGCTTGGGCTGCTCGGGCGCTTCGGCGGCGGAGTCGATTTTTTCGATGGCGGCGCCGACCAAGTCGCGAAGGCGACGGAGGGCCTGGGTGTCGAGGGCAACGCTAACAGGACCGACAGTGACGTGAACGGTGCCGCAATCACACTGCGCCACGTGTCCGAAGTTGTCTTGAGCCGCGAGCATTCCTTTGGCGGTACACATGAGGAGTCACCCCGAGCGGTAAACCATCCTGTTGCAACTGACTTGCAGTTAGGAAAATACGACAAAAACGGTCCTATATCAAGGGAATTATCGATCGCGAGGGAATTGGCGGTTTTTATCGCTGCCGTCCCGAGTTCCAAGAAGTGCTTGCGTCCGCGCGGGGGGCGACATAGACTACCGGCCATGGTTCGGAACGCTTACTCGTATTGGTTTGGCTTTTGGCACCCATTCACAACTGGGCGAGGGGCGATTTTGTAAACCAAGAGACAAAGAAGGGAAGTCGACCCACTCGCAAGTTGAGTGGGTTTTTCGTTTTTTGGAAGGCAAAAATGGACCTAAAGCAAAATCACAGATGCCGGAACGCAGAGGTCAACGCGATGAATGCCACGGGGCGGGTAGAGTTTAGATCGACCACTTTTGAGCGAGCGAGGGGCTGGCGATGATTATTTCGATGAGGATGCATGCCTCACGGCAAGAAATCGATGAAGTGCGCGGGATTGTCCAGCACTTTGGGTACAAGGTCCACTCGATCGAGGGAGAGGAGCGCGTCGTGATCGGAGTCGTCGGAGTAGGGGATGTGACTGCGTGCATGGAATCGGTGGAGTCGATGCCGCAGGTGGAGAAAGTGGTCCGGATTTCGGCGCCTTATAAATTTGTGAGCAAGCAGTTCAAGCCGGGACGCACGCGCATACGCGTGAACGGTCTCGAGATCGGCGGCGATGAGTTTGTGGTGATGGCCGGGCCGTGCTCTGTGGAGTCGGAGAAACAGATCATGCAGGCGGCCGAGGGCGTGGCGAAGTCCGGCGCGAAGATGCTGCGCGGCGGCGCGTTCAAGCCGCGGACGTCGCCTTATGACTTCCAAGGCATGGAAGAGGAAGGGCTAAAGCTGCTGCGCAAGGCGAAGGAAGTGACCGGGTTGGCGACCATCACGGAAGTGATGAGCGATCGCGATGTCGATCTGATCGCGCAATACGCCGATGTGATGCAGGTGGGCGCACGCAATATGCAGAACTTCATGTTGCTCAAGGCGCTGGGAAAGTGCGGACGGCCAGTGCTGTTAAAGCGCGGGCTGAGCGGGACGATCAAAGAGTTGTTGATGTCGGCTGAATACATCGTGGCGCATGGGAATCCCAACGTAATCTTGTGCGAGCGCGGGATTCGGACCTTCGAGACGGAGACGCGCAATACGTGCGATATCGCGGCAATTCCAGCATTGAATGAGTTGACGCATTTGCCGGTGGTACTGGATCCCAGCCATGCGACGGGGAAGCGCAGCCTCGTGCCGGCGGTGTCGCGCGCGGGCGTGGCGATCGGTGCGGATGGATTGATCGTGGAGGTGCATCCTTCCCCGGAGAAAGCGATCAGTGATGGTGCGCAGTCTTTGGACCTGGCGCAGTTCGACAAGATGATGCGCGAATTGAAGCCGTACATCGCGCTATGGGAAACTTCGCGAAAGACCGAAACGATGGCGGCAGCAGCGAGCTGATGAGAAAAGAATTTGACTTGGGAGGCTTGGCGCTCTCCTCAAGCGGCGGCCACGACAGAAGATTGGGCTGGGCGAAGCGAAGGCGGTAGCTGCGAGCTGCGTTCGCCCCTCCGCGTTTACGTTCAGGACAAGGCTCGCGTTCTGTATGGCGTCCGGATGCATCCTAATAGGGCAGGTTCTTCCTGGGATGCCGCTTGCGACAGCCAACGAAAACCGGGCTACAGGGCAAGGTTCATCGTAAGTCCGCAGGTCTTCGACTGCTGGCGGCCGCCGGCCTCGTGTCGCTATCTTACGCAACCTCCATCTATGCCGCTGACACCTTAACGCAGGAAAATTCAGCCGCCACGTCTGCACTACGTGGCCGAGCCAAGGTAGAACTGCTGGGCGCAAAAGATGGCCACGAGATTGTGGCGGTCGCGCTGGAGCATGAGCCCGCCTCGCGGAAGACACAAGACTGTTCGCATCTAGTGCATGAGATCTATGATCGGGCCGGATTTCCGTATCCGTACGCGAGCTCGTTCGATCTGTACGTGGGCAGCGAAAATTTTGGGCGAGTGAAGAATCCGCAGGCAGGCGATTTGATTGTGTGGCCCGGGCACGTGGGGATCGTTGCGAATCCCAAGGATCATCTCTTCTACAGCTTGGTGAGATCCGGATTAGACACTTCGGACTATCAGGCGCCGTATTGGCGTGGGCGCGGGAAGGCGCGATTCTATCGTTATGTTGTCGCGGGCCGCCGGGCAGTGCAGACCGCGGGGCGCGCAGTGGAAGATAGCGATGGGCGGCCGGTGGTAGCGGAAGCGACCCGATCGCGCTCGGTTGGTCCGGACGCCAAGATTTCCACCAGGGAAGCATCAGAGCGCACAGCGGTTTACGATCCGGGTGATGCGGAGTCGGCGACCGCTGATAGAGCGATTCCGAGGAGTATTGCAATTGCGGTAGGCCATAAGCAGCCGACGCGCGAGGAGGTATCGGCCGGGATTTCCGAGCTGAACAATGCGTCGGGCGCCGTGTTGCGGTCGAATACAGCGAGGTCGGCTGTGCCGCTGATCGTGTTCGATGATTTCAGGGTGAATCGGCTGGAGATGAAGCGGGATCGCGGCTGGGCGTTCGTGGAGTTGCGGGAGCGTGCATCGCTGTGGGGTGAGGACGCCGAGTTCGCGCGACGTAGCGAAACGATACGGTGGGAATTGCGGCGCGGGACGAGCGGGTGGGAAGCGGTGTCGCCCAATGATCGGACGTTCGTGCCACGCGATGTGGCGATACGCAACATTGCAGCGCGGATTTCGGATCTCACGCAGCAGAACCGCGGGGATCGAGAGACATCACGGCGGGAAGCGGCGCGGTTGACGAAATTGCTGGGGGTATTGTTGGAAGAGGACGGCAATAATTCGAATTGAGCAAACTCTGCCGAGGGCACGAATCTGCTCGGGTCGATCACTTCTGATTCAATTCTTGTAACTTGCCAGAGCACAGCACAGGGAGAAATCGCTGCGCCGCGGGACAACTGTCGGCATCACGCTGAAATCGGACGCAGTGATGCCGTGCCCCTACAAAGGCCTAGTGCGAATTCTAGCCGCGGAAGTAGAGATACGCACCGAGGATGCAGGCCAACACCAACGCGGAGCCTGCGACTTCCTTCCAGCCCCAACTGGCGCGCGTGCGAGTCTTTTCTTCGGGCGTCACAGTAGCAAAGGTCACGTGGTTCAGTTTGGAATAGTCCGGGGCCTCGGTCGCATAGCTGACGCCAAACATGACGATAGCGGAGACGATGGCGATCAGCACACTGTAATACTGGAAGTACATCTTGTTGACGATCCAGAAGAACGAGCCGACCGGATAGCCGTTTTCGAAGCCGTGCAACCCGAGCGTGACCGGTGTATCCACCATCATGCGAAAGATTCCAACCGCGAAGCCCACCAGCATGGACCAGAAAGCACCTTTGGCGTTGAGGCGTTTGAAAAACACGCCAGCGAAGAAAACCACGAAGATGGGCGGCGCGAGATAGCCCTGCACGGCCTGCAAATAGGTATACAAACCCTGCGCGCCTTTGATGACCGGAATCCAGATTAAGGCGATGAACACCATGATAGTAGTTGCCAGCCGCCCGACACGCACCAACTGGTGTTCGGTGGCCTCCGGCTTCCACTTCTGGTAGATATCCACCGTGAAAAGTGTGGAGCAGGCGTTGAATACACCGGCAAGCGAGCCCATCAGCGCAGAAAGCAGTCCGGCGACGACAATGCCGCGGAACCCGGGCGGTAGCAGATACTGAACCAGCATCGGGAACGCGCCTTGGGCGACCATGGTGTTCGCGTGGCCGTCGGGGCCGACCATGGCGGCGAGCTCGGGGATCTTGCCGCTCTTGGCCAGGGCAAAGCAAATCAACCCCGGAATAATGAAGAGGTATACGGGAAAGAGTTTGAGGAAGGCGGCGAAGATGGAACCGCGACGCGCATCGGTTTCGTTCTTGGCGCCGAGCGCGCGCTGTACGATGTACTGGTCGGTGCACCAATACCAGAGACCTACCATCGGCGCACAGAAAAGCATTCCGAACCATGGGAAGTTGTCGTTGAAATACCAGGCTTCTCTGACGACCGCGCCCGAGGCATTGGTCTCCAGCACCGGGGCCCAGGTGCTTTGCACGCCGGCAGGAATCATCGGCTTCCACAGGTTGAACATCTCGGATCCGCACCAGGCTCGTAGCTCGCTCCACCCACCGAGCTTGTGCAAGCCGTAAAACGTGAGCAGCGCGGAGCCAGTAATCAGCACGATGACTTGCACGGCGTCGTTGTACGCCACGGCGCGCATACCGCCGAGCGTGGTGTACAACCCGGTAAGCACGATCACCAGGACCGAGCCGATCCAGAAGCTATCGATCGTGGTGTTACCGATGTGCAGCTGGAGTTCAGGGAACAGCGTTCCGAAGACGACGCCTCCGGCGAAAATGCCGACTGCAATCTTGGAGACGATGAAGGTGACGATCGAAATAATCGACAGGATGTAGCGCGAACTGGTGCTGAAGCGGCGCTCGAGAAACTCCGGCATAGTGAAAACCTGCGAGCGCATATAGAAGGGAACGAAGACCCACGCGAGCACGAGCAGACACCAAGCGTGCAACTCGTAGTGGGCGAGGGCCACGCCGCTGGTTGCGCCCGACCCGGCCAGGCCGACGACGTGCTCGGAGCCGATGTTCGAGGCGAAGATCGATGCACCGATGATCCACCAGCCGAGATTGCGCCCGGCGAGGAAGTAGTCCGTGGTGGTGTCCTTGCCTTTGCGCACCACCCACCACGCGACGCACATCAGTACGCCAAAATAAAGGCCGATCAACACCCAATCGATGCCGGTAAGGTGCGTTCTTGCAGGGTGTGCCACCAAAAATGCGGCGAAGTTCGTCAAGCGAGGTTCCTTTCTTGACTCAACTCTTGTTACGCAATTGCGGCCCACAGGCGGCCGGGTAAACGATTACAGATGCCGGGATTGTACAACGGGTCTGGCGGATTCGCGTGCGGGGTGTGCAGGGCGAGTGGGCGGTGTGCTCACGGAGATACTAAAAGGGAATCAAGGCCGCAACCCAATTATTATTGTGAGGTACATCGACGTGACTTACCGAGAGCTTATTCGTCTATGAAATGGGCAGCAGGCGAACTTTTGGCCGCGCTGATGCGTAGTTGCATTGCCAGCGGAAAGAACACGGCCATGCGCATAGGTGCAGGCCGTGTCCCGTTAGCACCCAAGGAGAAGCTTGTGGCATCATCGACCATCGTCGAGCAGCGTCGGGCTGCCATGCACGGTAAAAATGCGAACGGCAGCATGCCTGCCTACCAGCGTATTCAAAACACGATCCGAAAGCGGATTGAACAGGGAGAGCTTCATCCGGGTGACGCCGTAAAGTCCGAACGAGAGCTGGCGCGGCTACATCAAGTGAGCCTGATGACCGCGAGGCACGCGTTGGCCTCATTGGAACGCGAAGGAGTCGTGGAACGCCGGCGGGGAATCGGGACCTTCGTTGCAACACCGAAGATTCACTTCAACAAGCTGACCAGTTACACCGAGCAGATGGCTAGCCGGGGGCTATCTGCGCGCTCAAAAATTTTGACCACCAGCGTGGTCAATGGCGAGCACGAAATCGCAGCGCGGCTGGCGCTGCCGTCTGGCAGCGCTCTGATCAAGGTGGAACGCGTGCGCCACGCAGCGGATGAGCCGTTCGCGTTGGAAACCTGCTACCTGTCCGCCGAAGAATTCAAGGGGCTGGATCAAACGATATTGGAGCGAACCTCGCTCTTTGCGACTCTGGAGCGGGATTACGGCGTCGAACTCGCATATGCGGATGAGGAAATTGACGCCACCCCTGCCGACGTGAGGACCGCGAAGCTACTGGCTGTGCCGCGAGGGTCTTCGCTGTTGCGGATTCGCCAGCTCATCTATACGACCAAAGGCAAGGCCGCGATCTACGTGCTGGGACTATACCTGTCCGGGCGGCACACGCTGGTGATCCGAAGATTTCGCTAGCGCCACATTCCCGCCAGCGTCAGTCGAGCGCTACGCGGTCAATGTCGGGCAGGAAGGGGCGCGCGTATGGCGACGGCACTGGGCCGCTGGAGTCACGAGCGACGAATTCAGGCTCAACTGCAATCTCGTCCACGTATTCGGCGTTGCCCTCGATGCGATCAATCAATGTCTTTGCGGCGATTTGTCCCATGCGCTCCAGCGGCTGACGGACGGTGCTGAGGCTGGGAGTATTGAAGGCTGCCGCAGGAATATCGTCGAATCCCACCACGGAGATATCCTGCGGAACTCGCAAGCCCGCTTCGCGCAGCGCCCAGGTGGCGCCAATCGCGGAAATGTCGTTGTAAGCGAACAGCGCGGTGAAGCTGTGGCCGCGGCTGAGCAATTCCCTCGTTATCGGATAGCCGAGGTGCGGAGTCGAAATAGTGCTGTCGATTTGCGCGGTCAACTCGGGGCGCACCGCGATACCAAGTTCGGCGGCAATTTCGCAGACCGCGTTCCAACGGGTCGCCGAATCCGAGCTCAGAGTATGTCCTTTGAGGAACGCGATATCTTCGTGGCCGAGTCGCGCCAGGTGCGTCAGGGCCAGCCGCGCGGCCAGCTTGTGATCCAGCACGATGTTGGTTACGCCGTCAACGTGCCCGTGGCCGGAAACCGCCACCGTGGGCAGTGGCAGCTTTTCATGGAGCGAAGTATCCGTAGTGATGAAGCCTTCCACCCCGCGGGTTAGCAACATCTGCGCATAGGCTTGCAACAATTTCGGATCGTGGCGATGGATTACCGTCAGGAAGAAAAAGTTATGGCGGCGCAGGTATTCCTCAATGCCGCTGATGACCATGGAACCGTAACTGTCCCCGATCTCTTCCGCAATCACGCCGATGGTATAAGTCCTCTGAAGCCGGAGGGATCGTGCAAAATAGTTCGGGCGGTAGTTGAGGTCTTTGGCGGCAGTGAGGATACGCTTTTTGGTGCGCTCCGGTATCGATCGCGCCGCCGCGGAATTATTCAGCGCCGCTGACACCGTTCCGGGAGTCAGACCCAGATAGTCCGCGATCGTTTTGAGGGTAACCTTCGGCTCCGTCGAAGCAGCCGAGTTCTTCTTAGGTGTGGTCGCCATGGCACAAAGCTCCCGGAAGTCTCAACCGATTACGGCTCAAGGACATCGGCACATGCCTGCGAACCGAAAAAGAGATGCCTTCAGTCCGCAAGAATTGCCCGGATCCAGCTCCGATCCAGTTGGAACAACCGAGCCTCGACGATGCTTCCATATACCATAAATCCTACCATCTAACATAGGACGCGCGAGGCATGGAAAAGGCTTCCGCCAGGGCTGCCCTGTCCGCGGTCCCTGTCCTTGCCTGCAATTCTTTTCGGAATGTTTGCCGTCGATAAAGTAGTGGAACTCGTGTGGGCGCCTCAATAGAATGACCGCGCAACGACAACGACGCAAATTCAAGTTGAGCTGAAGCGAGGTAGTCGCGATGTTGAGGTATTCGAAGTATGCGCTTTCGGTCATGGTTCTGGTAATTGGCGGTTTAGTGGCGCCGCTTGCCCAGGCTTGGGACAACGGGCTTGCACTCACACCGCCGATGGGCTGGAACAGTTGGAACAAGTTTCATTGCGACGTGAGCGAAGATTTGATCAAGGGCATGGCTGACGCAATGGTCAGCAGTGGGATGAAAGATGCCGGCTATCAATACGTGGTCATCGACGACTGCTGGCAGGTGAGTCGCGATGCCAGCGGAAATATCGTAGCGGACCTGCAGCGATTTCCCTCGGGCATCAAGGCGCTGGCCGACTACGTTCACGCCAAGGGCTTGAAATTTGGGATTTATTCCGATGCCGGAACGCTGACGTGCGCCAAGCGGCCCGGCAGCCAGGGCCACGAATATCAGGACGCACTGCAATACGCGAACTGGGGCGTCGACTACCTTAAATACGACTGGTGCAACACCGGGAAAGCAAACGCCGAATCTGCGTACACCATTATGCGCGATGCACTGAAGACCGCGGGCCGTCCCATCGTCTTCAGCTTGTGCGAATGGGGAAGCCATCAGCCGTGGCTGTGGGCCAAAGACATCGGCAATTCCTGGCGCACCACCGGTGACATCAGCGATTGCTGGGAATGCGAGAAAAAACGCGGCCTCGGCTTTGTCCAGATTCTCGACCTGCAGGATGGATTGGAGTCCTATGCGGGGCCGGGTCATTGGAACGATCCGGATATGTTGGAGGTCGGCAATGGTGGAATGACCACCGGCGAATACCGGGCGCACTTCAGTTTCTGGTGCTTGTTGGCCGCGCCGCTGATTTCGGGAAATGATTTGCGGAACATGACGCCGGAGATCAAGGAAATCCTGACCAACAAGGAAGTCATCGCCGTAAATCAGGATCCCCTGGGCATGCAAGGGCGGCGCGTCAGCAAGAAGGGCGATCTTGAAGTCTGGGCAAAGCAATTGAAGGACGGCAGCCGGGCGGTGATCCTGCTGAATCGCGGGAGCGCGGAAGCCGATATGTCGGTCTCCTGGGAAGAGATCGGCTATCCGGCGCATCTTTCCGCGAGTGTCCGCGATTTGTGGCAGAGGAAAGATCTGAGCAAATCGACCGGAACCTTCGGCGCGAAAGTTCCTTCTCATGGAGTCGTGATGGTCAAGGTCGCGCCATGACGATTCGCATTCTCGCTGCGCTGATTCTCATGTTGGGCATTCTTTCGTCATTTCTGGTCCGAGCTCCAGCCACTAGAGGACAGGGCGTCGCAGGATCCAAACTCAGTGCTCCAGCGTCGGTGGGAATCTTCGAGAATCACCATGACGTGGGCACAGTTCTGCATCCCGGTTCGATCCAATTCGACGACACCAACCGCACCTACACCGTCAGTGGCAGCGGCAACAACATGTGGGCTCGCGAAGACGACTTCCAGTTTGCGTGGAAGAAAATGTCCGGCGACGTGTCGCTGGCGGCGGATATTTCCATTCTCGGCCAGGGCGGCAACCCCCACAAAAAGGCCGTGTTGATCGTTCGCCAGAGCCTCGACTCGGATTCCGTCTATGCGGACATCGCGCTGCACGCAAACGGCTTGACCGCGCTGCAATATCGTGACGAAAAGGGTGCGGTAACAAATGACATTGAGTTGAATTTGTCCGAGCCGGCGCCAAGACGCCTGCGCCTGGACAAACACGGCGACGTCTTCTACATGTCCGTCGCCAAGACCGGAGAAAACTTGCATTTCTCCGGCGCCGGAATGCACGTGCCGATCAAGGATCCGTTTTATATCGGCATCGGGATGTGCTCGCATGACAAGGACGTTGTCGAAACGGCAGTGTTCTCGAACGTGGAATTGACCAAGCCCGCGTTCGACGCTTCCGTAAAGCCGGTTCTCTACAGCACGCTGGAGACACTGTCGGTCACTTCAAACGATCGGCACCTGATCTACTCTGCCGCCGAGCGATTCGAAGCGCCGAATTGGTCGCGAGACGGATCGACTCTCGTGTTCAACGGCAGCGGGCGGCTCTGGAAGCTGCCTGCAACCGGCGGCAAACCCGAAGTCGTAGACTCGGGATTTGCAACCAAAGTGAACAACGATCATGGTTTTTCGCCCGACGGCGCCCAACTGGCGATCAGCGACGGCTCACAGGGTGATCAGAAATCGATCGTTTACGTTCTACCGGCTGCGGGCGGCCCTCCGAAGCGAATTACAGATACCGGGCGCGGCCCATCTTATTGGCACGGTTGGTCGCCGGATGGCAAGACGCTCGCCTTTGTCGGTGAACGAAATGGCGACTTCGATATTTTCGGCATCCCCGCCGACGGTGGAGAAGAAGTTCGTCTGACCACGGCCAAAGGCTTGGACGACGGGCCGGATTATTCGCCAGATGGCAAGTGCATCTATTTCAATTCCGAGCGCTCCGGCACCATGCAGATCTGGCGCATGCATCCAGACGGCACCAATCAGGAACGTGTGACCACCGACGATTCCAACGATTGGTTTCCGCACCCCTCGCCGGATGGTAAATGGATGGTCTTCCTCGCTTACGACCGCGATGTGAAAGGTCATCCCGAGAACAAGAATGTCGCGTTGCGTCTGATGTCTCTGAGCGACAATAAAATCACAACGCTGGTGAAGCTGTTTGGCGGGCAGGGAACGATCAACGTCCCGTCATGGTCACCGGACAGCAAGCAGATCGCCTACGTGAGCTATCACCTGGTCTCCCACGAAAGCCGCAAGAATTAGATCGCCCCTATGAATGATCTGGTGCAATTCACGCAACAAGGCGAGATCGCCGTCGTCACCATCAACAATCCACCCGTCAACGCACTGAGCCCCGGCGTGCCTGAAGGCATTGCCGAGGCCATCGAGCAGATCGATAAAGATGACTCCGTGAAGGCCGCGGTCATCATCGGGGGCGGCAAAACATTCGTGTCCGGAGCCGACATCAAGGAATTCGGCAAAGTTACTTCCGGTCAAAAATCTCGAGGCGAAGGCTTCAAGCCGCTGCTGCTTCGTATCGAGGATTGCCGCAAGCCCGTTGTCATGGCGATTCACGGCAATGCGTTTGGCGGCGGACTGGAACTGGCGATGGCCGGCCACTATCGCGTAGCCGTTCGCGGCGCGCAGGTTGGCCAGCCGGAGGTAAAGCTCGGGTTGATTCCGGGAGCAGCGGGCACGCAAAGGCTGCCGCGCCTCGTGGGCGTCGCAAAAGCGGTGGAGATGTGCGTCGGCGGCAATCCCGTTAAGGCGGAAGATGCGCTGCCTGCCGGCATCATCGATCGCCTGATCGAAGGCGACTTACTGACGGGAGCGGTCGCATTCGCAAGAGAAATTGCCGGTGTGCCGATGCGCAAAACCCGCGAGCGCAACGAGAAACTCGGATCTCCGGAACAAAATGCGCCGATCTTCACGGCTGCTCGTGAGATCGCGAGAAAGAAGCAGCGAGGGATGATCGCCCCGCTGGCGGCTGTCGACGGGATCGCAGCGGCCACGAAGCTGCCCTTCGAACAGGGCGTTGAGGAAGAGCAGAAGCTTTTCACCAAGTGCTTGTTTTCCGATCAGTCCAAAGCACTGATCCACGTCTTCTTCGGTGAACGTGAAGTTGCGAAAATCCCTGACGTGCCGAAGGAAACGCCCGCGATTCCCGTGATTCGCGCGGCCATCGTCGGTGCAGGCACGATGGGCGGCGGAATCGCCATGGTTTTCGCGAACGCCGGCATTCCGGTGCTACTCAAGGAAACCGATCAGGCGGCGCTCGACCGCGGCCTCGCAAACATACAAAACAATTACGCCAACTCCGTGAAGCGCGGCCGGTTTACACAGCAGTTTGTCGACGAACGATTGAAACTGATTGAGCCAACGCTCACCTACAGCGATTTTGCAGAAGCCGATTTGGTGATTGAAGCGGTCTTCGAAGGTATGGCCGTTAAAAAGGAAGTCTTCGGCGAACTCGATCGCGTGTGCAAGCCTGGCGCGATCCTTGCCACCAACACCTCGACACTGAATATCGACGAGATCGCATCCTCTACCGCGCGCCTTCAATCCGTAGTGGGAACCCATTTCTTTAGCCCCGCCAACGTGATGCGCCTTCTTGAAATTGTGCGAGGCAAGGCGACAAGCAAGGAAGTTCTGGCTACGTGCATGCAATTGTCGAAGAAGATCGGGAAGATCGGCGTGTTGGTCGGCAATTGCACCGGTTTCGTCGGCAATCGCATGTTCCACCCCTATCGGCGCGAGGCGCAATTTCTTGTCGAGGAGGGCGCGGGAATCGAAGCGGTGGACGCCGCGCTCTACGAATTTGGGATGGCCATGGGGCCCCTCGCGACCGCTGATCTTGCGGGCCTCGACATCGGCTGGCGCATTCGCAAGGAGCATCGCCATCTGCAAAAGGCCGGAATACGCCAGCCGATCGCGGAAGATCGTCTGTGCGAAATGGGCCGCTTCGGACAAAAAACCGGAGCAGGCTGGTACAAATATGACCAGAACCGCCGCCCCATTCCTGATCCGGAAGTCACCGCCCTGGTGCGTCAGTGGGCCGCGGGAGCAAACATCGCGCAACGCGAGATCTCATCGAATGAAGTTGTTGATCGCTGCATTTACGCGCTCGTTAATGAAGGCGCGCGAATCCTGGAACAGGGCTACGCGCTGCGTGCCGTCGACATCGACATCATCTATCTGAACGGCTACGGCTTTCCCGCATATCGCGGAGGCCCAATGTGGTACGCGGACACCGTCGGCCTAAAAAAAGTCTATCAACGCATCTGCGAATTTCAGAAGCAGCACGGCGAACTCTGGACGCCCGCGCCGCTGCTACAACGCCTCGCCGAGCAAAATAAAACCTTTGCGGAATTGGATAGCCCTGCAAGCACCGCGGCATGAGAGCGCAAGTCCGCCAAGGTATTGGAAGCTAGACGGTCTTGTCCTTCGAATAGCAGATCGATTCCAGATTGCATTCCAGACATCTCGGTTTTCGCGCAACGCACACCCTTCGACCGTGCCAGATCAGTTGGTGCGAAAACTGGATCCATTTGTCTTGTGGAATAACGCGCATCAAATCCTGCTCGATTTTCTTTGGCTCTTGGTGCTTGGTCAGATCCAGGCGCCGCGATAGCCGCATCACGTGGGTATCAACAACCACGCCGACCGCAATTCCAAAGCCCGTGCCGAGCACCACGTTGCCGGTCTTACGCGCCACCCCGGGCAGTGTGAGAATTTCCTCCATCGTCTGGGGGACTTTTCCACCAAATTTCTCG
>Ga0157378_10000184_pt1 | contig 59983 bp, 55 predicted proteins | sample M65metaG_FD_115309 | JGI IMG/M metagenome (GOLD analysis project Ga0157378, IMG submission 115309) | Miscanthus rhizosphere microbial communities from Kellogg Biological Station, Michigan, USA - M6-5 metaG | ecosystem: Host-associated > Plants > Roots > Rhizosphere > Soil | place: USA: Michigan... | reverse complement strand
TGATATTTGAAAGGTGGTGAGGCGTGTAGGGCTCGAACCTACGACCCGCAGATTAAGAGTCTGCTGCTCTACCAACTGAGCTAACGCCCCACGGGAAAGTTGAAATTATACGGCGCGAAAAATTGTAGTCAAGCCAATGATACAGAACCGCGAGCGGTAGCGAGTGGGATCAGGAAGCCTCATCGATTGTCGGAACAGTAACTTCAAACGATCTCAATTAATTCTTTCTCGATGGCGCTTTATCCCGCTCGCTACCGCTCGCGGTTCTGTAACCCTCCATCCATTTGTCAAAACACACACACTTCGCACACAATGTCTTTCTTCAAATCGTAAAGCTTACACACATGAAATATAACGACAGCGTGTTGCGCCTGATTGGCAATACGCCTTTGATCCAACTTAACCGGCTGAACAAAGGTTTGAAGCCGTTGATTCTCGCGAAGATGGAGAATCTCAATCCTGGTTTCTCCGTCAAAGATCGCATCGGCATCTCAATGATCGAGGCGGCTGAACGCGCGGGCACATTGAAGCCGGGTGGCACAATCGTCGAAGCCACTTCCGGAAACACCGGTATCGGCCTGGCCATCGCCGCGGCCGTCAAAGGTTACAAATGCATTTTTGTTATGACCGACAAGGCGTCGGTTGAGAAGTCGCGGTATCTGAAAGCGCTGGGCGCTGACGTAGTCATCACGCCGGTGTCGGCGCGACCGGGAACTCCCGATCATTACGTTTCAACCGCGCGGCGAATTGCTTCTGAGACGCCGAATTCCTTTTATCCCGATCAGTATTCACATCCTGCAAATCCTGAAGCCCACTATCGCACTACTGGCCCGGAACTGTGGGAACAAACCGACGGAAGAATCACACATTTCATTTCCGGCATCGGCACCGGCGGAACGATTTCCGGTACCGGCAGATTTCTGAAAGAGAAGAATCCAAATATCAAAGTTATCGGCGCCGACCCGGTCGGGTCGATTTACAAGACATACAAAGAGACCGGAAAAATTCCGGAGACGACACCCTATTTGGTCGAAGGCATTGGCCAGGAAGTGTTGCCCGCGAACGCGCACATGCAGTACGTCGATGAAGTCATGAACATCAGCGACCGCGATTCGTTTGAGACGGCGCGCCAACTCAGTCGCACGGAAGGAATTTTCTGCGGTGGTTCAACGGGAACAAATTGCGCGGCCGCTCTTCGTGTGGCTCGCGACCTTGATGAAAATGCAGTTGTGGTTTTCGTGGTTTGCGATACGGGCGAACATTACTTGTCGAAATTCCATTCGGACGAGTGGATGAAAGAGAAGCGTCTGCTCGAGCCGCAGAAAATCACCGCCGGATTAATGTGCGAAACGAAGAGCAAGGGTGCTCCGCAGTCCTTAGTGACGGTCGCGCCGAGTGATCTTGTCGCTGACGCGCTCGCGAAGATGAACGAGATGGGACTGTCGCAAATACCGGTGATGGAAGACGGCAAGTCTGTCGGTTCACTGCGTGAGAGTCATCTGCTCGCCAAAGTCTTCAGCGATCGCGATTTGCTCGACGCGCCTGTGAGCAAAGTGATGGACAAAGGCTTCCCGACCGTTGATGTCGATGACGATGTGAATGTGGTCACGCGCAAGCTGCGGACAAACCCCGCGGTTTTGATCGAAGAGTACGGCCGCATCACCGGTATCATCACGCGTCACGATGTGCTTGAAATGAGCTTCGACGGTGAGTAGCATAGACTTCAGTCTGTGCCGTTTGAATATCAGTAAGTGCACAGACTGAAATCTATACTACCTTCCGCTCGTAACACTTCACACGCAATCCTTCATCCAGTTGACGGACCTCGTACATCTCAAATCCATCCAGGAAATCGCGCGGCATGAAGGTGTCGGCTGCTTCGACTGACAGAGGAACTTCTGTGACCAGCCAGCGATCGATGTGCGGCACAAACGCGGCATAGACCTGGGCGCCACCAATCACGAACAGGTGGGTGTCGACGGACCTTGCAAAATCGAGCACCGCCTGAATCTCGTTCATGACTTTCACGCCATCGGGAACTGCAACATCGCCATTTCGAGTCAGGATAATGTTTTGCCGATCCGGCAAAGGCCCTTTCAAAGTTGACCAGGTCCGCCGTCCCATCACGATGGCGTTGCCAACGGTCGTCTGTTTGAAAAACTTCATGTCGGCAGAATAGTGCCAGGGCAGTTTTCCTGCCTTGCCGATCGCGAGATTTCGATCAACTGCGACGATGCCGATAATCATTCTTCGATCCGATCGACTGCCTCAATCACTTTTTCGATTTGCGCCATATAAGTCGCAACCAAACTGTTGGCTTCGGCATCAGTCAGGGTTGAGGTCTTGTCCGTGTGCAGCTTCAGAATTCGTTCGAATGGTGTAGCGTCAAGATTGAGCAAGCGCACCGTCGCCTGGACGCTCTCTTGTTTCGATACCGGGGGCTCCTGATTCTTCAAGATCAAAAGTGCGCGAAATAACGCCGCGAAGCTCGCGAGACTATCGCTCATCAGATTCGCCAACTTTTCCGCTGACGCCGAAGCCGGAATGTACAGCCGTCGCAAGCGAATTAGCGCGGTCCTCAACTCATATTCAGTTTGATGGCGCAAGTTCGCTTGCGAGATTTGCACGAACTCGAATGGGTCGCGTCCGAAGAGAATCTTGCGCGCCTTTTCCATTTGCAGGAACTCAATCGGAAAGACATCGGCCGCGTCCTGAAGTTCTTCGAGCGTGAAGTAAACAGGCGTTGGTTGGCCCAGTTTGTGCCACTCCCGCAGTGCGTCATGTGCGGCGCGGAGATCCATGGGCGTTATGTGCTGCAGGACGATCAGCAAATTATGATCGGAACGCGCGTTCGCCTGGTCGCCGGTGGCGGCCGATCCATAAAGCACAATCGACGCAAGATTGTCGCCATGCGCGACGCGCAGATCGTCAATCAATTTTTCGAGTTTGGCTGAGTTAGCGGCCATCTGTTTCGCAATCACTGATTGAAATTTACCTTAGGCGCCTGACGCGCACCCTCGTCTGCTTTGAAGTACGCCTGTTCTTTGAATCCCATCAGCCCGGCAAACAGAACTGTGGGGAATCTATTCCGCGTCGTGTTGTAGTCCTGCGCGGCAAGATTATAGTCGTTGCGCGCGGTCGCCAGGCGATTTTCAGTGCCGGCAAGTTCGTCTTGTAACTTCAAAAAACTCTCGTTCGATTTCAGCTGCGGATAGTTTTCTGCGATTGAAAGAAACCGGCCGCCCGTCCCCAGAAGACCACCATCGCGCAAAGCCTGATTGAACTTTGAATCTGCCGCAATCTTGTCTTCAGTAGTGCTGCTGGGATTTTGCATCGTCGAAAGAAGTTGAGATCGCGCCTCGGCAATCTTGGTAAATACTCTCTCTTCCAGGCCGGCGATTCCCTTGACGGTCGCGACGATGTTCGGAATTAGATCGGCGCGCCGCTGCATTTGATTCTCAACCTGCGACCATTTCGCCTGAACATTCTGTTGTTTCGTCACCATAGTGTTGTAGCCGCCGATTCCCGAACACGCGAGGATCACTACAACCAGCAGCACGACGCCAAGAATCGCGCCCAGAATAATGATTGGTTTCTTATCCATATCGACTCCTTTCACAACTGAATACTAAAGTAAATGGGCTTAATCAACCTCTGCGACTACCAACTGCCACCGGAACCGCCGCCGCCAAAGTCGCCGCCGCCGCCAAAACCACCAAATCCTCCGCCGGAGCTCCCGCCGCCGAATCCACCAAAGCCGCCGCCGCCCCAACCGCTCGACTGCGAGCCGCGGCCGCTATTCATAATGGCGCTTGCGATCATCCATCCGAGCCAGCCGCCGCCGCCGCCGAATCCACCGCGTCCGCCGCTCCTGCCGATACGAGATAGTACGAAGAAAATGAAAACCGCGATCGCCAAAACTACGAACGCGGATATGCACACGTTGTTGCTGCTCGTACTCCTGCTGCGCGGTGCCGTAACACCAGGTGCGAAAATTTTGTCAGTGCTGAAGCCGCGCTTGGCAGCAACTTGTGTGATGTACGTATTGATCGTGTCCGACAAGCCGCGGCCGTATTCAACTGCGCGAAATGCCGGCACGAGTTGTTCGCGCTGAATTTGTCCAACCAGGCCATCGGGAAGCTCTCCTTCCAGATGGCGGCTAACTTGAGTGAAATACTTTCGATCCTTGATTGCCACGAGCAGCAGCAGGCTCGGCTTGCTCGTGTCTTTCGAACCAATGCCCCAGCCTCGGGCCACCGCTAATGAATAATCAAAGATCTCCTGCCCGTTCGTGCTGTCCACGGTGACAACCGCGAACTGAATCTGCTGTTCGCGCTCGAGGTTCGTGAGCGTTGTTTCCAGCCGGTCTTTTGTCTGCTGATCGATTACGCCGGCAAAATCGTTGACGTAACCGGTTGGCGCTGGCAGCGGTGACTGTGCACTCGCACTTCCGCAAGTTGCAACCACTGCGGCAAGCGCAAGGGACAAAAAGAGTGATGAACTCAGTTTCGTCATCTTCTAAGGCGTTCGATTAGAGAAAAGAGTATCGCAAGTGGGATTACACCGCCACGGGCGCAGCGATTTTAGCGTGTGATTGGTAACCAACAAGGGCGAGATGCTCGTACCGGAAATTCAGGAGGCCTTGAAGTCCGCGTAATTGGCTGCCGGAATCGTTGATTTCGAGTTTCGGCAACGGCAGGGGCTCACGCACGAGAACTTCGCGTACTTGATCGAGATGATTTTTGTAGACGTGATAATCACCCAGCGTGTAGATGAACTCGCCGACCTGTAAATTGCAGACATGCGCCACCAGATGCGTCAACAGCGCGTACGAGCTGATGTTGAAAGGCACGCCGAGAAATGCGTCGGCCGAGCGCTGATAAAGCTGGCAATGAAGAACCGCGGGCGAGCCGCTCGCGCTCCCGGCTTCGATTTTGAATTGAAACAGCGTATGACAAGGCGGGAGGTCGACGTTGTCGCACTCACGCGGGTCCCAGCCGCTGACGATCAGTCGACGCGAATTTGGATTCGTTTCGATTTCGTTGATTAGCCGCGCGATCTGATCGACGCCATCGCGTTCCGGATAATGCCCGCCGAATGAACGCCACAGGTATCCGTAAACCGGCCCGAGGTCGCCGGCTTCGCGGCCAAAGCGGCGCGTGTGCTCTTCGTCAGCCCATTCCTGCCAAATGTCGACGCCGCGCGCGCGCAGGCTGGCTTCGTTCGTATCGCCCGACAGGAACCAGAACAGCTCTTCGGCGATCCAGCGAAAAGGAACTCGCTTTGTCGTGACGATCGGAAAACCTTCGCGCAAATCGAAACGCGTCTGAAAACCGAAGTGCGAGATCGTGCCGACGCCCGTGCGGTCGTCGTGTTCGACGCCATGATCGAGAATTGATCGAAGGATGTCGTGGTACTGCTGCATGAGAGCTGCGTTAGCAGCGCGATATTTATAGATTAGAGTTTGATTTTTTCGGTTACCAGCTCCGGAGGAGCGGAATAATATCTCGCTCCTACGGAGCTGGACTCAGTTACTAACGAACTCGAACTATAAACATCCCGCTCCTCCGGAGCGATGGATCAATCGGTTGCGATATCCCGAATTGCTTCAATTAATCGCTCAATTTCTTCATCACTGGTATAACACGCGCAGCCAACGCGGACTAAACCCTCGGGTTGCAGTCCCAGCCGATCGACCACTGTCTGTGCATAGAAGTCGCCGTGTGAAACAAAGAGGCCGCGTTCGGCGAGTCTGCGCGCAACCTCAGTCGATCCCACGTTCTTCACGATAAAAGAAACGGTCGGCGTGCGCGCCACGTGCGGCGGCGGACCGAAGAGTTGCACGCCGTTAATACTCGAGAGCGCCTCCCAAAGCCGAACGACTTGAGGCGTGCTGTGCGCGCGGAGTCCGGCGAAAGATAATTCGAGAGCCCCGCGTCGCGACGAAGTTGAGTCATTGTCCCGCTTGCTACCGCTCGCGGTTCTGTAGCCAGCCAGTGACGCATAGAAATCCGCCGCCGCCGCGGCGCCGGCGATGCCTTCGTGATTTTGCGTGCCCATTTCAACGCGCTCGGGCGCCGCGTCCGGTGCGGGTTGCAGCTTCGGAAAATCTATCGCCTCTAGCAAGTCTTTCTTGCCGTAAAAAACGCTGCAATGCGGTCCGTAGAATTTGTACGCGGAGCACGTCAGAAAGTCACAATTCATCTCCTTCACGTCGCACAAAAAATACGGCGCGTAGTGAACCGCATCAACCAGGGCGAGCGCACCGACTGAATGCGCGAGTTCAACTGCGCCGCGAAAGTTATTCACTGTCCCCAGTGCGTTACAGCCTGCGCCGAACGCGACAATCTTCGTCTTCTTCGTGACCAGCCGTTCGAAATCGTTCCAATCCAGTTGGCCGGTTTCCGGATCCATCTGCGCGACTTTCAATGTCACGCCGCGCTCAACCTGAAGCGCCTGCCATGGCGCGACATTGGCATGATGCTCGAGCTCAGTTATGACAATTTCATCGTCGCTCCCCATCGTCCGACCAAGCGCACGCGACAGATGATAAATCATCGTCGTGGTGTTCGGACCAAAGACGATTTCGTCAGTCGTCGCGTTCAGGAAGTCCGCAAAGGTTCCGCGCGCCGACAGAATTATCGAATCGGTTTCATGGCTCGTCGGGTATTCCCAATGCGTGTTGGCGTTGTGGTTCAGCAAATAGTCCGCGACTGCATCGACTACAACCTGAGGAGTTTGCGTCCCGCCGGGCGCGTCGAAATATGCGACCGGGTACTCGTTGTGACGGCGCTCGACTGCGGGAAACTGCTTTCTGATCTGTTCGGTGCTGAGAATCGGCGTGGTTGATGTCGCTGGTGTGCTCATAATGAAGATGCTGCGCAGATGCTACCGAAAAACTATCCGTTTTGCCACGCGCGAAAATGATTGGTAGTGACCAAATTGCAACTCTCAGTGTCTCACCGAGACACAGAGAACACCTTCAACTTTTAGAGCGCTACCCAAACTTTAGGGCGCTACCCGAAACCTTAGAGCACTACCCGAAATTGACGCACCGCTCTAAGCGAATAGTCGGCACTCAGCTTGCACACTCTCACTTGTGAAGACTTTAAGTCTTTCAAATTAGCTATTGTTGAGCCGGAACCGAACGTTTCCGGACGGACGTGTGTACGCGAAGCCGACAGCAAGCAGGGAGGTGAATTATGCCAGAGAAGAAACATTTGAAGGGCGTTGGTGATAAGGAACAACGCCAGTACGAGCACATCAAGGAATCAGCTCAGAAAGAAGGCCGCTATGGCAAACGCGCCGAAGAAGTCGCGGCCCGGACCGTCATGAAAGAGCACAAACAGAAAGGCCACGAGAAAGGGCACTAATCGAGTGTCAAACTAAAACTTTTGGAGAGGGGAGGTAGTCTATGGCCAAACACAACCACACTAATCGAACAAAACAATCAACCAGTTCGAAGCATCCGCAAAAGCGTGACGAGATAACCGATATCGGCACGCGTCTGGCGGCGACGCCGTTCGAGTTCATGCGTCGATTCGGCGAAGAGATGGACAAACTTTTCGGTGATTTTGATTTTGGACGCGGCTGGGTGCCGCCCGCGCTTGCACGCGCCGCCGGACCAGGACTTTGGGCGCCCGAGATCGAAATGTTCGAGCAAGACGGCGAATTAATCGTGCGCGCTGATCTGCCGGGCCTAACGAAAGATGACGTCAACATCGAAATCGACAATGACGCAATCACTCTCGAAGGCGAACGACTCAGCGAACAAAACGAGAATCGCGAAGGCTTCTATCGCACCGAGCGGAGTTACGGCAAGTTCTATCGCCGTCTGCCGCTGCCGGACGGTGTCGAGCCCGAAAACGCCAACGCGACATTTCGTGACGGCGTGCTCGAAATCACGATGAACGCGCCCAAACGCACGGAATCAAAACCGCGGAAGGTACAGATTTCCGAATCTTCGTCACCAAAGGCGCACCGCAAAGCGGCGTGATGGAGGTTTTGAAATGAAACTGAAAGAACGATCAATAACTTTTCCCGAATTGATTCTGATCGCGGGCACACGTGCCGCCATTGGCGTCGGCGTTGGTCTTTTGGTGAAAGAAAAACTCAACAAAGACCAGCGCCGCGGCGCCGGCTTGGCGCTGGTGATCCTGGGCGGTCTCAGCACGATACCGCTCGCTTTGGGATTCTTTAGCAAAAGGGATGAAAAACTTAAGAAACGCAACCAGCAAAAGGAGACAGAGATGAAGTGTAGTGAGGTGATGACAAAAGACCCGTCTTGCTGTTTACGCACCGACTCGGCGTTTGACGCGGCCCAGTTGATGAAATCGGAAGACGTCGGACCAATTCCGATTGTGAGTGACAAACAGACGAAGAACCTCGTCGGCATCGTGACGGATCGCGATCTCGCCCTCAAGGTAGTGGCGGAGGGTCTCGACCCAAAGCAGACGAAGATCGAAGAGATTATGACGACGGGCGTCATGACTTGCGGCCCTGACGACGACGTGAGCGAGGTGCTCGAGTTAATGGAACAGCACCATGTGCGGCGCATTCCGATCGTCGACGATCAGGATTGCCTCGTGGGCATCATCGCGCAGGCAGACGTCGCCACTCGCATTGACGAGGCAGAGAAGACCCACGAAGTTGTCGAGGAAATCTCTAAAGCCGCATAAGGGGGTAACGTCCTCGGCCCATCCTCTTCCACCGAGAAGAGACACAAATGTTCCGGCGAATCAACGTCAGCGCGGCGATCATCGTGCTCATCTGCTTCTTTTTACCCTGGCTGCAGGTGAGCTGCGCCGGCGCGCAAGACTCGTTGAGCGGATTTGAACTGGCGCGTCACGAAAGCGCGCTGCTATGGCTTCTGCCAATCCTGATGTTGGCGGTAATAGCTTTCAATTTAATGCGAGCGTGGAAGCCGGAATCGCGTGTCGCCGCGATTCTGAGTGCGGTCTGCGGCGCAGTTACTGCCTTGCTGATGAATCGGGAAAGGATGCGCGCCAACGACACAGCCAGTGTTATTTCGGCGCAACTGACGGGTTGGTTTTGGCTATCGCTGATTGCGGCAATCGGAATCGTGACTTCCAGCATCGGTTGGTTTTTGAGCCGGAGCCGATCTGAAACCTGAGACCTGAAACCTATTATGGTTCTTTCACTCAAACCTGAACGCCTGAAGCGCTACAAAGACATCGTCGCGCTGCTCATCAAGTATGGCCGTAGCGACTTGGTCGAGCATTCAACGCTCACGCTCGTCGGCAAAGATGCCGGCCATGCGCTCACCACGAAAAGCGCGGCCAAAGCTGAGGATCTGGCCGATGATCTGGAGAAGCTTGGGCCAACGTTCATAAAACTCGGGCAACTGCTGTCCACGCGCCCGGACATCATGCCCGAGCCTTACCTGGAAGCGTTGTCGCGTCTGCAAGACAACGTCGAGCCGTTTCCTATCGAAGAAGTCGAACAGATTGTTTCGACCGAACTCGGCGCGCGGCTGTCGAAGCTGTTCGCGAACTTCGAGCGTAAACCGAGCGCCGCCGCCTCGCTGGCGCAGGTGCACCGCGCCGAGATGCGCGACGGTCGCCTCGTGGTGGTCAAAGTTCAGCGACCGAACATCCGCGATCAGATTGTTGAGGATTTGGAAGCGCTCGAACAAGCGGCTGAGTTTATCGATGCCCACACCGAAACCGGCCGGCGCTACGAATTCAGCAACCTGCTGGGGGACTTGCGGCGCAGCCTCTTGCGCGAACTCGATTTTCAGAGAGAAGCGACGAACCTCTTGAAGTTGCGCGAAAGCCTGCGCGATTTCGAACACATCGTCATTCCCGACCCCATCGAGGACTATACGACCTCGCGCGTGCTGACGATGGAGTACATTGCGGGAAAGAAAGTAACTGACCTCAGTCCGTTGCGGTTGCTGGAAATCGATGGCATGGCGCTATCTGAAGAATTGTTCCGGGCTTATCTGAAGCAATTTCTGGTGGATGGTTTCTTTCATGCCGATCCACATCCGGGGAATGTGTTCCTGACTGAAGACAATCGCATTGCGCTGCTCGATCTCGGAATGGTGGGCCACGTGGGAGCGCGATTTCAGGAGAATCTCCTGCGACTGTTGCTTGCGGTGAGCGAGGGTCGAGGAGACGAAGCTGTTCAAGTCTGCATGAAAATGGGCGAGCCCAAGACGAATTTTGACAAGACCGAATATCAAAACAGGGTCAGAAGACTTGTCGCGCGCCATGCTGATTCGACCCTGGATCAAATCGATGCGGGCCGGGTGACGCTCGAAATAACCCGCATTTCGGCTGACTGTTGGATGCGGATGCCGCAACAGTTCACGATGATTGCCAAGGCCCTGCTGAATCTGGATCAGGTGGTCTACACCCTTGCGCCCAACTTCGATCCCAATGCAGTCATCCGGGAAGAAGCGTCGAGTATCCTCACTCGCAAGTTAGCGGAGAGCGCAGAGCCTGGCAACGTCATGAGCCGCATCGTTGAAGTGAAGGAGTTTGCGGAACGCTTGCCGGGCCGCGTCAATAAGATTCTGGACGCGGTGGGCAACAACGAACTGAGCATTGGCGTCGACGCGATCGACGAGAAGGTCGTTCTTTCAGGTCTGCAAAAGATCGCCAATCGCATCACGCTCGGTTTGGTTTTGGCGGCCCTAATCGTCGGCGCCGCACTGATGATGCGCGTTGAAACATCGTTCAAGATTTGGGGCTATCCCGGAATCGCGATGATCTTCTTCATGTTGGCGGCCCTCGCGTCGCTTTTCCTCGCCGCCAACATCCTGTTCACTGACGAGCAACCGAAGAAAAAACCCGGTGAAGATTAGTACGAGAGGCTGCCAGCCTGTCGTTGAATGCAGTTACAGAACCGCGAGCGGTAACGAGCGGGACAAAGGGGCTGCTTTTTATTGCGGTGTCGAATGATTCCTGAAGTTGCGTGCTTATCCCGCTCGCTACCGCTCGCGGTTCTGTAACTGACTGCAACCTCGTACCGTCTAGTACATTATTCGCGCCACCCATATCTTTCTTCAACAGACGCAACAAAGCCTTTTCCGCCGGATGTAGCTTCGTTGAACGACTCGATCCAAGCTGTTCCAAACTATCGAAATAATCCGTAATCGTTTTGTCCCTCTCGAATGCATCGATCACCGCCGGACAGATGTACGCGCGGCGACAAACGGCCGGCGTGTTGCCCAGGGCGCGCGCCGTTTCTTTGATTGCCGCGGTGACCATGCGTTTCACTGAGCGTTCGTGCTCAGGGTCATCGTTTCGGCGGCGCGCGAGCGAGCAAGCACAAAGCAGCGTGCCCGACCACGTGCGAAAATCTTTCGCGCTGAAACTGCTTCCCATGGCCTCGCGGATGTATGCATTGATCGTCTGCGCTCTCACGTCTACCAGCTTGTCGTCGCCGTTCTTGTATTTGAAAACCCGACGGTTCTGACTTTTAAGAAGTTGACGAATCAACTTCGCAACCTGGCGATCTTCGATCTGCGTTTCCTGCATTACACCGGACTTGCCGCGAAAACGAAATGTGATCGTCGGGCCTTTGATGCTGACGTGACGCGGGCGCAAAGTCGCGATGCCATAGCTGCCATGTTCGCTGGCATAGACTTCGCTGCTAGGACGTAAGAATGCTTTTGAAAGAATGCGGACAATTCCGGCGAGCACACGCTCTTTCGGCAGCCCGGGTTTGGCGAGGTCGCGCTTGACCGCGCGTCGCATCAGCGGCAGTGCTTCGGCAAATTTAATGATGCGATGGAATTTCTCCCGCTCGCGGCGGCGAACATGAGTTTCGTGATAGAGGTATTGCCAACGGCCGGCAGCATCGCGTCCGACAACCTGGACGCGGCCGCTTTCCGCCGAACTGATAGCGACGTCGATCCATGCTGGAGGAATTCGCAGTTGCCGAATTCGCGTCAGATCCTTGCGCGTGACCTTGCCGCCATCAGCCGCCCGATAACGGAAGCCGCGCTCGGGCTTGCCCATTCGCAAAATGCCGTTCGCATGAATCCGCTCAATGGTTGTCATGAAAGTAGAGGTCAGAGATCAGAGATTAGCGATTAGAGGCTAGAGGTTAGAGACTGAAAGGCTAGCTGTTCATCCGACGTATTTTCCCCTCCGATAGCTTTCTGGCCTAATTGGATTTGTTAGCTGTGTCTCTATGAGTACTCGGTGTATGGCGTCGAAATATCGCGCGAAAACCCTTACCACAGACACAACTTAATTCACTGAAACACTGAGGAATTGAACTTACGGCACCACCACTCTTTGATGACCACCCCAGGTTCTAAACTCTCATGTGCAGCCACGCAGCAGGAAGATAAGGATCAGCACGCTCACCGGAACGCCCATTAGCCAGAGAATAATGTATCCAATCTTGCCTTTTTGATCTCTGAAGTTTTTCATGACTCCTTGTGCTCCCGTCACTGTGTTAACTGCTGCGCTCGCGCACACCCGCCAGTCGGGCCGGATAAATTCCAAAATTCTCGACCTCGACCTCATTCTTCTTGTTGAAGCGCACGCGCGCGGCGGGAATGAAAGTGCCTTGTCCGCGCCCGTTGCGGTCGATGATCAGTTCGACAAAACTCAACGGATAATCCGTCGATCGCGAGCCATAACGCACTTCATAAAGATTTAGCCAGCGCTCAAACAGGATCGTTATCTTTCGATCGCCGTTGGACATCTTCTCTTCCACCACAAAGTTCACTTCGCGTCCCACCTGTCCCGCGATCGAGAACCTTCCCAGGTTGTTGTTGTGTATCTCGCTCAACAAGCGGTCCTGGCCGCCTTCCGCGAGAATTGCGACGGCACGTTCGGCTGCCGCATCGCCGGTGTGGCCATTAATGGTGAGGGTGAACGGACGGCTCACACCACCCAGCCGGCCGCCGACGCCGACGATTGTGCCCGTGTAGACTTCCTGCCCTTGTGCGTTGAGGCTCGAGGCGAAAGACAGCAAAACAAGTGTGGCAAAAAAGACGAGTGACTTTGGTAATTTCATGATCAACCTGCTCCTTCCGTCTGGTTCGGTAACACTGCGTGTCGGTTAACCGAACGCACGACAGCAAGGAAGAGCGAGCGTTTTTGAAACGCGTGACTCCACTTGTGCTGAAAGCAAAGCCGATGCCGTGCAGGAGATATTGAGCTATTATGCGTTTCGAAATGTTGAAAGACTGGTAGAAGTCTTCTACTTTGCGCGTCTTTGCGGCTTGGCGCCTTTGCGTGAACCAGCACCTTTCTTACTTGGGCAGCTTCACGCAAAGACGCAAAGGCGCTAAGGATCGCAGAGTCAAAATAGGATCTGTCGACCAACCACTGCGCACGATGGAGCAGCCAGATGCCTGAAGCGACAATCGACAACTCACCCAAATTCGATCGACGGCCGTGGGGAACCTTCACGGTGCTGGATGAAGCAGCGGGCTACAAGGTCAAGCGGATCGAAGTCCTGCCCGGCAAGCGACTCAGCTATCAAAAACATGCGCAGCGCGCCGAGCATTGGTTCGTGGTGCAGGGAACGGCAAAGGTGACGCTCGACGATCGGGAGATCATCGTCGCGACCGCTGAGTCGGTAGATATTCCCGTAGGCGCCGCACACCGGATCGAGAATCCAGGGCAGGAATTGTTGGTCTTCGTTGAGGTGCAACGAGGAAATTATCTCGGTGAAGACGATATTGTGCGGTTGGATGATGATTTTGGGCGCGTCGAGTAGCACGCCTGACTTTTGCCCAAGAATGAAAGTGATTTGCCGTCCGCGATAACGGGCGACAGATACAGAACGTCGAACAGTAGTGAGAGGGTTAAGGCGCAACCCTCAAAGACCTCACGCCTAACGTTGAATCATTATCCCGGTCGCTATCGCTCGCGGTACTGACCCCATGACTCGATGGAGTATTGATCCAAAAAAAGAGGCGAGCCCGCTCTGCGCGGCTCACCTCTTTTTTATTCGATTATTGGTTACAGACTAGCGGTTTCCACCGCCACCCTGGCGGCCTCCGCTTTGGCGACCGCCGCCTTGATTGCCCTGTCGTCCGCCGGCTTGTTTGCCGCCCTGGCCACCGCCTTGTTGGCCAGCGCCGTGCTTGCCGCCTTGCTGGCCTCCGCGGTTACCGGCGTCCTTCATTTTGTCTTGTGGCATTGCTTCCCTCCGTGTTCGAAATGATTTCAGATTGTGGGGCTCGATTGTTCGATTATCGTTGAAACGCGCTCTATCTTGTCGCGCTCACCTGGATCGTCCGCAATCATGGTGCCGAACGATGGAGAAAGTCGTTAATAGGGGAGATGACTAGACCAGTTCGCCACTTGTTTGGGCGGGATGAAAATAGTGTTTCGCCTCGTAGCCGCCCCGATGCCCACACCGTGGGCAGGTCACGATGTAGTTCGCATTGAGCGAGCTGTGGCCTTCAGTTAAATCGGGAAACAGGAAAATAGTGGAAGCACACTTCTCGCAAGTGACGACGATATACCATGTGCCGTCCTGAGGTTTGATCACCGGGGGCTCCGCTTTCTGTCGGGGAAGGGATTGGTGCAGGCGCGGAAACCCGGTTCTGTCTCAGTTCTTTAATCCAAAAACGGTCACCTGAGTTTCTTGGCCTGCGAGGAAATTATAATCGTGCAGGTCTGTACGCTGTCGAACGCAATTCAAAGGCGCGAGTCGCCGTCTTCCGGCGAGGCATCCATCAGGTCGTCCAACGCCTGAAAATCGGTCAGGACATTCACGCTCGAGTCCTTTATGGTGGGATGGTTGATGTCTATGATTGCCACCTTGAGGTTTCCCAAAGTCCGGTGAGCGCGGAGCAGGCTAAGCAGTTTGTCAAAAGTCGGCAGGTCGAGATCGGTCAGAATCATCGCCGGTCGATTAACTTCTGCCATTTCAATCGCGTCTTCTGCATTCGACGCATGGACGACGCGATGGCCGCGTCTTTTCAGCGCCGAGGTCATGTTCAAGGTGATTTCGTCCACGTCCTCAACAACCAAAACAGTGCGCTTTTGGTTTTCACTCATGTCCGCAAAGTTCTCCGATGTCGTTCTCGGGAATATTTTCTTGGTTTTTTTGTTTTGGTCGGTACGCTAGCGAAACCTGTGAAAAATAAAAATGGTTTATGCAAGAATCCGCAGCAAATTCACCGTTGGAACGATCACTTGCGGCTGGTTGGCAGGGTCTGTTCGTATTCCTCTTTCACAATCTGATAGCACTCGCACGAGGCTTTTTCCAGACCGCCGCGATCGAGGATCTGGATGTTACCGCGCTGGTAATCGATTAGACCGTTCTGTCTCAGACTGTTGGCTGAGACGCTGACACCTGCCCGCCGCACGCCCAGCATTCGTGAGAGAAATTCCTGGGTCAATGGAAACCCGTCATTAGCATTGCGATCATGCGACATCAAAAGCCAGCGCGCCAGACGCTGGTCCAGCGTGTGCAGCCGATTGCAGGCGGCCGTCTGGGCCACCTGCGTGAACATCGAATGGACAAAGCGCAGGATCATCCGGTTCAGTTCGCCATTCCGGCGAAACTCGGCGATCAAGTCACGAGCAGAGATGCGCGATGCAACTACATCACTTTGCGCCAATCCCTGATTAGGTGTGGATGACGCACCCAAAAGCGCCGCGACGCCGGCGATTCCTTCCGGGCCAATCACGCCGGCTTCGACGGTGTTGCCGTCTTCGAGCGCAGCGAGCCAGGAAACGATGCCGCGATTGACGAAGTAAACCGATTCAATAGTTTCCTCGGGCTGATAAACGATGTGGCCGATGTTGAAGGATACTTCGCGAAGATGAGGACGGAGCCGATCAAATTCTTCCTGAGGTAGAGCGCCGAGAATTTTATTTCCGGGTCTCGAGTCGGTTGTCATCGGAGGGGGTCTTTGTGATTGCGACAAATTAAATGCACTGCCTTTCTTTGTCTGTACGCAAGCGTTAATAGCTGCTTACGGCCAGGCGGTTTCTGATCGCGAACGACCGTTGCTCCGCATCTTGATCATCCGGTAACACGGGCACGCCTTCTTCTCGAGCATTGGTCGATTGAGGATCGTTAAGACGCCCCGGCTGTATTTGATCGCGCCCTGATCCTGAAGGCCCTTGGCTGCCTGGCTGACCGCCTGGTTGCGCACGCCGAGCATCCACGAAAGGAATTCCTGCGTGAGCGGCAGCGTGTCATCGTCAACGCGGTCGCGCATCATCAGGAGCCAACGTGAGAGTCGTTGCTCGACGGCGTGATAACGATTGCAACTGGTTATTTGCGAAAGTTGCAGGAACAGTTCATGCGCAAAGAACAGAACCGCGTCATGAAACACTCCGAACCGCTTGAATTCAGACAGCGCGGCCTTGGCGCTGATCCTCTGCGCGGTGCCTTCGCCCTGGACGATTACGTGATTTCCGGAACGTGGCACGCCGAGAAAGATCGGTAATCCGACAAATCCTTCAGCGCCGATCAACCCTACTTCGATCGGTTTCTCATTCGCGGTGATGCCGACGATCGAGATCACGCCGTTATCGGGAAAATAGATGTGGTCGATTTTCGCCTTTGACTTGTAGATCGTCTCGCCGAAGTTGAGCGGAACTCGCTCCAGATGCGGTTCGACACGCTTGTACTCGGCCGTCGAAAGACGGTTGAGCACACCATTATTTGAGTCGCGCGTAGATGTTCGTTGTTTGGGGATTTTCGCCCTCCTCGTTTCCAGTCACGCTAGCAAACGCAGCAGACGGCACAAGGAAGGGACACTTGAGAAGGGTTCAGACCCGATGTCGAAAGATGAGTTTTAAAAGATCAAAACTTTCTTAACAACGTTACCGTACACTCGGGCGGGGCGATTGTAAAGCAGAAGCCAGGTTTTTGGTGTCTGACTCTGCAGTTTTTTCTTTGCGTCTTGGCGTGAACTAACGTTGTTCGTAGAAGCGATTTCACGCAAAGGCGCAAAGCATCGGAAAGGCAAACTAAGAGTTCCAAGGGCGTTACCACCGGCTATTAAATCGCACGCCTGGGGGCGTGCAAAACCGTTATGAGGTTTGTAATCCGTGGGTCTTGTCCACGGCTATTCTGCGGCGTGAGAAAACCTTAAGAATTAGTGAATTCTTATGTCCGCATACGTACAGACGCGTCGTTGGGCTAATTCGATAATTGCGCCAATCGATCCCGACAGCAAGGGGAGAAGTGAGGCGAGTCCCAGGTAGTCAGGGGACTTGGGATTCGCTTTCACTTCGATTCGGGGTCCCCAGCCTCGTAAACCCTTCTGCATTGGCTTTCCCCCAAAAAGGACTGGTGTCAGATGTCCCGGATTGAACGGCAACGTTTTCCTTCTCATAACGCATCGCTGTTTACGCGCGCGCCAAAATCCAGGCGTACGATTTTGATCGCTGAAGACAGTCGGGATAGCCGCGAAATGCTGCAAGTCCTGTTGGGTCTGAAAGGCTATTCAGTAGTGGCCGCCGCCGATGGCACGAAAGCGATCGAAGCGGCGTTGGAAAGTGATCCCGATCTAATTCTCCTGGATTTGGAATTACCGGGGCTGGACGGTTTATCAATCGCACGCGACTTGCGCCGTTATTCCAACTTCAGAGACACCCCCATCATCATCCTGTCCGGTCACGATCCCATCAAGCATAGGCAGTCAGCGTTGGATGCAGGTTGCACGGACTATCTGTTGAAGCCGCTCGATTTCGAAAAGCTCGATGAAATCCTGCAACACCAGGTTCCCCTTTAAGCTGCATCTTGAATCCTGTTTTTCACGCGCTCGGATCTGACAGGATCTATTGTGCAGCAAAACGCCGAAGGCGTTTTGCTTCGCATTCCCGAGAAAAGTCTGGAGTCGGCGGCAGACAGTACTGAGCGTTGTGCCCGATTTCATGCTGCCGCCGGCCCGGCGAATCATCAATCGAACCAGTCTTAAGGTGCTTCCGCTCCCAACGGCTGCGGCTCACCTTGTAATGACGGCTCACTGCCAGCTTCGTCGTAAACTGACAGCTGGTTGTTTACATCCCTGACCCCACGAACAAAACGCGTTGCACGCAGCACAGTCGGTAGTTCGTCCGCGAGGATCGGTCCAGTCAAGGTAACGACGCCTTCGTGTGTCGAGACTTCGATGGCGCCGGTATGCACGTGATACCGGCCAAGTTTTGCGCGCACGCGATCTGCGAGCACCTCATCCGTCACCTCTTCGTGCTGGAATAGAGCTTTTGTCTCTGCGGCCATTCCGTAAGCGCGATTGCGAATGTCGCGACCCATCTTCTCGGCATAGTCTGACGCCTTGTTACCGGCGGCTTCGACTTTGTCGCGCACCAAAGCGCGACGGCGCTTGCCTCGGTCGGGATCGAAAAAATACATCAACGCGGCGCCGAGTCCGACCGCGCCCACGATTGCGGTTTTATTATTCATCAAGTACCCCTTTCTTACTTTTCGATTAGAACTAACGCGACCGGCGTTTCTGATCGCCGCGATCACCCTGGCCCGACTCGACCACGGTCTTCGCGTGTTTCTTTGTGTCTTGCGCGAGCGATCGTCCAACGTCGGCTTCCTCATCGAAGCGACCCTGATCATCGCGCCGTACGAAGCGTTTATCCCTCCCGGTGTCAATTAGTTCGCGTTTACTCGTCTTGCGTTCTGCCATACATCCTCCTCGTCAATGCGAAATACGCGCGTAACCTTGACGAACACCTTACTGTTCGCGTTTGACGCAGAAACGCGCAAATTCTGCGACCGTGGGATGTTTCGAGCAATCACGATGCCGGGGGACTTGGGCTCCGGTTTGCAAAGGTGTCGCACGCCTTTGCGATTGTTTCCGCCTTGGCGCCTTGGCGTGAACTCTTGACGACTCAATATCGAATTTCACGCGAAGGCGCAAAGACGCAAAGTTCCGCAAAGTTCAATTTCGGACACTACCGTCTAAACACCGATGTTCAGTGTGTGAGTTTCGAGATGGTCGTTGGAGATGTTGTCGATCCCGATTGATTCAAATACGCGCGGACCTTTGGAGGAATGCGACGCCGAAGAAGAGCGTTACGCGCCTGCCATTGTGCAGCCGTGTCCATTTCGACTAGATAGCGAATCTCTTTCGCTTCGAGCACCGCAATCGGAACTCCGTCGCGATAGAGCAGCCGGTTTGCAGCGGCAGCCGACAGACGCGGACCGGGAACCAGAATTCCCAACATGTTCAAAGGATCGGCGGCGCTGACCGACAACATGGTCCCATCCGGCGATGTACGGCGGATTGAGCGCAGCAAGTGGACTGCGTCGGCAGTCGCGAACTGCTCGCCAGAGAAACCGCCGATAAAACGGCCGCCGCGAATCTCTCCGCGCGCTTCCAGCCGTCGCAGCACGCGCAGAAAGTCACGCCAGGGAATATTGATCGATTCGCGATCCAGCAGCTTGCGGAAGACAACACCATAACGTTGCAGAAGTTTTTGGGCGACTGCTTCGACCGTTTCACGATCAATCGCGTCGCTTTGACGGTTCGCGCTTGCTGTGGATTGCGCAGTCGGGAAGGGGGCCTGCCCCCGCTCGGCTTTTCGCAAAACTACCCATCGGCCAGCTTCATCCATGCTGTACACAGGTTTGCGGCGACGACGACGGTTCTCGATCGCTCGGCTAGTTGTTTTACTGAGCGGCGTCAGCAACGCGCGCAGACCGGTGAAACTGTCGGCCGTAATCAACCCACGAAACACCAATTCACCCAGAGCTTCTTCAACCATGCTGGGCAGGAGGTTTGTGCCGGAAACAATGTCCACAAAGAAAGAAGCGCCATGTTCCTTCAAGTAGTCGTAGACCGTCTGCGTGTTCGTGCTGAAGTGGTTTCCGTTTTCGCGCGTGGGAAAGGCCAGGTTCCACATCGCGACGTTCTGGCGATTCAACAAAACAACCGGCGTGCTGCGAACCGGTGAAGAGCTGCTCGATCTTTCCAATGAAATCTTTGGTGGCGACAGACGCAACCAGGTCAAACGCCCAGACAGGCACAGCGCGTCAAGCCAGGCCGGATCATAGTCCGGGATTCTCGCCGGCAGAATCTCAGATTCCCACGAACCGGCCGGAGCTTCGAAGCCTTCGAGTTGATCGAGAATCGCGGCGACACTCTGAGCGCCTTCGACTTTGTGATCGGATGCAAGCTTCTGCCAGACGAAAAGGAAGCGCATGAAATCGGCCGCTGAGACAGGTTCGATCTCCTTGCGCAGACGATTGAGTGTGTAGCTGTGAATCCGCGCGAGCAGACGGCGCGAACACCATTCGACTTGGAGCGCAGTTTGTTTGAGCGCCCGCATCCCTGCGGGCGGGTCACCAGCATCGCTGCCCGCGCTCGCTTGCCCGCCTGCTACCGCAGGCGGTTCTGACGGCGTGAACTGTCCCTGCATCGCGAAGCCTTCGCCCTCGAGCTTCGCCAAACCGATTTCGATTTGATTTCTCGATAACGAAAATGAATTCGCGAGCTGCGCAACGGTCACGGGACCGAGCGCATCCAGGCGACCGCGTAAGATCTCGACCAGCGCACTTTCAGTGGACCATTCTTCGCGCGCGTAGCTCGCCGGCGGTTCAATCAGCGGATTGAGTTCAGCATTTGGATATACGGCGCGCAGTTGGTTCAAACGTTCGGCGGCAATCCAAATAGTAACCGCAGAGGACGCGGAGGTCTCCGCAGAGAGCGCAGAGTCCTCGGCGTTCCTCTGCGAAATCCTCTGCTCTCTCTGCGGTTTCAAAACCGTTGCCCGCCGATTTGTCAAGAGTTCATCGAACAACTGTGCCCAATCATTCTTCGCCCCCTCTTTCGCGGTAATGAATCCAAGCTGCATTAGCGCGTCATGCAATTCATCGGCGTTTTCAGCACTGGGCCACGCCTCTTCACGCACACGATCGATCGCGGCTTGATCCAATCGACCGAGATCCGCAGCGGTTTCGGCATCGAGGAAGCGCCGGTTCATCACTGCCAGCGTGCGCCGCTCTTCCGCCGGAGCATCGTCGAGAAACGCGTACGGCTTGGCGGTGAGAATCTCCTGTGCGAGTGGCGACGGCTCGTTCATTTCGCGGGCGATCAAAGTGCGCTCGCCACGCTCGATCGATTCCAGGAGTCGCTCGAGCCCGTGAATGTCCATGGCCTCTTCGAGGCAATCGCGGACAGTTTGCTCGACCAGTGGATGGGCGGGAACTTCAATAGGACCGCTAAGATTTTCCGCGCACGCCAACTGATCGGGAAACACCAACGCAAGCAGATCTTCCGCTGCCATGCGCTGAAGTTGCGGCGCAACTTTGCCACCACTACGCCAGCGCGGGATCGCGAGCGCGCGCGTCGCATTCCAACGCCAGCGAATATTGAACATCGGTGCATTCAACAATGCCTGGACAAGCACGTCGCAGACGCCCTTGGAATTCAGATACTTGAAAATCGTTTCCAGCGGAAAGCTGTGCGTCGGCCCGAGCGAAAGCACGATTGAATCTTCAGTAGCTGCCGCTTGTAATTCGAAGTTGAAAGCGCGGCAGAAACGCTTGCGCAGCGCCAGTCCCCACGCGCGGTTGAGGCGGCTGCCGAAAGGCGCATGAATTACCACATGCGTGCTGCCGTTCTCGTCAAAGAATCGTTCCACAACAATCTGTTCCTGGGTAGGCATCGCACCCAGAGCGATCTTCGTCATCGCGAGATACTCAACAATCTGTTCCGCCGCGGCTTGAACGAGGCCAACCTCATTCTCGAGCCAGGTGAGAGCAGGACCGCGTGGCGCCTCGTTAGTGTCGTCAGCCTCGTCCAGACGCTTCGCTATCTCTCCTCGTAAACGCGAGACAGACTCTGACAACTCTTCCGATCGTCCCGGCGCTTCACCCAACCAGAACGGAATCGACGGCGGCTGGCCGTGTGCATCGAGGACGCGCACTTCACCCGCGCCGACGCGCTTGATTTCGTATGAGCTGTTGCCAAGTTGAAAGATGTCGCCGGCGAGACTTTCAATGGCGAAGTCTTCGTTGAGCGTGCCGACGAACGTCTCGGATGGTTCGAGAATAACTCGATAGTCTGAGGTGTCTGGGATCGCCCCGCCGTTGGTGATCGACATCAGTCGCGCTCCGCGCCGGCCGCGAATTCGGCCGTTGACCGCATCGTGATGGAGATAAGTTCCGCGCCGGCCGCGACGCGTCGTGAAGCCCTCGGAAAGCATGCGGATGACTTCATCGAACTTCTCGCGCTTCAGATTCCGGTAGGGATAGGCGCGCCGCACCATGGCAAACAGGTCGTCTTCTTTCCATTCCTCCGGCGCCGACGCGGCTACGATTTGCTGCGCGAGAATGTCGAGCGGTTGTTCGGGAATCTCCAGATGATCGAGTTCACCGCGACGGACTGAATCAATCAATGCCGCGCACTCGACCAATTCGTCGCGCGACAGCGGAAAGATACGCCCTTTGGGAAAGCCGCTGACGGTGTGATTCGAGCGGCCGATGCGTTGTAGCAACGTCGAGATCGCGCGGGTCGATCCGATTTGGACTACCAGGTCGACCGCGCCAATGTCGATGCCGAGTTCGAGTGACGCAGTCGCGACCAGCGCGCTTAGTTCGCCGGACTTTAGGCGTTGCTCGGCTGCCAGGCGAATTTCGCGGGCGAGACTGCCGTGATGCGAAGTAACGTTTTCATCGCCGAGCCGCTCGCCCAAATGCCGCGCGACGCGCTCCGCCATCCGCCGCGTGTTCACGAACACCAGCGTCGTCTTGTGCTGCCGAATCATCTGGGCAAGCCGATCGTAAATTTCTTCCCAGACTTCGTTCGACATCAATGATTCGAGCGGCGAGTTGGGAACTTCAATCGCGAGGTCGAGCCTGCGCACGTGGCCGGTGTCAATGATTGTGCAGCGAGGGCTGCCATCCGGCTCGAAGTTGTGTGTGCCCACGAGAAAGCGCGCGACTTCTTCGATCGGCTTTTGGGTTGCGGACAAGCCGACACGGACTAGTTTCGAATTCTGAATTTTGAATTCTGGATTTAACGGCTGCTGTTCGCTCGTTTGCCCGACTAGCGCTTCGAGTCTCTCAATCGACAACGAGAGATGCGATCCGCGCTTGTCATCGACCATTGCGTGAATCTCATCGACGATCAACGTGCGCACTGTACTGAGCATGCGGCGGCCGCCATCACTGGTCAGAAGGATGTAAAACGACTCCGGAGTAGTGACAACAATGTGCGGCGGCTTCTTCGTCATCGCCGCCCGTTCTTTCGCCGGCGTATCGCCCGTGCGCACCAACGTCCGAATCTCAACACCTTTTACTCCGGCGGCTTCGAGATTCGTCTGAATGCCCTTTAGCGGCTCTGCCAAATTAATCTTGATGTCGTTGCTGAGTGCTTTTAGCGGCGAGACGTAGACGACGTGCGTTTCATCCGTGAGTGTTCCCTCAACTGCCTTCCAAACCAAGTCGTCAATGGCGGACAGGAACGCAGCGAGTGTCTTGCCTGATCCGGTCGGCGCCGCAATCAGCGTGTGCTTACCGGCTTTGATTGCCGGCCAGGCTTCCGCCTGTGGATCGGTTGGAGCAGGGAACTGCTTCAGAAACCAGTCGCGAACTGCCGGATGAAACTGCTCAAGCATAAGAGTAGCGTAGACTTTGGTCTGCGGTTCGTTTAACTAGAGCCTCACACAGACTGAAGTCTATGTTACAAGGGCGCCCAGTGTACCATGGATGCAACAACGTGTTAAGCGAGGCTGACGTCTTTTATTCACACCTCGCTTCCGCCCAGATGACAATTAAATGTTTGAATCGACAGGTTAGCCGTTTCAACGGCTTCACGTAAACTGTTGAAACAGTTATTTTCTCTGAGTCGCTAGTATGACCACCTCGCTGAAAGCGAAGTGTAATGAAAGTCGTAATTGTTTCTGATCAGATGAGACGCGAACTTCCAGCTAAAAAAGCTCATGGCGACTATCATCCGGCCAAGCATACCGCTGCGCCTCGCGGTGCGAACGTTCGTCGGCGCATCGAAATTCCAAAAAACGCCGAGCAAATCGAACTCAAAGTCGGTGGGCGTGAAGTAAAGCTCACGAACCTGAAAAAGCCTTTCTGGCCAGAACTGAAGATAACGAAGCGCGATCTGATCCAGTACTACGCCGACGTGGCGCACGTGCTTTTGCCGCATTTGAAAGATCGCGCGATGGTCATGAAGCGTTATCCAAACGGCGCGGGCGGCGAATTCTTTTTCATGAAGCGCGCGCCATCGCCGCGACCTTCCTGGATTGAACTCTGTTCGATCTGGCATGGGTCGGGAAATGTGATTGACTTTCCGATCATTCAGGACTTGCCGGCACTGCTTTGGGTAATCAATCTTGGCTGCATCGATCTCAATCAATGGTACGCGCGCTGCGACGACGTCGATCGTCCAGACTATCTTCACTTTGATCTCGATCCGGTGCCCGGCGCGACCTGGGAAAACGTCCTGCAGACAGCATTGGTCGTGCGTGATGCGCTAGAGTCTTTGAAGATGCCATCGTATCCCAAGACGACAGGCTCGAAAGGCATTCACATTTACGTGCCAATTGTGCGCGGGCCGACGCAGAAACAGGTTTGGACGCTTGCGAAAGAGATTGCGCACGTGCTCGCGTCCGCAAACCCGGAATTGATTACGGCGATCTACAAAGTTGCGAAGCGGCCGAAGGGTCGCGTGCTGGTCGATTACAATCAAAACGCCTGGGGCCGAACGCTTGCTTCGATCTATTCGGTGCGACCGACACCAAAAGCCTGCGTTTCCACGCCGGTTACCTGGAAAGAGATCGAAAAAGGAGTTCGTATTGAAGACTTTCATCTTCGCAACGTCCGCAAACGGATCGAAAAGGTTGGCGATCTTTGGAAGCCTCTGCTCGACAAGAAGAAGCGGTTTGATTTGACGCCGTATTTGAAGTGATATTCAACCACCGAGGACGCAGAGGAAAAAGATCAGCTGCAGATGAACGCGGATTTCCGCAGATAGAAGATTAGAACTATTTATTAGCATTCATCCGCGTATATCCGCGTGCATCCGCGGCTAATTGTTTTATTTTTCTCTGTGTCCTCTGTGGTTGAATTTTTGGTAATGACCTTGCCACTCAAACAACCTTACCTGCCGATGGAAGCGAAGTCTGTCGAGACGCTTCCTGTGGGTGACGCCTGGCAATACGAGCCTAAGTGGGACGGCTTTCGCTGCATCGCGTTTCGCGATGGGGATAAGGTCGATCTGCAATCGAAAAGTGGACAGCCGCTCGCGCGCTACTTTCCCGAAGTCGTCGACGCTCTGCTGAAACTCAAGACCAAGCAGTTCGTGATCGACGGCGAAATCGTCGTGCCGGTGAAAGGCAAGTTTTCCTTCGATGACTTGCTGATGCGGATTCATCCGGCGGCGAGCCGGATCAAGAAGCTCTCACAGGAAACGCCCGCGAAATTAATCGTATTCGATCTGCTCGTTGACGATCGCGGCAAGTCGCTCGTCGAACTGACGCTGCAGGAAAGAAGAAAGAAGCTCGACGCATTCGCAAAGAAATATTTCGCCCAAGATTCAAAGCACAAATCGATTGAGCTGTCGCCTTGTACTGACGATTTGAAAATCGCGAAAGATTGGCTCGCCGGCGCCGGAGTCGATCTTGATGGCGTGATCGCGAAACGGATCGACATGACATATCAGAGCGGCAATCGCCACGGCATGGTGAAAGTGAAGCGTCTGCGCACGGCCGATTGTGTGGTGGGCGGATTCCGCTACGCGTCAGAAGGAAAAGTTGTCGGCTCGTTACTGCTTGGTCTTTACGACGAGAAAGGTTTGCTGCACCACGTCGGCTTCTCATCCAGCTTCAAAGCGAATGAGAAACCGGCGCTCACCAAGAAACTCGAGAAACTAATCAAAGCACCGGGCTTTACCGGCAACGCACCCGGTGGCCCGAGTCGCTGGGCAACGGAACGTTCCGCCGAATGGCAACCGCTCGCGCCAAAACTGGTGTGCGAAGTCCAGTACGACCACTTCACCGGTGGCCGCTTCCGCCACGGCACAAAGTTCCTGCGTTGGCGTCCTGACAAAAAACCGGAGCAATGCAGGTTCGAACAGGTGAAGCGATAGATAGGCTACTCACTCCTCGGAAGGCCGTAGGCCTTCCGCACATCAGGCGGCAAAGCCGCTGAGCCTTCGAATGGCTTTTGCGGGCAAAGCCCATCACTGCAAGACAAAGTTGTAGGTAATCACGCCCTGAATCTTCACAGGCACGCCATTGAGAATCGTTGGTGTAAACCTCGCTCGTTTTGCCGCATCCTCAGCCGCATTAATCAACATTGGGTGACCATTCACGGCATGTGCAGAAATCACGTTGCCGCTTTCGCTGACCAGAATCTGCACGTTCACAGATCCCTGTGCCTTAATCTGTTTTGCGATCATTGGGTAAATGGGTTTGGGCAGACTCACGATTTTCGACACAAGCACGACTGAGGCTACGCGCTGAGGCCCGAGCGGCTTAATTGGCGTCGGTTCTGGAGTCGGTTGCGTAAACACAGCTGGTCCTGTTGACTCACTCGAGCACGTGGCACAACTGTCCTTGTCATCAGATGAACCCGGCGGGTTTGCGTTCCTATTGGTGATGTTCACCGGTCCTTCAACCGGCGGGCTTGTTGACCCAGTGACACCGATATCCGTCGGTGTCACTCTGGTGTCATCCACTGGCGGAACTCGCTCAATGCGTTCCGGTACTTGAATATGCGGATCGACTGGTGCATTTGATGCAACTCGTCGGGGAGTTGGACGCGCGGGACGCGGTCCTTCAGGCTCATGAGGTGGCTTCACCGGCGGAATCCAACTCTCCAGCATCAAATCCATGTTCTGTGCATCGACACGAGCGTCGTAGCTGAGAATGCCGACGATTCCCGCAACAGTCAGAACCAGCGCATACGCGGCAACCGTGGCAACAAAAAACGAACTGCGGCGCTTGAACTCTCGCTTGTGAGAATTCGACTCGATTAGGTTGGTAAACATCTTAGCTCCTCCTGTTAGCCGGTGCCGTTCGGGTCGAGAAGCTAAATGTTAGAACCTAGGGTCCTGAGATTGTTCCCGAAGCCTGTACTTTGTGCTTCGTACTTTGTACTTAGTTCTCAACTCCACGCTGGAAACTGATTTCGCCCCTTGTCGGCAACGACCAACGACAAAGCACGAAGGACAAAGTACAGAGGACGATTTTCCCGCTTTGTACTTTTCCAGCTTTCCATTAGGATAGCGCCGCCTTATCACCCCGTTATGTGCAAGGAGGGTTTTCATGTCGGCCCCACAGCCCGCTCCGGAGCAACTCAATCCTTTTGAAATAGCGAAACAGCAATTCGATCGCGCCGCCGACTATCTGGAATTGGAAGAGTCGATGCGGAACGTGCTGCGCAATGCCAAGCGGCAACTGATTGTATCGATTCCCGTCAAGATGGATGGTGGCGAAACGAAGGTGTTCGAGGGCTATCGAGTGCAGCACAACATTGCACGCGGTCCCGCGAAAGGCGGAATTCGTTATCACCCGAACGTCACGTTGGACGAAGTGAAGGCGCTGGCTTCGTGGATGACCTGGAAATGCGCGACCGTCGGCATTCCCTACGGCGGGGGCAAAGGCGGCGTTGTGTGCGATCCGAAGAGTCTTTCCAAAAGCGAACTGGAAAGATTGACGCGGCGATACGCATTCGAGATTGCGCCGATAATTGGACCCGACCGAGATATTCCGGCGCCGGATGTCTATACGGATTCGCAAACGATGGCGTGGATCATGGACACGATTTCGATGGTGCGCGGTCACACGGAATTGGGTGTGGTTACGGGTAAGCCTCTGTCGCTCGGCGGTTCACAGGGACGACATGAAGCGACCGCGCGCGGAGCTTTGTACGCGTTGCGTGAGGCGTGCGAACTGAAAGGCATGAAGCTACAGGACGCGCGCGTGGCGGTGCAGGGCTTTGGCAATGCCGGCTCGATCATCACGGAGCTGGTTGCGAAAGACGGCGCCAAAGTTGTGGCGGTGTGCGATTCAAAGGGTGGGCTTTACAACGAGAGTGGAATCTATGTACGCGGCGTGCTGAAACACAAAGAAGAGACGGGATCGTTGCGTGGATTTCCTGACGCAAAGGAGATTACTTCGGACGAAGTGCTGGAAGTTGATTGCGACATTCTGTGCCCATCGGCTTTGGAAAACAGCATTACCATGAAGAACGTCGGCAAGGTCAAAGCGAAGATCATCGCTGAGTTGGCAAATGGACCGACAACGCCCGGGGCCGACCGCGTGCTGGAAGACAACGACGTCCTGTTAATTCCGGATATCCTGGCGAATGCCGGCGGCGTGACCGTTAGCTATTACGAATGGGTGCAGGATCAATACTCGTTCTTCTGGAGTGAGGATCGGATCAATCACACGTTGGAAGCGACGATCGGCAAGGCCTTTCACGAAGTGCACGAGAAAGCGAAGCACTATGGGACCGACATGCGCACAGGGGCGTACATCCTCGCCATCGATCGGGTGGCGGAAGCGACAAGAGTGCGGGGAATCTTCCCGTAAGATTCTGCCACAGAGGCACGGAGGCACAGAGAAGGATCCAACCGAGGAAGCGACAGAATTAAAGCGTTCTCGTCATCATCTCTGTGTCTCTGCGCCTCTGTGGCGAAACTTATTTTATGGCAGACAAAATCACCGTCTACGAAAAACCGACTTGAACGAAGTGCCGCGAGTTGGACAAGCTGCTCCGTGAGAGTGGCGTCGATTTCGAGAAGGTCAACTATTACATCGAGCCGCTAAACGAGAAAAAGCTGCGCGATTTGATCAAGAAGATGGGCATCAAGCCGCGCGAGCTTCTGCGCAGCAGCGAATCGATCTATCGCGAACTGGAAATTGGAAAGAAAAACTTCAGCGATGATGAAATCATCTCACTGATGGTCGAGCATCCTGACTTGATTCAACGACCGATTGTCGAACGCGGCGCTCGTGCGGTGCTCGGTCGCCCGGTTGAGAATGTGAAAGCGTTGTTGTAGTTCTCTGTGTCCTCTGTGGTTGAATTCGTTGTTGCCTGAAAATTAACCACAGAGGACACCGAGGAACCTTTGCCCAAACAGTCAAACACCATCTTCATCTGCCAGAACTGCGGCTTTGAATCGCGCAAGTGGCTGGGGAAGTGTCCGGAGTGCGGCGAGTGGAACTCCCTGGTCGAAGAACGTCTGCTCACAACAAAGAAAGGTCGTAGTGGCAATGGATTTCGCGTGCGCGAAGCAAAAGCGGTCGCCTATTCGGAAATCGAATCGCAGGACGACACACGCGTTTCGTCTGGCGTGACGGAATTCGATCGCGTTCTCGGCGGGGGAATCGTGCCGGGAACGCTCGTGCTGCTGGGCGGCGATCCAGGAATCGGCAAGAGTACGCTGATGTTGCAGGTAGCCGACAAACTGAGCACCGCGGGCAAAAAAGTTCTTTACGTTTCCGGCGAGGAATCCGAGCGTCAGATCAAGTTGCGCGGTGAACGTCTGCGCATCGCGGCGCCGAATCTGCTATTGCTTCCGGAAACGAATCTCGAAAACATTCTGCGCGAGGTCGATCGCATCCAGCCGGCCGCAATCATTGTCGATTCGATCCAAACCACGTTTTCGACGGAAATCGAATCGGCCCCAGGTTCAGTCTCGCAAATTCGCGAAGTGGCGGCCCAGTTTCTCCTGCTGGCGAAGAACCGCGGCGTGCCCGTCTTTCTCATCGGTCACGTGACTAAAGAAGGCTCAATCGCCGGGCCGCGCGCGCTGGAACACATCGTCGATACCGTGCTCTATTTCGAAGGCGAGCGTCATCACAATCATCGCATCGTACGCGCCACGAAGAATCGTTTCGGCGCCGCGAACGAAGTTGGCGTATTCGAGATGACGACCAGCGGATTAGCGCCCGTCGCGAACCCTTCGCAGATGTTTCTGGCGGAACGGCCGGCCGATGCCGCCGGATCAGTTGTCACTGCGTGCATCGAAGGCACGCGGCCGATGCTTGTCGAAATCCAGGCGTTGGTTTCGACTTCGAAGTACGGCACTGGCCGGCGCATGACGCAGGGTGTCGATCAGAATCGCGTGGCGCTGATGATCGCGATGCTCGAGAAACGCGCCGGTATGCAACTTCTCGGCGACGATGTCTTTGTGAACATCGCCGGCGGCTTGGAAGTCGACGAACCGGCAGTCGATCTTGGTTTGGTTACCGCCATCGCTTCCAGTTTTCGCAATCAACCGATCGACGAGCACACCGCGGTGTTCGGAGAGGTTGGATTAACGGGTGAGATTCGCGGTTCGTCGCAGGCGTCAGTGCGCGCGCGCGAAGCACAGGCGCTCGGGTTCAAACGAATCGTGATGCCGTCATCGAACACAACCGGACTCGAGAAGCTCTTGGGTATACGAGTCGTCGGCGTGCGGTCGGTGGATGAGGCGTTGCAGGAGTTGTTTTAGGTCGATTCGGGAACCTCAACATGGGTTCGCTGCGGAGCAGCGAAACGTTTATGGCCCCAATAGCCTCCCTGTTGATTGTCGGATTCGAGGAAATGCGACCTGCCGCATTTCCTCGAATCCGAGTGCAATGCGTATGACTTCGAATTCTATAGATATTTCGTGCCTACGGCACTCTCGTCGCCTCGTCTGGCTTGCGCTATTACTTTCTTTTCTTACCGCTTTCGCCGCGGCCGCTTCAGCTCAGCGTCGCGTCGATGATCCCGACGATCAAGATGACCTCAATCGCGAGCTTTGGGAGTTCGCGCGCAAGACTCCTTACGATTCAATCCTGCCTTACATTGCCGCGGCGCAAAAGCAGTCGAAGGCGCGCGAGATCGCCGAAGTCGAGCTGCCGAATGGCTGGCGCATCGCGCCGGCAGGCGCGCAAATCGAGGTCGGACGTCTGCCTTACACTTTCACCATGTTTGCGGGAAAGCTCGTTGTCCTCGACACGGGTTACTACTATTTCCCCGGCACGAAAGAACCGCAGGAAGTTTCGATCGTCGACGTTGACACAGCCCAAGTCGCAAAAACGCTGCGCATCAATTCCTTGTTTCCGAGCGCAGTCGTAGCGGGCCAGTTTCTCTACATCAGCGGCGGTTACGATCAAAAGATTTATCGCGTCAATCAGCAGTTCGAAATTGATAAGGAGTATGCGCTCGCCGGATTCGGCGGTGGTTTGGCAACCATCGACGCAGAGCATATTGCCGTCGCGACGATGGCGTTGAAGAACACGAAGGGCGAATACATCAACGGCCGACTCAGCGTGCTCAACACGTCGTCGGGGAAAATCGAAAGGGAAGTCGACCTCGGTTACTTTCCGTACGCGGTGAAATTAGTCGCGGGCAAGTTGTTCGTGACCTTGCTCGGCGAGAACAAGCTGCTGGTTTTCGATAGCCGGCTGAAGCTGCTCAAGACGATTGCCGTCGGCCGGACGCCGCAGGAAATGTGCTCCGACGGACGTGAGCTTTTCGTGGTCAACACCAGCTCGGACGACCTCACGCGAATTGACGCTCGAACGCTGCGCGTTAGCGGCTCGATTTCCGTGGCGGCAAGAGGCAGCATCTTCGGCACAACACCGTCGGCATGTGCGGTAGATTCGACCCGGCTGTTTGTGACCCTTGCCGGAAATAATTCGGTGGCAGTTATCGATCGCAGAACGCGAAAGCAGTCAGCGTTGATTCCTACCGGTTGGTATCCCACGAACGTCTTGCTCAACGGACGAAAGATCTTAGTCGCAAATGCGAAAGGAATTCGCGCGCGCCGGCCTAATCCGGACGGGCCGCAAGCAAATCAATCAAGTCGTCCATCTGGTTACGTTCTTAATCTTCTCAAGGGTTCAATTTCGATTTTTCCCCTGGATGATTTAAGATCTAACGCCGGGAAATGGACAGCGCAAGTCAATTCTGCCTCGCCTTTGTTCGACAACAAACGCGGCTTCAATCTTCCGATCAAGCACGTCTTCTACATTATTAAAGAGAATCGCACTTACGATCAGGTGCTGGGAGATCTGGGCCGAGGCAATGGCGATCCAAAGTTGACTTTGTTCGGCGAAGATATTTCGCCCGTGCACCATCAGCTCGCGCGCGATTTCGTGACGCTCGACAATTTCTTTGTCAACGGCGAGATCAGCGTTCTTGGACACGCCTTTACCACCAGCGGGTACGCAAGTCCATTTACTGAATGGATGGGGAACGTCAGCTATTCGTATCGTTGGAAGGGTTATCCGTTCGGCACCGTGCCGGCGATGATGTCCCCGATTTATCTCTGGGACTTGCTCGATGATGCGTCGGTTGATTACCGCATCTATGGTGAGAATTATTTTCTGTTCACGCGCGCTTACCGCATCTTCAGCGAGATGTATGGCGCTGACAGCGACGTCGCGCGACGTTTCTACGACAAAACAATTGCGGCTGCTGCCGGGGAAGATCGCGGCCAGGAATTCAACAACTTGATGCGGTCTTATTATGGCCGGGCCAGTTCACCTGACGACGGCTACAAAATTCTGGGCGAGCGCGAGTTCACCGAGAAACTTTCACAATTCCTGACGGGTGACGACACGTTTGCGCGTTTGATTATGCGCGACGACAAGCTGCGGCGTCGCTTCGGAACCTATCTTTCCAAATATCCATTCAATTTTCGCTCGTGGGACTTGAAAGTGTCGGACCTGGAACGCGTGCAGGAGTGGCAGAAGGATTTTGACGCGCAACTTAAGTCCGGACGCGTGGCACAGTTTCACTACATTTGGCTGCCCAACGATCATACCGACGGAAACACGAACAAGATTCTCGATCCATTTCAGTTCGTGGCGCAGAACGATGCGGCGCTTGGTCGCATTCTGGAAATCATTTCACACAGCGCGGTTTGGAAAGATTCGTTGGTATTCGTGGTTGAAGATGACGCACAGAATGGCCCCGACCATGTGGACGCAACGCGCACGATTGCATTCGCCGCCGGACCATACGTGAAGCGTGACGCGGTGGTGAGTGACCGTTACGATCAGCTAAGCATGTTGCGAACAATTGAACTCGTGCTCGGACTTAAGTCTTTGAACGCGGCCGAACAATTGGCGGCGCCGATGTTCGGGATTTTCACGGACAAGCCGGACTTCAAGCCATTCGTCATTAATAGAGTGTCTGAGCGGCTGGCCGACGCCGATCGAGATCGTTACCGAAACCTGAAAGACAACAAGTGACTGGCAACCTGAATTGAAATAGGTTATCTTCCGCGCCGTCCGCTTTCATCAGATTTCTTGAAACCAAAAATTGAAGGAGCCCCTGCCATGTTTCGAAAGTCGATCGTGACTTTTTCTTGCGTTGCTCTGCTTGCCGCCGCTGCATGGTTTGCCACCAACGCCGATGCCCAACGCCGCCAACCGGCTGCCACTGCAACTGATGCGCTGAAAGTTCTTCAGTGGCGATCGATTGGACCATTTCGCGGTGGACGTTCGACGGCCGTTGCCGGCGTCGCTTCGCAGCCGATGGTTTTCTATTTCGGTGGCACGGGCGGCGGGGTCTGGAAGACCACGGACGGCGGCATCAACTGGGAGCCAGTCACCGACGGAAGCATGTTCGGAACCGGCTCAGTCGGCGCGATCGGTTTGTCCGATTCCGATCCGAATGTCGTTTACGTTGGCATGGGCGAGTCGCCGATCCGCGGCAACGTCTCGCATGGCGATGGCGTTTACAAATCTACCGACGCGGGCAAGACGTGGAAGCATATTGGGCTCGAAGACACGCGGCAGATTTCGCGCATTCGCGTCCATCCAAAAAATCCGGACATCGTGTACGTCGCTGCGCAGGGCCACGTGTGGGGACCGAACGCCGATCGCGGAATCTTTCGTTCGAAAGATGGCGGTAAGACGTGGCAGAAGGTCCTGTTTCGCAGCGACAAAGCGGGCGCATGCGACCTCGTCATCGATTCGACCAATCCGAATGTTTTGTACGCGGGATTTTGGGAGGTTTATCGAAAGCCCTGGACGCTTGAGAGCGGTGGTCCTGGCAGTGGCATTTTCAAATCGACAGATGGGGGCGACAACTGGACTGAGATTACGCGCAATCCCGGATTGCCGCGCGGCACGATTGGCATCGTCGGAATCACAGTTTCACCAGCAAATCCGGATCGCGTCTGGGCGATTGTTGAAGCCGAAGATGGCGGCGTGTTTCGTTCGGACAACGGCGGGCGCACCTGGACGAAGACGAACGAGCAGCGCAACTTGCGCCAGCGCGCTTGGTACTACACGCGCATCTACGCTGATCCAAAGAACGCCGACACGGTCTACGTGCTTAACACCGGCTTCTATAGATCGAACGACGGCGGTCGCACTTTTACAGGCATCGGTGTCCCGCATGGCGACAATCACGACTTGTGGATCGCGCCTGACGATTCCAACCGCATGATCAATAGCAATGACGGAGGCGCAAACGTTTCGTTCAACGGCGGTCGCAGTTGGAGCGAGCAGGATCAAGCCACCGCACAATTTTATCGCGTCGCGTTGGACAACGACTTTCCCTATAACGTCTATGGCGCTCAGCAGGACAATTCGACAGTGCGCATCGCTAGTCGCAACACCGAAGGTGGTATTGACGTGCGCGATTGGTGGGACGTCGGCGGCGGCGAGTCCGGCTGGATTGCGCCCTCGCCGAAAGATTCGAACATCGTGTTTGCGGGTTCTTACGACGGCTTGATTACTCGTTACGATCACCACACGGGGCAGCTGCGCGATGTCAATCCTTATCCCGACAATCCGATGGGTTGGGGCGCGGCGGACATCAAGTATCGCTTCCAGTGGAATTTTCCGCTGGTGTTCTCAACGAACGACCCGAACACGCTTTATTCGGCGGCGAATGTGCTCTTCAAGACCACGAACGAGGGTCAAACGTGGGAAATAATCAGTCCCGATCTCACGCGCAACGACAAATCGAAGCAAGCCGCATCCGGTGGCCCAATCACGAAAGACAACACCAGCATTGAGTACTACGACACGATCTTCACCGTGATGGAATCGCCGGTGCAAGCTGGAACCATTTGGGTCGGCACGGATGACGGCCTGGTGCAGGTGACGCGTGATGCTGGCAAGAACTGGTCGAATGTGACGCCGTCGAAGGACATCATGCCCGAGTGGATTCAGATCAATTCGCTTGACGCGTCGCCATTCGACGCAGGCACGGCTTACGTCGCGGCGACGATGTACAAGTACGACGACAACAAACCGTATCTGTACAAGACGAGCGACTATGGCAAGACGTGGAAGAAGATCACGAACGGTATTCCGGACGGTGCTTTCGCTCGTGTGATTCGCGAAGACCCCAACAAGCGTGGGCTGCTGTACGCCGGTACGGAAACGGGCATGTACGTTTCGTTTGACGACGGCGCGAACTGGCAATCAATGCAGTTCAATCTGCCGCTGGTGCCGATTACGGATCTCGCAATCCACAAACGTGAAAAGGAATTGGTCGCCGCGACTCAAGGTCGCGCTTTCTGGATTTTTGATGACCTGCCGCTGCTGCATCAGATGATGGATGCGGGCGGACTTAGCGCTGCGTCAGGAACGAAACTCTTCAAACCGAAAGAGGCCTACCGCATGCCCGGTGGCGGCGGATTCAATCTCCCGGCGACGGCCACAATTGGAAAGAATCCGGCAAGTGGCGTCGTGGTCTATTACTCACTGAAAGCGAAGCCGACAACCGATCTAGTGCTCGAATTTCTCGACGCAAATGGAAAATCAATCAACAAATTCACGACTCGGCTTCCGCGACCGGGTGCGCAAGGACAGGCACCAGGTGAGCAACCGCAAGCGGGTGGAGGCGAAGAAGGTGGATTTTTTGGCGGCGGTGCGCCTGCCCGCGCGTCTACTGACATTGGTCTGAATCGTTTTGTTTGGGACATGCGCTATCCCGAGGCGACGCGATTTCCCGGAATGATTTTGTGGGCCGGACAGACGCAGGGCCCGAAAATCGTCCCGGGCAATTACCTGGTGAAGTTGACCGTTGACGGTCAGACGATGACGGAGACGTTTGAAGTCAAACCTGATCCGCGGTTGTCTACGACGCCAGCCGATTATGCAAAGCAACTCGATCTGTCTTTGAAGATTCGCGACAAGCTGACCGAGACGCACAATGCGATCATTCAGATTCGCGATGTGAAGAAGCAGATCGATGATCTGGTAAAGCGTGTTGGTTCGCAGTCGAAACCGATCGCAGATAGCGGGAACGCTTTAACGAAGAAGCTTACCGAAGTGGAAGAAGCTCTCTATCAGACGAAGAATCAAAGCAGCCAGGATCCTCTGAACTTCCCGATTCGTCTTAATAACAAACTAGCGGCGCTGCTTGGTGTGGTCGCGCGATCCGACACGCCGCCCAACGATCAATCGTTTGCAGTTTACGAGGACCTCACGCGGCAAATCGATGCGCAGCTGGCGAAGCTGTCGACCATAGTGAAGACCGACGTGCCGGCGTTTAATCAGTTGGTGAAGGACCAGAATATTCCAGCGGTCGTGGTGAAACCGCCTGGTGGCACCCCGTAGTTGGCGATTATTTCTTGAAAAGATTCGCGAACGCCTGACGTGCATCGTTCGGCGTGCCTGAAGAAGTTTCGCGTTCGACCACGGTACGTGCAGCAAACAGTTCGCAAGTATTGCGACCGCCCTTATTCACAATGCGCGCCGTGATCGGTTTGCGGCATTCAAAGCGCGCGCTGGGATCGAAGTGCATGCACATTCGACAAGTGTGAAGGTCGGCATTGCACTTCGGGCAGGTACTATCGTGGCCAACGTTGGCGGGCACGATCGCCGCGCACGCCGCGCATTTCACCTTTTCGCCAAACGCCATCATCCGCGGCGAGCGTGGCCCTTCGCGATCACGCTTCGGCTGAGCCTGCGGTTTAGGCCGCTGCTCGCGTCTACGATCATCTTCCTGCCCACGATCATGTTCCTGATAGCCACGCTGCCGGTATTTTCGTTCGCTCATTTTTGAGAACTCCCAACGAAAGTGCGTCGAATCATACGGGAATTCCCCGCATCCGCGAAGCGAAAATCGGTGACGCCGAATGCCCGCCGTGTTAAAATGCGCCGCATTATGCGCTTTGATATCGTCCTTATAAGGGTAATTTTTACAGCGATTTTGCTGGCCGCGGGTTATGTGCTACACCCGGTTCCAGGGCATCGTCTCATCTCAATGGGGGCAGCGGGAATCGTTGCGATCGCCATTATCTTCTTTGAGGTGCGCATCCGTCGATCGTCTCTGAAGACGCTAATCGGCGCCGCGGTCGGATCAATTCTTGGCATTATCGGCGCCTACCTAATCGGCTCGCTCATAATCAATCAGGAAGCAACGGCAGTCGCAGCGGAGACGAAGACATTTCTGACGCTCGCGCTGACTTTCTTCATGGCTTATGTGGGACTGATGGTGGGCGCGGCGAAGGGTGATTACATCGAGTTATCGGCGCTCGGCGGAATCTTCAGCGACAAGACTGCGCGGCGCGACGTTAAGATTCTCGACACCTCCGTCATCATCGACGGTCGCATCGCCGATGTAGCGGAGACAGGATTTCTGACCGGGACTCTGATCGTGCCGCAATTCATCCTGCGGGAGTTGCAGCAGGTAGCCGACTCGCCCGATTCATCTAAGCGGCAGCGTGGGCGTCGGGGCCTCGACATGCTGAATCGTTTGCAGAACAACAACTCGCTCGATATTCAGATTGTTGAGACTGATTTTCCATCAGTACGCGAAGTCGATCTGAAGTTGATCGAATTGGGGAAGCAGCTCGATGCGGTCATCGTCACGAATGATTTCAATTTGAACAAAGTCGCGCAGCTTCGCGGGGTGACGGTGCTGAACATCAATGAGTTAGCGAACGCGCTGAAACCGGTCGTGTTGCCGGGCGAAACGATGCGGGTCTTCATTCTGAAAGAAGGCAAAGAATATAACCAGGGCGTGGCATATCTCGATGACGGGACGATGGTCGTGGTTGATAACGCGCGGCGACTGATTGGTAAGAACGCTGACATCGCAGTGACGAGCGTCTTACAGACGACGGCGGGCAAGATGATCTTCGGACGCCTGGCTGAAGATGCCGAAGGGACGGGAAATGGAGAGCGAGCACGCCGCCCGTTGCGGGAAGTGAAGACAGCGCCCGCGTTGACGCGCATCAGCGACACAGAAGCATAAGCGAATGAACGTCGCCATAGTCGTGGCTGCCGGCAGAGGAACGCGGCTGGGCGGCGATCGCCCGAAACAGTTTCTTGAACTGGGCGGCGTTCCGGTAATCATCCACACGCTCAGACAATTCGAGCGCAGCAAACAAATAAACGAAGTAATCACGGTGTTGCCCGCCGAAGACACGGCGGGTTTTGAGTCTCTTGCGCAGAAATTCGGATTGAAGAAGGCGCAACGTGTTCTCGCCGGCGGCCAGACGCGAGCTCAGTCTGTGCGCAATGGTCTGAACGCGATCGCACAAGCCGACATCGTGGCTGTTCATGACGGCGTCCGACCATTCGTGACACCAGAAGAAATCGATGAAGTTGTCAGCGCAGCAGAACGATCCGGCGCGGCAATATTGACGGCGCCGGTCGCAGACACAATCAAGCGCGTCGATGGCGATCACATTGTGCAAACGATCTTACGCGCTGACTTACGTCGAGCTCTGACGCCACAATGTTTTCGTTTCGACATTCTGAAACACGCCTACGAACAGCTGGATGAGTTAGAAGCTCAGGGCGTTGAAATCACTGATGAGAGTTTTCTGGTTGAGCGGTTGGGCGTCGCGGTAGTGACCGTTGAGGGAAGTGCGCGAAATATCAAGATCACAAACAAAGCGGATCTAGAGCAGGCGGAAGCGCTACTGCGATAAGACGGAGCGCAGGCATCCTGCCTGCGGTGCGCCGGCATCTTGCCGGCGTCTTTAAGGCAAAATACCCAGCGGGCAGGATGCCCGCGACCCGCCGACAAGATGTCGGCGCTCCTGTTTCATGTTTCGCATCGGCATCGGCAACGACATTCATCGACTGGTCGCTGGGCGACCACTTGTCATTGGCGGCGTAAGCGTTCCTTATGACTTCGGCGCCGAAGGACATTCCGATTCTGATGTCCTGACGCACGCAGTCATCGATGCCGTCCTCGGCGCAATTGCCGAAGGCGACATCGGCGTCCATTTCCCCGACACCGATGCGCAATGGAAAGACGCCAACAGCTTCAAGATGCTCGGGCATGTCCTGCGACTTGCGAAGAAGCGCGGGTTCCACGCGGTAAATGCCGATGCGACGGTAATGCTTGAGCGTCCGAAGTTGCGCGAACACATCGACCAAATGCGTGAAAATCTCGCGGACGCTTTGCGCCTGAGTGTGACGTCCGTCAGTGTGAAAGCGAAGACCGGCGAGGGCCTGGATGCAGTCGGTCGCGGCGAGGCGGTGAGTGCGCAGGCCATTGTGTTGCTCTCCGATTAAACCAAGTTGAGACCACAGGACATCATCCGGAAAAAACGCGATGGCGGCGAATTGTCGCACGACGAAATTGCGTTCTTCGTCAAAGGCGTCACGAATGGCGATGTCGCCGAATATCAGATTTCTGCCTGGCTGATGGCGGTCTTCCTAAACGGGATGACTGATGCGGAGCAGTCCGCACTGACGGCAGAGATGCTGCACTCAGGTGAGATTCTCGACTTCTCTGACATCGCAAAACCAAAAGCCGACAAGCATTCAACTGGCGGCGTCGGCGATAAGACTTCGCTCTTGATTGCGCCGATGGCGGCAGCGGCAGGAGTCTGCGTCCCGATGATTTCCGGGCGAGGACTTGGCCATACCGGCGGCACGCTCGACAAGTTGGAATCAATTCCCGGGTATCGTGTGAACTTGTCTCTACGAGAGTTTCGCACCGTGCTGGAAGCCGTCGGATTCGCGATGAATGGACAGACTGCGGAGATAGCCCCAGCCGACAAGAAGCTTTATGCGATGAGAGACGCGACCGCAACGGTTGAAGCGATTCCTTTGATCGTTGCGTCGATCATTTCGAAAAAAGGTGCGGCCGGTTTGGGCTCAATGGTAATTGATGTGAAGACGGGTTCCGGCGCTTTCATGCGCGAACCGGCGAAGGCGAAGCAGTTAGCGCGCGCGCTCGTGAAAACCGGCAACGACCTCGGCATTTGTTCGCAAGCCCTAATCACAGACATGAATCAACCGCTGGGGCGGGGCGTCGGCCACTCGCTCGAAGTTCTCGAATGCGTCAAGTTGCTGCGCGGAGAAATTGAAGAAGGCACGCGACCGGTTCTCGATCTCTCAATCGAACTTGCGGCGCGGATGGTTTTGCTCGCGAAACTGGAGAACGACATCGAAGCCGCACGCGAGCGCGTGAGAAGCGTTCATGAATCCGGCGCGGCTCTGGAAACGTTTCGCCGCAATGTGGAAGCTCAGCTTGGCGATCCGCGTGTCTGCGACGACCCGCAAAGCATTCTGCCGTTGACAGATAAAGCGTTTCCGGTAGAATCGCCGCGCTCCGGATTTGTAACTCAAGTTGATACGGCTGAAGTGGGCTATGCAATCGCGGAAGCCGGCGGCGGTCGCGTCCGAATCGAAGATAAGATCGATCCAAGAGTTGGATTCGTCGGTAACATGAAGATTGGAGATGAGGTGCGCGCCGGCGATTCCCTCGGCGTCGTTTTCTGCGACGACTCGGCTCGCGGACAAGCAACCGCAAAACGTATTCAGGCTTCGTACCAAATCGGCGATGAAGCACCGCAACGTCCGGACTTGATCAAGGAAGTGATCGACAAATGAAATTCAAAGTAGCAATCGCATTATCCGTTATCACGCTACTCATAATTAGCGGTGTGGCCTGCCACCGTGTCAGTTACAGCGCCGACGATCCACACAAAATTCGCGTCGGCATCGTCTTTGATATTGGTGGCAAGGATGACCGTTCATTCAATGCCGCCGCGTGGGTCGGCGTGAAGTGCGCCGAAACCGGACATCGACCGGATGGGCAGCCGTGTCTGGACGACCAGGGAAATCAGAAGCAGGCGTTCGACATCATCGTTCGTGATGTCGAACCGGGCAATCCGACTTCGATCGAGCCGGCAATGCGCGCGTTTGCCGAACGTGGCTACGACTTGGTCATCGGCGTCGGTTTTGCGCAAGCGCCGATCATGGAAAAGGTCGCGAAGGATTATCCCAAGATTCACTTTGCGATCATCGACGGCGTGATCTTCGAAGATGATGGAAAGACGCCGCGGTCGAATGTTGCATCGCTCGTTTTCAAAGAACATGAGGGTTCGTATCTGGTCGGTATACTTGCCGCGAAGGCCACGAAGACGAACACGTTGGGGTTCATCGGCGGCATGGATATCGGTCTGATTCACCGCTTTGAAGGTGGATTCGAACAAGGCGCCAAGTCGGTTAATCCGAATATTCAGGTGATCCAAAATTACGTCGGCGTAACCGATGCGGCCTGGAACAATCCGGGAAAAGGAAAAGAGATCGCACTCGCTCAGATTAATAAAGGCGCTGATGTGATTTTCACCGCCGCAGGTAATTCCGGTCTCGGCGCTTTCGACGCGGTTGAGCAATACGGTCGCGATAGCAGCGGGCGCGCGACACACTACGTTATCGGCGTCGATTCAAACCAGAACATGGTTAAGCCGGGATTCGTGCTGACGAGCATGGTCAAGCGCGTCGACAACGCCGTCTATGACATCGTGAAGGACGTCGTGAATCACAACTTCGCTGGTGGCTTCCATGTGTTTGGTTTGGATAGCGCCGGCGTCGGTTACGTTGTCGATCAATACAACAAAGATTTCGTCTCGCCGGAAGCAATCAAGGAAGCTGAAGACGCGAAGCAGAAAATTGTGAACAAGCAGATCACTGTGATTGATCGAATGAGGCAGTGAATTATTGTCAGTTGTCCGTAGTCAGTTATCAGTTGTACTCATCCTCTGGAGGAACCGAAATGGCTAAGACAAACTTTGAGAAACTTCGGGTCTATCAATTTGCGAACAACTGACAACGGACTACTGATTACTGACCTGAGTTGATGATTGAACTCCGCAACATCACGAAGCGTTTCGGCGCGGTGCTCGCCAACGATCGGGTGAGCTTTAGTGTCCCTTCCGGAACGATTCACGCGATCGTCGGCGAAAACGGCGCGGGCAAATCGACGGCGATGCGCATCGCCTACGGCTTCTACACGGCGGACAGCGGCGAGATTCTGATTAACGGCCAGCCGCACGCGATTCGCACGCCTCATGATGCGATCGCGCTGGGCATCGGCATGGTGCATCAGCACTTCATGCTGGTCGAGCCGATGACGGTGGCTGAAAACATTGTGCTTGGCGCCGAACCTGGCAGTGCGGCTTCGCTCGATCTCAGGAAAGCTGCCGCCGAGATTCGCAAGGTCTCGGACGAGTTCAAGCTTTCCGTCGATCCCAACGCTACGATTGAAAGTCTTTCCGTCGGGCAACAGCAGCGTGTCGAATTACTGAAAGCTCTCTATCGCCACGCGCAGTTGCTGATTCTTGATGAGCCGACGGCGGTGCTGACGCCTCAGGAAGTCGAAGAGTTCTTCGCGATTCTGCGTCGCATGCGCGAGCAAGGCAAAACGATCATCATCATCACGCACAAGCTTTCTGAAGTGCTGGCGATTTCCGACAACGTGACGGTGATGCGCGACGGAAAAGTCGTCGGCGATGTGAAGACAAAGGAGACAAACGCTGCGGAATTAGCGCGTTTAATGGTCGGCCGCGAAGTCCTTCTGCGGGTCGAAAAACCCGATGCGAAACCGGGCGCGCCGGTCGTGAAAGTCGATCGACTATCGATCACTGGCCGCGACGGCACGAAGCGTCTGAAGGATGTTTCATTCGAGGTGCGCGCCGGCGAAATCGTCGGCATCGCGGGCGTGGAAGGCAACGGACAAACCGAGCTAATCGAAGCGCTGGCGGGTTTGATTCCTGGATCACACGTCACCGGCAAAATCAGTTTCGAAGGTAACGACGTTACGGCCGGCGACGCGCGCCGGCGAAAGGAACTCGGCATCGCGCACGTTCCCGAAGACCGTCACCGTCGCGGCTTGCTGCTTGATTCAAGTCTCGCTGAGAACACGATTCTGGGCGTTCACTATCGCAAGCCGGCGGTTACTGGTCCAGGCAATGTGATCCTGGACGAGAAAGGAATTCGTCGCCGCACGGAGCAGGTGATTCGCGATTTTGATGTGCGTCCTCCGAACCCGTCATTGACGGCCCGATCGCTGTCCGGTGGAAATCAGCAGAAACTCATCATCGGTCGTGAGTTTGAGTTGCCTCCGAAGCTTTTGCTCGTTTCACAACCAACGCGCGGCGTGGACATCGGCGCAATCGAATTCATTCACCGCAAGATCGTCGCTTTGCGTGACGCAGGTTGCGCGGTGCTGCTGGTTTCGGCCGAATTGGAAGAAGTCACTGCTCTTTCCGATCGGCTGCTCGTGATTCACAACGGCGCGATTGTCGGCGAAGTCGATCCAAAGATCGTTACGAACGAGGAGATTGGGTTGATGATGACCGGGGGTCACAAATGAGTGCCGTCAGGCACGGCATATTTATAGAACTTGAGAACCCTTTGAATTAACGGCGCAGTCGCGAAAGCGACGCTTTTGCGACTGCGCCGAGGCATAGAGGAAGGCGTTGGTACTATAAATATGTCGCGCCTAACGGCGCTTTAAAAACTGATGAAACTTCTTCGCGAAATCTTATATCCGCTGATTGCCGTCATCGCCGCGTTCGTTGTCGGCGGCATTGTTGTTTTCCTCATCAAGGATGATCCAATCCAAACCTACAAACTGCTGATCGGCAGCGCATTCTCTTGGCCCGATGGAATCGGCTACACATTATTCCTCGCGACACCTTTGATCTTCACGGGCTTAGCTGTGGCGGTCGCCTTCAGGTGTGGATTGCTGAACATTGGCGCGGAAGGACAGCTCTACGTTGCGGCCTTTGCGGCCGCGTGGGTCGGAATAAAGTTCGGTGGCGTAGCAGTCGCAGCGCCGGGCGCAGCGCCAATCAATACGCCTTACGCAAATCTTCCCATGCTGATTCTGGTGCCGTTGTGCTGCATTGCGGCGGTGGGCGCAGGCGCGATTTGGGGCGGCATTCCCGGCTTGTTGAAAGCGAAGTTCGGATCACATGAAGTTATTAATACCATCATGTTGAACTTCATTGCGGTCGCGCTCGTCAGTTACTTCACACAGTACCACTACAAAATTCCGGGCGACGCGATCATGCAAACGGCTGAGATCGGCTCAAAGGCGCACATCGCGCGGCTCGGGAAGTTTATTCCTGGTTTGCCCGAGCGAATTCCGTTGAACCTCGCCTTCATTCTCGCCATCCTGGCGTGCATTTTTGTTTATCTGCTGTTGTGGAAGACGAAGTGGGGTTACGAGATTCGTGCGACCGGACAGAACCCTTCGGCCGCCGAGTATGGCGGTATCTCGATTCGCAAACAGATCATTTTAGCGATGGCCATTTCAGGTGGGCTCGCCGGAATGGTCGGCATCAACGAAGTACTGGGATATCGCTATCGTTATTACGACGGTTTTTCGGCGAACTATGGATTCGTCGGGATTGCCGTCGCCTTGCTCGGCCGCAACCACCCGGTTGGCGTCTTCATCGCAGCGATGCTGTTCGCAATTCTGCTGCGCGGCGGCATCTTTGTTGATGCCTTCACGATGCACGTTTCGAAGGACATCGTCGATATGCTGCAGGGAATTGTAATCGTCTTTGTAGCGGCTGAAGCGATGTTCCGCGGGCCACTCAAGAAGTTCGGACTGATGAAAAAGATCCGTACTTAGTGCTTCGATCTTTGTGCTTAGATGTGTGTTCTTAGTTGCAACTTTGAATGGAGACTCCCATGGAAAGAACAAACTTCGAGAAACTGCAAGTGTATCAACTATCTGAGAAGGTTGCTGATACCATTTGGAACGTCGTAAGCACTTGGAACCACTTTGCACGTGACACTGTTGGGAAACAGCTGGTTCGAGCGGCCGATAGCATTGGAGCGAATATCGCGGAAGGCAGTGGCCGAGGAAGTTTAGTTGATAACCGTCGATTCATTCGAGTTGCCCGCGGTTCACTATATGAGACTCTTCATTGGCTTCGCCGATGTTATATGAGAAGGCTTCTTTCGCAATCTGAAGTGAAGAAACTTCGAGGCTTAGTGCAGGAATTGTCACCAAAACTGAACGCCTTTCTTAGATCTGTGGATGAACGGGCCAAGTCTATTTAGCGAACAAAGTACGAAGCACTAAGCGCAAAGTACATTCTTTCAATGAAGCAACTCTTCAATATGTCGCTTCTGTTTTCGACGTTGCGATTGGCAACGCCGCTCGTGCTCGCCGCGATCGGCGGTCTCTATTCCGAGCGATCTGGCGTCATCAACATCGCGCTTGAAGGTTTAATGTTGGCGGGCGCATTCACTGCAGCATCGGTTACGTTTTATGCGAGCAGTCCATGGATTGGGCTCGGTGCGGCGATGATCGCTGGAGTTGCCGTCGCCTTTATCATCGCGCTTGCATGCATTCGCTTCAAAGCCGATCAGGTTGTCACGGGCACCGGCATTAACATCATGTTCTTAGGTTTGCCGGCGGTGTTGAGTGGCGCGCTGTTTCTCTCGTCAGGATCGACGCCGCAAATTCCCAAGGAGCAATTGCTGCCTACAATCTACCAGTTTCTCGAGGGAATTAGACCATCTGTGTTTCCTGATTGGATACCGAGCTGGCGAATTCTCACAGATGTTTCCTTGATCACACTAATCGCATTTCTCGTCGTACTGGTCACGGCTTATGTCTTGTATCGCACGCCATTTGGGTTACGGTTACGGGCGGTTGGAGAAAACCCGGAAGCGGCCGATGCGGCCGGCGTGAGCGTCACCAAGATTCGTTACCTCGCCGTCCTCCTGTCCGGCGCGCTCGCGGGAATCGGCGGCGCATATCTTTCGATCGGCCAGTCGTCACTGTTCACCCGTAACATGACTGCCGGCCGTGGATTCATCGCATTGGCGGCTTTGATTTTCGGCAAATGGCGCCCGGTACAGACAATGCTCGCGTGTTTCTTGTTCGGATTCGCAGATGCGCTGACAACACAGATGCAAGGAGTCATAAAGCTCCCCTCCGGCGAAGACTTTCCCGTCCAATTCATTCTGATGATTCCTTACGTGGTAACGATCATTGTGTTGGCCGGCTTCATTGGCCAGTCGCTCGCCCCCAAAGCTATCGGAATCCCTTACGAGAAGGAAAAATAAGCAACAACCGAAGCTCTGGATAGCGTCTGCGGAGCTAAATGTTGTAAGGTCTCTATTCGAAGAGAATGTCAGCAGGACCGGTCTCAACCACATCCCTCTATGATCGCGCTGAGAAAGCTGCGCGCACGATTCGTTCCCGCACCCAGGCTGAAACTTCAGTAGCGATAGTCCTTGGCAGCGGACTTGGCGGCTTTGCCGACGAATTAACGAATGCCACAGCGATTCGCTACGACGAGATTCCTGGATTTGCGCGCGCTACTGTAGAAGGTCACGCCGGGCGCCTGGTCATCGGCCAAATTGACGAGTCACCCGTCGCTGCGATGCAGGGACGCTTTCATTTTTACGAAGGCTATTCGTTGGAAGAAGTCACGTTCCCGATTCGCGTGCTGAAGCTGCTGGGAGTTTCTACGTTGATTTTGACGAACGCTTCGGGTGCGCTGAACGTTGAGTTCAGCCCTGGCTCGCTGATGGTGATTACGGATCACATAAATTTGATGGGCGTGAATCCGCTGATTGGCCCGAATGACAAACGCTTTGGGCCGCGCTTCCCGGATCTGACCAACAGCTATGCGCCGGAGTTGCAAGACGTTGTGGTGCAGGAAGCGCGCGGCATGGGAATGCAAATGTTTCGCGGCGTTTACGCGTCGTTAAGTGGTCCCAGTTATGAAACCCCCGCCGAGATTCACATGGTGCGCGCCCTCGGCGCGGATGCCGTCGGTATGAGCACAGTGCCGGAAGCAATCGTCGCGCGTCACATGGATATGCAGGTCGTCGGCATTTCATGTATCACGAACCTCGCGGCAGGCGTCTCTGACCGTCCGGTGGACCACGATCAAGTCATCGCCACCGGCGAGCGCGTGGGCGCGCAATTTACCGAACTGTTGAGAAGAGTGATTCCGCGACTCTGAAAAATTGTTCTTTGTACTTTGCTCTTCGTGCTTTGATGTCTTGCCAAAGCGCGTAATTTCATTCGCACGGACTCTCTCGGCAACACGACAAAGTACAAAGTTCAAAGTACAAAGCACAAAGCACGTCTTTTTTATGATCATCGGCATTTGTGGCGGCACCGGCTCTGGCAAGACAACGGTCGCAAATAGAATTCTCGAATCCGTGAGCGCCGATGAAGTGGTCTTCATTCAGCAGGATCTTTACTACCGCGACTTGAAGGACATGCCGCTCGATTATCGTAACGCGGCGAACTTCGATCATCCTGATGCGGTAGACAACGACCTGCTGGTAAATCATTTGAAGAAGTTGAATGCGGGTGAGCCGGTTGAGTTACCGATTTACGATTTTAGGACGCATTCGCGTTTACCGGCGACGACGCGCGTCGAGCCCAAACCGATCGTCATCGTTGAGGGCATTTTGATTTTTGCCGAGCCCCGTTTGCTCGAGCAGATGGACATTAAGATCTTTGTCGATACGCCTGATGATCTGCGTTTCATTCGCCGGCTGCGACGTGACATCGCGGAGCGCGGCCGCACACTCGATTCCGTCATCGACCAATACATCGCGACGGTCCGGCCGATGCATATCCAATTCGTCGAGCAATCGAAGCGTTTTGCCGACGTGATCATTCCTGAGGGTGGTCATAATCTTGTGAGCATTGATTTAATCAGCGGGAAGATTCGCGAGAGACTGGCCCGAGACATCGAAGTTGGAGGTCAGATTTGAGCGAAACTGAGAATTTAGTTGAGATTGCCACAAAGGCGCGCTCTTGTTCGCTCGCGCCGTTTTCTAATTTCCTGGTGGGCGCGGCATTGCGGACTGAAGCCGGGAAGATCTACACCGGTTGCAACATTGAGAGCGCAAGCTACGGCCTGACTGTTTGCGCTGAACGGGTAGCGATTTGGAAGGCACTGTCCGAGTGTGAACGCGACTTCACCGACCTTGTGATCGTTGTCGACACTGAACAGCTGACGCCACCGTGTGGCACTTGCCGGCAAATCATCTGGGAATATTGCAAGCAGGCCAGGATCACTCTGGCGAATCTCCGTGGGCAGCGTCAGGAAGTGAACATCGGCGACCTCTTGCCGCGCGCGTTCGACGCGAGGTTCCTGAAAGACGCAACGTCAAAGTCGTAAGGACACCTAAGTTCGTCCAACTATGCGAATCAAGTTTATCGCCCTCGTTCTATTGATTTCGTTTGCGCAATCGATGACGATGGCGCAGCGCCGGAAAACTAACGTGGATCTGATTATCAGAGGTGGAACAGTCGTTACGATGGATGGCTCGCGTCGCGTCATCGAAAACGGTGGTGTGGCGATAAAAGGCGGTCGCATATTGGCTGTCGATGACATCGCGGACATCGATCGGCAATATACAGCGCGCGAAGTCATTAATGCGGCAGGAAAAGTTATCATCCCCGGTCTCATCAACGGCCACACGCACGTGCCGATGACTCTGTTCCGCGGCATCGCCGACGATCTCGACCTGCAAGAGTGGCTCACCAAGTACATCTTTCCGGCCGAAGCGAAAAACGTCACCGAAGATTTCGTGCGCGTGGGAACTCGGCTCGGTCTGGCCGAGATGATTCGCAGTGGCACCACCACTTACTGCGATATGTATTACTTCGAAGATGCGATCGCCGACGAAACTTTCAAAGCCGGCATGCGGGGCGTGCTGGGCGAGACCGTTATCGATTTCCCCGTCGCCGACAATAAGACGTACGAAGCCGGTCTCGCTTATTCCGAGAAATACATTCAGAAGTGGAAAGGAAACGCCTTGATCGTTCCGGCGATCGCTCCGCACGCGCCGTACACAGTTTCAGAGGATCACCTGAAAGCCGCGCGGGCGCTTTCCGATCGACTGCGCGCCCCGATCGTCACTCACATCTCGGAAACAAAACGTGAAGTCGACGACAGCATCAAAGCGAAAGGCGCTTCGCCGGTTGACTATCTAAATCGCATTGGCTTCCTAAACGATCGCGTGATCGCCGCGCACATGGTCTGGCCGATGGGCGACGAACTGGGACTCCTGAAGAAGCTTGGCGTCGGCATCGTGCACAATCCGCAATCAAACATGAAGCTCGCGTCGGGAACTGCGCCAGTACCAGAAATGCTGAAAGAGGATCTGCCGGTCGGATTGGGCACCGACGGCGCTGCATCGAATAACGATTTGAATATCTGGGAAGAGATGGACACGGCGGCCAAGCTCCACAAACTCATCAGCAACGATCCGAAGGTTGTGACCGCGGAAGACGCCTTCGAGATGGCGACCATTCGCGGTGCGCGCGCGATGCATCTCGAGAAGGAAATTGGTTCGATCGAAAAAGGCAAGCGTGCGGATATTGTGATTGTCGATCTCGATGCGCTGAACCAGACGCCTTTCTACAACATCTATTCAGACCTCGTTTACGCAACGAAGGGTAGCGACGTGCGAACGGTTATCATCGAAGGTCGCATTGTGATGCGCGATCGTCGCCTCCTGACTCTCAACGAAGAAGCCATCAAAGCCGACGCGCGACGCTATCGCGAAAAGATTGTGCAATCGGTTGGCCTAAAGACTCTACCTGAGGAATAGCGGACGTACGGGCGCGCCCACGGTCGCGAATATTGTCGAGAACGGCTTCGGCCAAGAGAATGACAAGCGTTGGTTTCTTTGCCAACACACGCCACCCCGCGATGGCAGTGCTGAAACAAAGCGTCGCGTAAGCCACCGCAGTTAAATCAAAGTTAAGTAAGCTTGATCGATGGTCTTCACCAATGTCGATCACGCTGTCAACCAGACAACCCACCGCGCCAATCTCCTCCATCAGCCGAAAGAGTTCCGGGTTGCGTCCGCTCAAAGCGGATTGAATCAGCAGATAAGACTGTCGCGCGGTGGCGCGGCCGAGGGCCTTGCGATGCTGCATATATTCGCCGATCGATTTTGCCGCCCGCTCGCGGATCACTTCACGGTGGGCGCGCTGCAACCAGTGCAGGATCGAAAGACGATTATCGTGGTCGAGGTGGGACTTCAGCATTTCGGTCACGATCGCGACGTCTGATGAACGGCCGATTTCATTCAAAGGACCCGCAACTGTGCTGAGGCGATCGAAAACAGTTTGCGCCACTCCCGCCTCGCCTGAATCGATTGCGTCATCGACCACTGCCGTGAAGAGGTAGTGCGCCAGCAATCGCTCATGAACTGCCTCTCGATCGAATTCGACGTGAAAGCCATCGAGGAAACGAACAATGCGCTCAGGAATTCTCGTGAAGTGACTGTAGCGAGAATCCTCAACAATCGCTTGGTAACGCTGCCCCAGTTCAGCATTGCCGAGCGCTGGAGTCTCTGGGTGAGCCGAGTAGCTTGGCGGCGAAGGGTGAACTGCATTGACCATGGGAATCGGCGTAAGTCGCCGCGATTCTAAATCAGTTCTCCTACAACCGTCACAGAAAATCGACCGGTCGCGAACCCTTTCCCGAAACTTGACGAAAAAGTCAGGAATGCTAAAATGGCTTAGGTTTTCAAAGAAATTACAAAGAATGAAGATTTCAGCTCACGAAGAATACGGCCTGCGATGCCTGGTGCAATTAGCGCGAGCGGAGTCTGACGGCGAGTCTCTGACGCTCAACCAGATCGCGGAGCGGGAAGGGCTTTCGGTCGCCAACGCGGGCAAGCTGATGTGGATTTTGGTGAAGGCCGGTCTCGTACAGTCCCAACGTGGCGCGAACGGCGGTTACACGTTGGCGCGTCCGGCTTCAGATATTCATTTGAATGAAGTCATTCGAATTCTGGACGAAGACACCGTCGATCGTTTCTGCAAAACGCACACGGGCGTGCTCGACACGTGCATTCACACGAGCGACTGCGGCATTCGACCGGTTATCGTTGGGCTTCACGAAATTGTCCAGAGTGCGCTGTCAGAAATTACGCTGGCTGAATTAATCGGGTCGGAAGAAAAGGTCGATGCGCGTTTGCATCAGATTCAAAGAATGCAGATCCCGTTGCGATCGATGCGCAGCAACTGAGGAACTAAAATGAGTACTGCGGAAATACTCGCAAACAGAGAATACAAATACGGCTGGGTTACGGACATCGAGTCGGAGACGATTCCGCGCGGGCTGAGCGAAGACACGGTCCGCCTAATTTCGGCGAAAAAGAACGAGCCGGAGTGGATGCTCGAGTTTCGTCTGAAGGCGTATCGCAACTGGCTGAAGATGGAAGAGCCGCGGCGCTGGCCCAATATCACGTTTCCCGAAGTCGATTACCAGGACATGATTTACTACAGCGCGCCGAAGCAGAAGGCGACGAAGGCGAGTCTCGACGAAGTTGATCCAGAACTGCTGCGTACGTTTGAGAAACTCGGCATTCCTCTCTCGGAACAGAAGCAACTCGCGGGGGTCGCGGTCGATGCAGTTTTCGATTCGGTTTCCGTTGCGACCACTTACAAAGAGAAGCTGAGAAAGGTCGGCGTAATCTTCTGCTCGTTCAGCGAAGCGGTGCGGGAGCATCCTGAGTTGGTGCGCGCGTATCTCGGTTCCGTCGTGCCGACTAACGACAATTTCTACGCGGCGCTCAACAGCGCGGTCTTTTCGGACGGCAGCTTCTGCTTCATTCCTAAAGGCGTGCGCTGTCCGATGGAACTCTCGACTTACTTCCGCATTAATAACTCAGAATCCGGACAGTTCGAGCGCACACTGATCGTTGCCGAAGAAGGCGCTTACGTTTCGTATCTCGAAGGCTGTACCGCGCCGCAGTTCGATAAGAACCAGTTGCACGCGGCGGTTGTTGAGTTGGTCGCGCTCGACAACGCTGAAATCAAGTATTCGACAGTGCAGAACTGGTACGCCGGTGATGAAACAGGCAAGGGTGGCATCTACAACTTTGTGACGAAGCGTGGGGCATGTCGCGGTCGCAACTCGAAAATCTCATGGACACAGGTCGAAACCGGTTCGGCGATTACCTGGAAATATCCTTCGTGCATTTTGCAGGGCGACAACTCGATCGGTGAATTCTACTCCGTGGCGCTGACGAATCATGCGCAGCAGGCCGATACGGGGACGAAGATGATTCACCTCGGCAAGAACACACGTTCGACGATTGTTTCGAAGGGCATTTCGGCCGGGCACGCCAACAACAGTTATCGCGGGCTGGTGAAGATCATGCCGAAGGCTGAGAACGCGCGGAACTACACGCAGTGCGATTCGATGCTGATTGGTTCGAACGCGGGCGCGAATACTTTTCCGTACATCGAGGTAATGAACAACTCGTCGCAGGTCGAGCACGAAGCTTCGACTTCGCGCATCAGCGAAGAGCAGTTGTTCTACTTGATGCAGCGAGGTATCTCGCAAGAAGACGCAATCAGCCTGATCATTAATGGCTTTTGCAAAGACGTCTTTTTGCAGCTTCCGATGGAATTTGCAGTTGAGGCAACGCGTCTGTTGGGTCTGAAGTTAGAAGGAGCAGTTGGATAAGACAGGTCTTAGGTCTTTGGACTCAGGTCTTGGTTTTGTTTCGTCACTCAAAGACCAAAGTACAAAGACCAAAGACCTGTTTTTTGGAGAGTTGAATGTTAGAAATCCGTAATTTGCACGCATCGGTTGATGGCAATGAAATTCTCAAAGGCATCAACCTGAAAATCAACAAAGGCGAAGTGCACGCCATTATGGGCCCGAATGGTTCGGGCAAATCGACGCTCGCGAAAGTACTGGCCGGGCATCCGCAATACGAAGTGACGGCCGGTGAAGTCATCTACGACGGCAAGAACCTGCTCGAAATGTCACCCGACGAGCGCGCGCGTGAAGGCGTCTTCATGGCGTTTCAATATCCGATTGAAGTGCCGGGAGTTTCCAACGCACAGTTTTTGCGACTGGCCTACAACGAAAAGCAGAAGCATCACGGCGAAGAAGAGCTGGATCCGTTGGAGTTCAAGGATCTTTTAAAGGAAAAAGCGAAAATCGTCGAAATGGATGCGAGCTTCATGACGCGTTCGGTAAATGAAGGTTTCTCTGGCGGCGAGAAAAAGCGGAACGAGATTCTGCAAATGGCTGTCCTCGATCCAAATCTAGCGGTGCTTGATGAAACGGACTCGGGTCTGGACATCGACGCGCTGCGCATCGTAGCTGGAGGGGTTAATAAACTTCATAGCCCTGACAAGGCCGTGATTCTCGTGACGCACTATCAGCGTTTGCTGAATTACATCACTCCGGATTTCGTGCACGTCCTGTCGGGCGGTCGCATTGTGAAAGAAGGCGGCAAGGAACTCGCGCTGGAATTGGAAGAGAAGGGTTACGACTGGTTGAAAAGCGCGAATGGAAAGAATGCTGTGACCGCGCCAGCCGCGAAGTGAACATGGGACAGTTAGCAAAAGAGAATGGTTACGGCGCGGCGTTGCGCCACCTCCTTCAATCGCACAGTGATGAGCCGCCCTGGTTGCGTGGCGCGCGCGAGGAAGCTTTTGGCCAATTTGAGCGCATTGGATTTCCAACCGTGCGTGAAGAGGACTGGAAATATACGAACATTGCGCCGATTGCACGTGGAAACTTCTCGCCGGTAATCCGAAACGGCACAGCGCCATCGTTCGAAAACGACGTCGTCACCAGCACCCATCCCGAAACTGAGAACAGCCAGCTCGTGTTCGTTAACGGCATAGTTCAGCGCAACCTTTCATCTGTGCAGTTGCCGGACGGTGTTGTGGTCGCCGACCTGGCCGAAGCGCTGCTGGAACCGCAATACGAAGGACTAATTCGCGAACAACTGAGTTTGAGTTCTGAAGCGAACGGGTTTACCGCTCTCAATACTGCGCTTTTTTCGAGCGGTGCGTTTGTTTTAATTCGGCGCGGCGTCGAATTGGCGGCGCCGATTGATCTGCATTTCATGTCGTCCATGCAAAACGGCGCGGCGCGGGCAGCATTCCCGCGCATCGTGGTGATCGCGGAAGAGAACAGTGCAGCAACTATTGTCGAGAGCTATGTAGGCAGCCGCGGAGCGTATTTGACCGACACGGTTGTGAATGTAGTTGTCGGGAATGGAGCCCGAGTCCAGCACTACAAGGTGCAGAGCGAAAGCGCTGCAGCCTTCCATGTGGCGAGCACGTTTGCGGCCACTGGACGCGACGCGAGCTACGACTCGACGAACATCAACCTGGGCGCGCTGCTGTCGCGACATGACGTCGCCGTCACCTTTCAGCACGAAGGCGGGTCGTGCGCCGTCGATGGCCTCTATCTAATCGGTGGCCAGCAGCACAGCGACACCCATTCAGTCATCGATCACCGCGTGGCGCATTGCACCAGCCGGCAACTCTACAAAGGTGTGCTCGATGGAAAGTCTCATGCAGTCTTCAACGGCAAGGTTTTCGTTCGGCACGGCGCGCAACAGACTGACGCGCAGCAGACAAACAAGAATCTGCTGCTTTCCGACGAAGCTCGTGTTGACACCAAGCCGCAGCTCGAGATTTTCGCCGACGATGTGAAATGCACCCACGGCGCAGCGGTCGGACAGCTCAACGAAGATGAGCTGTTCTATCTTGAGAGTCGCGGCATCAATCCCGCGCTCGCGCGCAATATGCTGACTTACGGATTCGCGGAAGAAGTGATCGAGAAAATAAAAATCGATTCGATTAAAAGAAGTCTCGACCAGGCCGTGATGAACAGCCTCAGTTTTGGACTCGACTAGCAATGGCAGCCCTCGAAGAACTAATCCCGATAAGACCGAAGCCGCGTGACGAGTGGAACGTCGAACGTATTCGCAAGGACTTTCCCGTTCTGGAAACGCGCGTGAACGGCAAGCCGCTTGTCTATCTCGATAATGCTGCTTCCTCGCAAGTGCCGCAGATGGTGATCGAACGCGGCAGTCAGTACCTCAAATACGAACACTCAAATATTCATCGCGGCGTGCATTATCTCAGCATGAAGGCGACGACGGCCTACGAGGGCGCACGCGAAAAAGTGAAGCGATTCATCAACGCGCGCGATGTGAAAGAGTGCATCTTCGTACGTGGCACGACCGAAGGCATCAACCTCGTGATGCACGGCTATGGCCGCAAGTTCATCGGCGCCGGCGACGAGATCGTCATCTCCGCGATGGAGCACCACGCCAACATCGTTCCCTGGCAGATGTTGTGCGAGGAGAACGGCGCGAAGCTGCGCGTCATTCCCATGAATGACGCCGGCGAACTGCTGCTCGATGAATACGAAGCGCTGCTAAGTGAAAAGACGAAGCTAGTGGCCGTGGCGCATGTATCGAATGCGCTCGGCACAGTTAATCCGATCAAGCACATGATCGACACGGCGCACAAGTACGGCGTGCCGGTGCTCATCGATGGCGCGCAGTGGGTGCCGCACCACGCACTCGATGTTCAGGATCTCGATTGTGACTTCTATACCTTCTCGGGTCACAAGATGTTTGCGCCGACAGGCAGCGGAGTTGTCTATGGCAAGCAGCATCTGCTCGAAAAGATGAATCCGTTTCAGGGTGGCGGCGACATGATCAAAAGCGTGACGTTCGAAAAGACCACGTTCGCGGATTTGCCGAATAAGTTCGAAGCGGGGACGCCGGCGATCGCCTCGCAGATTGGCTTGGGCGCGGCCATCGATTACCTGAACATCATCGACCACGAAAGAGCCGCGGCTTACGAGCGTGATTTGCTCGACTACGCTACCAAACGTCTTTCAGCGATCGAAGGCGTGCGCATCATCGGGACTGCGCGCGAGAAATTGAGCGTGCTTTCGTTCACGATCGAAGGCGTGCATCCACATGACATTGGTACGATTTTGGATCAGCAGGGAATCGCGGTGCGCGCCGGCCATCACTGTGCACAGCCGGTGATGAAGCGATTCAATGTTCCCGCTACCGCGCGCGCGTCGTTTGCTTTCTACAACACCAAAGCTGAGGCGGATGCACTGGCGGAAGCAGTGGAAAAGGTGATCGAAGTATTCTCGTGAATGGTAAATCGTAAATCGTGAATAGACGCCGAGCGGCTGTCGCAATTTCTATTTACCATTTACCATTTACGATTTACCTCTACTTATGTCTGAGTTATCAGAGCTTTATCAACAAGTCATCCTCGATCACAACAAGAAGCCGCGGAATTTTCATAAGCTCGAAAGTGCGAACCGGCGCGCCGAAGGCTTCAATCCATTATGCGGCGATCACCTCAATGTTTATCTCCACATTGAAGACGATCAAGTCAAAGAAGTGAGCTTCGAAGGATCAGGCTGTGCGATTTCGAAAGCTTCGGCGAGCATGATGACGCAAGCCGTGAAAGGGAAGACCAAAACCGAAGCGGAAACTCTCTTCAATGAATTTCACCGCATGGCTATGGGCCAATTGGACGAAGAGAATGAGCCGAACCACCTCGGCAAGTTGACCATCTTTGCCGGCGTCCGCGACTATCCCGCGCGCGTCAAATGCGCGACGCTTTCGTGGCATACGATGCGGGCCGCACTCGAGGGTGAGGACACCGCGACGACCGAATAGACGAAGCGTTGAGTTGACGCGGCGGCGCGATTTCATTTTTTCTTTTACCTTTTTCCTCGCCTCACGCTCCCGCGGTTCGTGTCAACGATTTGTTATGCGGCTACGGTAGTTGTCGCGCCAAGCGGTCCTGGCTCGCGGGCCCGGCGACAAGACGCATCACGGCATGGCCCACAACTACAACACTCGCATAGGTCGCGCCGTCCGCGACGATCGGAGCAACGCCCGGTGCGAATACCATCCACTTCGGGAACATCGTCGCGTATAGGTAATCACGCGGAGGGCCGATCATCGTTACGATGCCAATGAACACAGCTAGTCCTCGCCACCCAAATCGGCGCGCCAGCCGCCAGGTTACAGGGTAGATTGGCGTAAGTGAGATCGCGAGGCCGACGTAGAAAAGCATCAGGAAGTATGGCGTCGGAGCAAACGGGACCCACCACCAACCGAGGGCCTCGCACAGGGCGATCGCACCAACACCGAGCAACCCAGCTGCTGCGCCACCAGCCATTGCTCCGATGACTCGTCGCGCGTTCGCGCGGGTGAAGTAGATCACAGCCACAAGCACAACCAAATATCCGCAAGTGAACAGGATGATCTGTTGCGCTGTCATTCACTCTCTTAAGGACCCAACGTTTAAGACGGACGCGGCGGCGCGATTCTACCCTTTGCCATTTCCCCCTGCTCATTCGTCCCCGCCGCTCGCGTCCCACGATTTGTTGGGCGTCAGCGTGAGGGTCAAGCGCCTAAGTAGGTGGCCAATTCCTCAGACAAAAGATAACGCGTAGCGTTGTTATAAGTAATGTCCTGGACGAGCCCGTGATTCGACAGTATTTGAAATTGACTGAGCAAATCAGGATGGTCGTCGAAGTAGTAGAAAAGTTCGTTGCCTTTAGCCCAATAACTCCACGTTCGTTTCAAAAGAACAAGTTCCCTTCGAAGAGGATGTCCCGTCAGATCGATTCGCATTTCCGCGAAGAGCGCAGGCATCTGCGTTTCAAGGCGTTTGAATAAATCGTTGTTCGAGTATTCCGGTTCCAGCCGAATATCTGTTCGAGTGATTGTTAGTTGGCATCGGAGGATTAGGTAGTCAGGACTGCGATATTCGCGAATGTTGTCCTTTTGCAGTTCGAGTGAAAGACCGGTTGCGATGTGTATGAGCCGCACGCGGTCGGGTTGCGTAAGTATCGCGTCGAGTGTCCATTGTTCTTCCGGCGTAGCCACAGTCTGCCCGTCTGTTCCGATCCGATAAGGTACAGGTCGCAATTTCAGGTTGGTACCAAGTTGTCGTTGCAATTGCTTAACGTTCATAGATCAAAAAATGACGGCCAACGGTTGAGTTGACGCGGCGGCGCGAATTCATTTCACTTTGCTCTTTGCCCTCAGCCGCCTCGCTCCCGCCGCTCGCGTCCAACAATTTGTTCGACGGCCGTCAGGAACCGAGCGGATCGGGAACATTGGCTGGCAGCCACCCCACGCCGCCACAATAACACCGAACAACTTTGGTATCTATGCCGTGTTCTTTAAGACCGTCGACTTCACCGGTGCCTTTGCACAACGGACAATCGCGATCGTTTGAAGTACGTTGCGGTGATAACAACGCAAGTTCAGGATAACGTTCCGAACCGGTGACAAGAGCCAAGAAGCGAAGATGCGGATCAGTTTCCACTTTGATCGATTGCGGCTCGTCCCAAAGAAAACCGATCAACTCGCCGTCAGGACGTATCGCCACGCCACCGCCCCAATCGGTGTAGAGTGGCAGGGCGTCCAGAGTGACAACGAACGGCGCGAACTCTGGATGCGTTTGTGCCCGCTCTGCGACGTATGCGTGCGTCGCACTTACGATCCATTCTGAGGTAACCTGCGAGTTCATATGAGGTCGCCGAACTACTTATTATCCATCAATCCCGATATCACGCAGCTTTTCGGGATTATGGATGACGCATAATACCGCCTTTGCGGGAATATGCATTGACTCGTACTCAGAATCGGTGGTTTGTGATTTGAGCTAGTGCAACTTGCGCTTGATTCGCGAGCGAGAGTCCCGTGCCCGCTCTTCAGGAGTGATGCGACTCAATTAATTAATCAATCAATCAATCAATCAATCAACTCAGCGCTTACTTCGTTAGTGGTGCAGTTTGAAAAGGTAGCACGGGCGTCTCGGCCGTGAAACCACGCGCAAGATGCGCGTGCCACATCAAACCGTACCCACCACCCTCACTTCTCAGGAATCACCGATAATCCGTACAAAGTTTCTGCCGCCTGGAAGGTCCACTCTGACTTGAATTTTTGAATTGCTTCAGCGCCGTGGTCCACCACCAGATGGCCGAGGGCGCGCCGCACGTTAACCTGCTCCTCCATGGGCTCGCCGACGCGTTCGGCGTGCACTAACCAAAGCTGCGCAGCGTTGATGGCCCATGGGTACCACATAAATCCCAGGGCTTCACGCGCCATGTAGTGCTGTCCGCGATGATCGGTGAAGAGCGCGGCGAATTCGCCGCTGTCGTTGGGAAAACTCAGATTTCGTTCGCCGCACTTGCTTAAGTAATCAGGCATTTGCTCGAGAATCTTTGGCGGAATCACAAAACCAGCTTCTACTTCAGCACGCAACAACTCGCCGTAAATTTGCAGCGTAAGTCCATCCACAGTGTTTTCGCTTGTTTCGCTCGCGGCGTGGCGCCAGCCGGGCTCTGGAGACTCTGCATCGTACCGACCAGCGAGCCATCTCGCCGCATTCAGCAATAACTGATCGCGAGTTTCGACACTGCCGTCCCAGGTTAGATTGGCTTTGCGCGTCTCAAGCAATGCCAGCAAAGCAAGCGCAGTCGTATAGACGTTATGAAGCTGTGGATCTTCCTGGTTGGCAAACATGTTCCAGCCGTTCTCGTTATCGGGACGATAAGTTTTCAGGATCTCCTGCGTGTATGCGAAGTTCTTCAACGCGCGTTCGCGTGCCTCGCCGGTCAACAGTCCAGGTCGTCCGAGCGCGTTGGCGAGCGCGACGGCCGTCCATAATGCCGGTTCAGCTTGCGTGCGCATTTCTTTTGGATGAGCGATCCAGCCGTACTTCCGGCCATCCGAACCTTCGACGGTCGCATTGGGCTCGAACGCGACGTCGAGCCCGGCCAGCAGCTGACGCGCTTCGCCGTCAGGCAATTCCACCGTCGTAAATAACGCGCTGAGGGCTTGAGCATTGGACCAGTATTCAACGTTTGGCTCCGCGGCTCCGGGTTTCAGCGTGGCAGCAATCCATCCGTGCGAAGTTTGCCCATGCTCAAGTGCGGTTGTTAGCTCGCGACGGTGTGATGCGGCCGCCGAGCGGATCTCGGCATTGCTGTGCGCACGGCGCATCAAAGACTTATCGTGCCGATCGAGAAAGGTGCGAATGCCTTTCCCGGCCGGCACATTCAAACCGG
>Ga0157378_10000183_pt1 | contig 60010 bp, 55 predicted proteins | sample M65metaG_FD_115309 | JGI IMG/M metagenome (GOLD analysis project Ga0157378, IMG submission 115309) | Miscanthus rhizosphere microbial communities from Kellogg Biological Station, Michigan, USA - M6-5 metaG | ecosystem: Host-associated > Plants > Roots > Rhizosphere > Soil | place: USA: Michigan... | reverse complement strand
GGTTGGGGATTAAGCTCGAGTCCACGGGGGAGATTTCTGAGGAGGAATTGCCACGGCGGCGGACTGTGGTGGTGGGTTGGCCGGAGTGAGGCGCAAGGTCCCTCGGCTTCGCTCGGGCGATAGATTTTCTTTAAGCTTGGAGCGGGACCAAGGGCCCCGCTCCATATTTATTTTATTAGGCCGCCATCGCCAAGCGGCGGGCTTCGACTCCGTCCAGTGCGGTCCAGAGCGCTTTGGCGGCGGTTTCTCCTGCAGATAGCGCCTTCTCTGCGGCTTCGGGATGTGATTCCAAACGCTTAGCCAGTTGCTGGCGCCAGACCTGTGAATGGAAGACGTCGGCGGTGGTATGCAGAGTGAAGTAGCTACAGGCCTTTTCGTCGGCTCCGTACATTTCGCGCAAACCGCGGGCTTTCTCGTTGGCGACCCGAGGGACCTGCGATTCGTAGGCGTAAAAAGCAGCTAGGGCTTCTTCCGTACTTCCTTCGCTGGCCACATCGTGGAAGAAATCGATCAACGATTCCACTTCCGGGACCGGGCGATAGTGTCCAATTTGGCGGCTCGAGCCCATGGCCTCGGCGAAGTCCAGCCACAGTTCGGCGTGCTCTACCGAAGCTTGACCGGTGGCATCGGGCAAGCCTTTTTCCTCCGCCATGTTGGCCAGAATCGCCTCACGAAGTTCGCCTTCGTCGAGCCGGACCGCCAATTCCGCCAGGTAAGTAGGGAATGCTTTGACGTGGTGGTAATAGTCCTCGGCATACTCCTTGAGGTCAATGGTGGTGAGTTCGCCCGCAGCCCATGCTTTGTAAAAAGGATGGCAGAGGAGGTCGTGTTGTGCGATGCGGTCGTCCAATGCGGCGAAAAATTCCTGAGTATTCATGGCAGCTCTCCTGGGAATGAATGATTAACTATAAATGGTCTTACGACCATCGCGGAAACCTTGCCTCGCTCTAAAAGAAGATTCCGCCACCGATTGCGCGGATATTTCTGTTGAGTATTCATCGGGTACGCACCAGTCCGTGGCGGATCGGGGGAGAGCGTGGAAGACCTTGGGATTGCCAAAAGCGGGTCACTGCTGGTCATCGAAGATCCTCCCGGCTGGGCGAGCGATCCCAAGTCTGTGATTCTGGACACAGGACGAACGATTGGGCATAAGTTGCTAAACTAGAGAGACCTTGGCGCCATTTACCGAACAATTCGACGTGGTCGTGGTGGGCGCCGGACATGCCGGATGCGAGGCCGCAATGGCAGCGGCACGCATGGGGTTGAGGACTGCCCTGTTCACGCTCAATGCAGACCTGATCGCGCAGATGTCATGCAATCCGGCGATTGGCGGAATTGCCAAAGGGCACCTGGTGCGCGAGGTCGACGCGCTGGGCGGCATTATGGGCGAGGTTACGGATGCAGTTGGCATCCAGTTTCGACTGCTGAACACTTCCCGCGGGCCGGCGGTGTGGTCTCCGCGGGCGCAGTGCGACAAGCAGGCCTATCGGGTTCGGATGCGCGAGGTTTTGGAGTCGCAGAGGAATCTTAAGATCAAGCAGGCTGAAGTTGCGGATTTAATTCTGGAGAACAGTAGTCTGCCTCCGGAAGTCAGCGCTCAATCCGGCAAGAGGGCAATCGGAATCAGGCTTCGGGATGGCCGCACTGTGAGTGCAGCTGCGGTCATCGTTACTACGGGGACATTTCTTAACGGACTTATTCATTGCGGAGAGCAGCAATATCCGGCGGGGCGGTCGGGAGAGCCGGCTGCGGTGTTGTTGGGTGAGTCGCTCAAGAAGCTTGGCTTGCGGGGCTGCCGGTTGAAGACGGGAACGCCTCCGCGACTGGATGGACGGACGATTGACTGGAACCGATTTCAGGAGCAGCCCGGCGATGTCGATCCGACTCCATTCAGCTTTCGTACCAAACGGGTGGCCCATCATGACCATCAGATTTGTTGTCATATCGCTTACACCACGCCGGAGACGCATCACATTATTCGCGAGAATGTCCATCGGTCGCCGATGTATAGCGGGCAGATTCAGTCGATTGGGCCGCGGTATTGTCCGTCAATAGAGGACAAGATCGTCAAGTTCCCCGACAAGGCGATGCACCAGCTCTTCCTCGAGCCCGAGGGCTTGAATACGCACGAGGTTTACGTCAATGGGATGAGCACGTCTCTTCCGGTCGAAGTCCAGGTCGAGATTCTGAAGTCAATTCCTGGGCTGGAGAATGCCGACATGCTGCGGCCAGGTTACGCGATTGAGTATGACGCGATTGATCCGACCGAACTTGAGCGGACATTGCAGACCAAGAAGATCGCCGGATTGTTTCTGGCCGGGCAGATCAATGGGACCAGCGGCTACGAAGAGGCGGCTTGCCAGGGATTGATGGCGGGAATAAATGCGGCGCTGCAGGTGAAGAATGAAGTGCCCCTGATCCTCGATCGGACGGACGGGTATACGGCGATCCTGATTGATGATTTGATTTCCAAGGGAACCAACGAGCCCTATCGCATGTTTACGTCGCGGGCCGAGTTCCGTCTGCATTTACGGATCGACAATGCTGATCGCAGGCTCACTCCGCACGGGCGGCGGGTGGGATTGATTTCGGATGCCGCCTGGGCGGATTTCGAGGCGAAGCAACACCGGCTTGAAGGCATGAAGAAGGTGTTGGAGACAGCGAAGCTCCCGAACGGGTTGATGGAGGAGTTGGCTTCGGCAGTGGGGCAGCCGCTGGCGCAGCTCCTTAAGCGTCCGGAGGTGACGATTGAGCAGTTGCTGCCGGTATTGCGCGAGGCTGCGCCGGAGTTCTTTGAACGGTCGCCGGGAGGGCTGTCGTCCGAGGTACGTAATGAACTGAAGTCGATTGAGACCGAGATCAAATACGAAGGCTACCTACGCCAGCAGGACAAGGCCATCGAGCGATTGAAGAAGGCCGAGCAGCGTTCGATTCCGCAGTGGTTCGACTACCGGTCGATCAGCGGGTTGTCGCGGGAAATGCAGGAGAAGCTGAGCCACGTGCGTCCGCTGACCATTGCGCAAGCCTCGCGCATTCCTGGGGTGACTCCGGCCGCGGTGTCGCTGGTGAATGTTTATATTGAAATCCAGGCCCGCCGCCGTGAGCAAGCCGTTCCCCTCCAGACATAAGGTGGCGCGGACGCTCTTGTCCGCGCGGTCGGGAAAACACTCGTGTTGGCCGAGGCCAACTCGACGGCCTTGCCATCCGCCTGACGGGCAAGAGTCCGCCTGCATCACGGGTAAGATGCTTGCATGCCTCGAAAGCCGGTTTCGTCTTCTCTCCCTACTGTCCAAGTATCGCGTCGCGGGGCTACTCGCCTTAAAGATGGGCATGTTTGGGTTTACCGGTCCGATGTGCTCTCGGCTGCTGGGGTAGGCCCTGGCGCAATGGTTGCGGTGGCCGATGATCGCGGAAAGCCTCTTGGTACAGCTCTCTACAGCAGCGCATCGCAAATCGCCATCCGGATGATTTCCTCGCGGGCGGTTCACGATTTTCCCGGCCTGATTCGCGAGCGAATTGCCGCTGCCACGACCTACCGGGGGCGCGTCGTTAGCGATAGCGATGCCTATCGTCTCGTCTTTAGCGAGGCAGACTTCCTTCCCGGACTGATTATCGATCGTTACCACGAGGTGCTTTCCCTGCAAATTCTGACGCAAGCGATGGACAGCGAGACGGCGCGCGCCGCCATCCTGAGCGGGTTGGAAGAGTTAAAGCCTGCGGGAATCATTGAGCGGGTGGATGCACGCATTCGTGAGCTCGAACAACTACCCGGAAGGGAGTCGGGGCTGCTCTGGGGTGAAAATAGCTCTACCACTTTCGCCATGAATGGCGTGCGCTTCCACTATGAAGCGCTCCAAGGGCAGAAGACGGGAGCGTTCCTCGATCAGCGAGAGAACTACGCGGCAGCTGCGCGGCATGCCCGGGGCGAGGCGTTGGACGTGTTCTGCTACCAGGGAGGATTTGCGCTTCACATGGCCGAGCGCTGCAAGAGCGTAACTGGCGTCGATAGCTCCCGTGGGGCGCTTGAAGTGGCAGAGCAGAACGCCAAGCTCAATGGCCGCGAGATCGAATGGATGGAGGCCAATGCCTTTGACCTGCTGCGCGACTACTCTGCCGGCGGACGACAGTACGACACCCTCGTTCTCGACCCGCCAGCTTTTGCCAAATCCAAGCAGAACCTCGATACCGCGTTACGAGGATACAAGGAGCTCAATCTCCGGGCTTTGAAAATGCTGCGGCCGGGTGGGACGCTTGTGACCTGCTCGTGTTCCTACCACGTAAGCCCGGTGGCTTTCCTGGCAATGGTCTCTGAAGCCGCCCAGGACGCCCATCGCGCAGCCCGCATTTTGGAGAGCCGGGGCCAAGCTAAAGACCACCCGGTCCTGTTGGGAGTGCCGGAAACGGGGTATTTGAAATGCCTGATTATTCACGTATCCTAATGTAAAATAAGTAATTAAATATATTGACAATAAGACACTCATATTTTATGCTTGGTTTGTGCTAATGAGGTACCCGTATAGGGTGCCGGAGATCCTACAAGCATTAGAAGGAGAATTACCATGACAGTTTTGACCCGTTTTGAACCTTTCCGTGAGTTCAGCACCCTGCAAGACCGCATGAACCGTCTGTTCCAGCAGTCATTCGGCGAGGGCCGGGAAGAGTCACTCGGAAATGTTGGCTTCACTCCCGCGGTCGATGTCTACGAAGATGAGCACAACATCATCTTGAAGATAGAGGTCCCGGGAATCGAAGAGAAGGACATCGATGTCCGCCTGGAGAACAATACTCTGACCGTTCATGGCGAGCGTAAGTTTGAGAAGGAAGAGAAAGAAGAGAATTATCGCCGTGTGGAGCGTCAGTATGGCAGCTTCACCCGTAGCTTCACCCTACCCAACACCGTGGATTCGGAAGGTGTTTCAGCTAATTACGAAAAGGGCATCCTGAAGATTAAGCTGGCGAAGAAAGCCGAAGCCAAGCCGAAACAAATCAAAGTCAACATCGGCGGCGAGAAGACCCTCGAAGGCAAGGCGCCTAAGAGCGCCGGCCAAGCCGCATAAGTTAGGAACAACAAATCGTACCCAAGGGAGGCGGCTGAAGTAGTCGCCTCCCTTTGATTTGTGATTTAAGAGAGAAGGTAATTTGGTAAGTTAAGCGAAGGGATTGAACTATGGCGATTCGATGGGACAAATTCACCGTAAAGGCGCAGGAAGCGGTACAGCGCTCCACCGAGTTGGCTTCGGAACACGGGAATCCGGAGGTGTTGCCTGTTCACGTGCTGGCTGCTCTGCTGGAAGACCAAGAAGGCATCGTTCCGCCGGTACTGGAAAAAATCGGCATCGGTCCGCAGACCGTGCTCAACGATGTCTACCGCGAAATCGAGCGGCTGCCTAAAGTCTCAGGCGGGGGCGCGCAGCAGTCGACCCTTTCCGCAGCCGCCAATCAGCTCCTGGAACGCGCCTTCAAGGAAGCCAGCAATTTTAAGGATGAGTACGTTTCAACAGAACACATATTGCTGGCGATCACCCAGTCGAAGCAGGATGCCGCGCGCGAGATCTTGTCCCGTCATGGCGCCACCCACGACGCAATTCTGAAGGCGCTCACCGCAATCCGCGGTTCGCAGCGTATTACCGATCAAAATCCAGAAGCCAAGTACCAGGCTCTGGAGCGCTATGCCAAGAACCTGACGGAGTTGGCCCGGCAAGGCAAACTCGACCCAGTCATCGGCCGGGATGAAGAGATTCGTCGCGTCGTACAGGTGTTGTCACGGCGGACCAAGAACAATCCAGTACTCATCGGCGAACCCGGTGTTGGTAAAACCGCGATCGTAGAAGGTTTGGCGCAAAGGATTGTTTCGGGAGATGTGCCCGAAGTTTTAAAGAATAAGCGCGTGGTGTCTCTTGACCTGGGATCGATGCTGGCTGGTGCAAAGTATCGCGGCGAATTCGAAGATCGTCTTAAGGCGGTATTGAAAGAGATCGAAGATTCTTCCGGCTCAATCGTTTTGTTCATCGACGAGTTGCACACCCTGGTAGGAGCCGGGGCCGCCGAAGGCGCCATCGACGCCTCGAACATGCTGAAGCCGGCACTGGCTCGCGGCGAACTGCGGGCGATTGGCGCCACCACGCTGAATGAATATCGCAAGTACATCGAGAAAGACGCCGCGCTGGAGCGCCGCTTTCAGATTGTGATGGTCAACGAGCCCTCGGTCGAGGACACGATTGCCATCCTTCGCGGATTGAAAGAGCGTTATGAAGTGCACCACGGGGTGCGAATCAAAGATTCCGCGATCCTGGCGGCGGCGCTGCTTTCGCATCGCTACATCACCGACCGCTTTTTGCCGGACAAGGCCATCGACCTGATCGATGAGGCAGCGGCTTCGCTGCGCATCGAGATTGATTCGCTACCTACCGATATAGATCAGCTACAGCGGCGCGCAATGCAGCTTGAGATTGAGCGTCAGGCGTTGAAGAAAGAAGACGACGCCAATTCCCGGGAGCGCTTGCAGGTAATTGATCGCGAGCTGGCGGAGATACGCGAACGGGCTGATGCCCTGAAGTTGAAATGGAAGCGGGAGAAAGATCTGATCATCAAAGTGCGCGAGCTCAAAGAGCGCATTGAACAGCTAAAGCTGGAAGAGCAGACCGAGGAGCGCCGCGGAAACCTGCAACGGGTGGCGGAGATCCGTTATGGCCTGTTGCGCCAGACCGAGGAAGAACTTCAAAAGCTGACCCTCAGTATGCAAGGGCAGGGGCGCATGTTGAAGGAGGAAGTGGACGAAGAAGACATCGCGCGCATCGTCTCCAAGTGGACAAGTATCCCAGTTTCGAAGATGCTGGAGAGCGAAATCAAGAAGCTGATCCACATGGAGGAGCGGCTGCGCCTACGCGTGGTCGGCCAGGACCAAGCGCTGGAGCGGGTCGCAAACGCGATTCGCCGTTCGCGGGCGGGGTTAAGCGATCCCAAGCGCCCCATCGGTTCGTTTATCTTTCTCGGCCCGACTGGGGTGGGAAAGACCGAGCTGGCACGGGCTCTGGCGGAGTTCTTATTCGACGATGAGCACGCGCTGATCCGCATCGACATGTCGGAATACATGGAGAAGCATGCGGTATCGCGGCTGATCGGCGCGCCCCCGGGATATGTCGGCTACGAAGAGGGCGGGCAGCTCACTGAGCAGGTGCGGCGGCGTCCCTATGCGGTAGTGCTCTTTGATGAGATCGAGAAGGCGCACCCCGAAGTTTTCAACGTCATGCTGCAAATCATGGACGACGGCCGCCTCACCGACGGAAAGGGCCGCACTGTCGATTTCCGCAACACGGTCATCATCATGACCTCAAACATCGGTTCAAACTTTCTGGTGGCCGAAAGCATGCGCACCGCCGAAGAATTCGAACAGGCGAGCAAGCTGGTGATGGAAGCGTTGCACGGAAACTTCAAGCCGGAGTTTCTAAACCGCGTGGATGACATCATCGTCTTCCGTCCGCTAGGCAAGGAGCAGTTGGTAACGATTATCGAGCTGCGCCTCGAAGACCTGCGCAGTCTGCTGGCCGAGCGAAAGATTTCGCTCGAACTTACCGATGAGGCAAAAGAAGCGTTGTTCGCCGAAGGCTACGATCCAGCATTCGGAGCGCGTCCGCTGAAGCGGGCGATTCAGAAGCTGATTCAGGACCCGCTGGCGTTAAAGATCTTGGATGGCGCGGTGCTGAACGGTGACCATGTCATAGTGGACGCTGATAAAACCGCACGCACGCTGAGGTTTGAGGTCAGCAAGCGGGTTGGGGAGAAAGCATCGGTGTAAATTGGAATAGGGCGACTAGAGCGCATCCTCGGGTACCGGCTCGGGAGCACTAAGGTCGCCCTTTCGGTTTAGTCGTGCGGCTATTTCGAGAATTGATTTTTCACCGGTTCCTGGAACAGGTACCTGAGCATCGCCACTCGCACCATTACCCCCAGGCCGCCCCAGGCCAGCCTCCAGAAATCAAAATAAACTACTGCGCCGGAGACGCTGGGCACCAGCATCACCACGCCAATCAATGCCGCTGCGATCGCGGTCCAGCGCGCCCAGTTGTTGAGGCGAAGCAGTCCCCATCCGATGAGAACCCCGAAGGTCCCAATGAGCAGGAACATGTAGGGGCCTGCGAGTTCGAGCCCGTATAGCAAAGGAGCGCCGAGCATCAGCGGGAATGTGCCGGGGGATATTAGGAGAGTCAGGCCTATGGCGAGCAAGTAGGTCGCCGCCAGAAGAAAAACAACTGCAATAGCCGTGATGCCGGGCAGGCGAGGGTCGATTGAGTTCTCCATCTGGAGCGCAACCACCAAGGTACACGAAGAAAAAACCGGACACGGATTTCGCGGATCTCCACGGAGAACCTGAAATGTGCTTCCGTGAAGATCCGCTTTGATCAGTGGGCTCCCGGTTACGCCAGGTCGAAGAGCAAGACCTCGGCGCTTTCGTTGCCTTTGATCTGCAACTTCTCTTCTTCGCTGATGGCGGCGCCGTCTCCCTGGTTCAGGCGCTTGCCGTTCAGGTCGATGGAGCCTTTGGCTACCTGCAACCACGCGTGACGGCCGCTGGTTAGCTTGTGATCGACCGAGTCTCCTGGCTCCAGGAGCGAGACGTAAAGCTTGGCATCCTGATGGATGGTGACCGATCCGTTCTCGCCGTTCGGCGATGCAATCAGTCGGAGCTTGCCGCGCTTTTCCCCGGCGGGAAATTCTTTCTGCTCGTAACCGGGTTTGTGGCCTTGTTTATCGGGCATGATCCATATTTGCAAAAGATGCACCGATTCTTCCCGTGACGGATTTGCCTCGCTATGGCGGATACCAGTACCCGCGCTCATGCGCTGCCCGTCGCCCGGGCGGATCACTGACCCGGTGCCGAGGCTGTCCCTGTGCTCCAGCGCCCCTTCGAGAACATAGGTGATGATTTCCATGTCGCGATGGGGATGCGTAGGAAAACCGTGACCGGGCAGCACCCAGTCTTCATTGATGACCCGCAGGGACCGGAATCCCATGTGCTTCGGGTCGTAATAATCCGAGAAGGAAAAGCTGTGTTTGGTATTGAGCCAGCCGTGGTTGCCGCCACCGCGTTCTTCACTGCGTCTCAGGGTAATCATTCAGAAACTCCTCGTTATAACGACTATTTAGATGCAGAACCATGGAGAAAGATTCAGGGGGCTCGGCGACGGGCTCATCGGATCAGGTTCAGTTTCTGACTCTGCCGGCAGGCAAACCGTAGTGTCCGCCCTACGGGGCTACCAAAGGCAGCACCAGCGCCGACGGGTGCGCGGCGTCGTGGTAAATGGTGTTGGCCGCCGGTAGCGACTTCTGGGCTGTTGCCTGGTCTTCGCCGGTATTCATGTTGCGGTCAAAGCGGGGGAAATTGCTGCTGGAAACCTCCAGGCGGAGCATGTGTCCCTTGCGGAAGACGTTGCTAGTCGACCAGAGATCGATGTTGAACTTGTAGGCTTCGCCGGGATTGAGCAGGGTTGGGGTCTCCTGCGAGTCGCGGTAGCGGGCGCGGAGGATTCCCTCGGTCAGGTTTTGGGCGAAACCGTCGGGGCCGACGTCGACCAGCTTGGCGGTGAAGTCTGTGTCTACTGCGGACGAGGACGCATAGAGTTCGAGCGTGACTGGGCCGGTGACCTCAGTGTCCTGCGCGAAAGCGGGGGTGGAATAGACCAGAACGTCATCGCGGGATTCCGCCTGCCGCTGGTCGCGTGCCCCGGGCTCGATATGAGTGGAATCGCAACATAGCGGGCCGCCGATGGTGGGCACCGGGTTCGACGGATCGTAGACGTAGTGATCGGAGGTTTCAGTTTTTGGCGCCACGGTAGATAGCGCACCGTCTCCCCGCAGAGAGTTGGCCTTGCCCGCCGAGTGCAGAAAATATTTTGTGGATTTTGCACGGGCCAGCGGCCAGTCGTCTTCATCGCGCCAGGCGTTTGCACCCATCACGAAGATACGGACCGGTTTCGGTTTGGCAAATTGGTTTTGCACGCCATGAAACAGATACTCGTACCAATCGAGGGTGATGTTATCTTCCTCGAGTTCCTCCGCCGCGGGTCCGAAATCGACGTCACCGACTTTACGCGGGCCACCGGCATGTCCGCCGATGGTGACCACCATGTGCTGTCCAGCCCTGGCCGCGGGGCCTCCGTGGGCTTTGATTCCCATGTAATTGCGCAGAGATCCGCCCTGGAAAATGTCGTACCAGGCAACGATATGAAGAGCGGGAACGTTGATGTCGGCGAAGTGATCTTCAATGGACCAGCGTTTCCAGTAGTCGTCGTAGTTAGGGTGGGCAAGCCAATCCAGAAAATAGGGAGCGATGGTCTGGGTCAGGCTGTTTCCAACCTCGATTCGCGAGAAATTGAACAACGGATAGTTATTGAGCGGCAAGGTCCATTGTCCGACTCGGGCGTTGGTATTTTTGGCGATGTAGTGGTTCAGTGTGTCTTGCGCGAGGCCCGATCCCCATGATTCGTTGAACCACTGCTCAAAGGCGCCGCTCTGATACGTCCAGCCATCGTGATAGTTGCTGGCGGTGACGACCGGGCAGATGCCGGCGAGGTGCGGCGGGTGGGCTATGGCGGCGAGCATCTGTGTTGCGCCGACATAAGATCCGCCCCACATGCCTACCTTCCCATTTGAATAAGGCAATGCGGCCGCCCATTCGACGGTGTCGTATCCGTCGTCCGGTTCGTTCTTGAAAGTGTAGAAGTCGCCCTCAGACGTATAGCGGCCGCGCGTGTCCTGCACGATCACCACAAAGCCGCGCGCCGCGGCGCGGTAACCGAAGTCGGTGCCGCCGCGCTTGTCGTAGGGGGTGCGTTGCAGGATCACCGGGAATTTTCCGTCCGACTTCGGGCGATAGATGTCGGCGCGGAGGGTAACCCCGTCGCGCATTTTGGCGGCGACGCCGCGTTCGACGATCACGTTGTTGCTTTCGGTGGCGCTGGCGAAGGAGGCGAGGATCAGAGAAAGAAAGAGAATCCGCAGGACTCGATTCATGGCGCAGGAAAGACTATCAGATTTCGAGCGCGACGCACTCTGTCAGGCGAGTTCAACCAGTGATCGCTTTTGCTTGCCGTCGCTATCGAAATTGGCCGGATCCAACCATCGCTCAAACGCGGCTTTGCGCGCGGGCCATTGCGAGTCGAGCATGGAGAACCAGGCGGTATCCCGATTGCGGCCCTTGATGATCATGTGCTGGCGAAAGATTCCTTCGAAACTGAAACCCAGTCGCAAGGCGGCACGCCGGGAGGGAGCGTTCAGTGAATTACACTTCCATTCGTAGCGCCGGTATCCGAGATCGTCGAAGATGTAACGCGCCATCAGATACATGGCTTCCGTAGCACCCACGGTTCGCTGCAGGGAAGGGGTGAAAAGGATGTTGCCTACCTCAATCACTCGGTGCGGAGGTTCGATGCGGAGGTAGGAGGCATAGCCCAGCGCTTTTCCAGCTTGATTGTCCAGGATGGCAAAGAAGACCATGTCCTGCGATTCAGCCTTTTGTCTCAGACTTGCGGTGAAGGCTTCCTGGTTGGGGAACGGGCCGTCGAAGAGGTAGTCCCAAACAAACTCTTGGTTTTTACCGTGGGTGCCGGCGTAAAGGTCTTTGGCGTGGGCCTCGGGATCAAGCGGCACCATTGAGATGACGCGGCCTGGCAGTGTAGTGCGTTGCGGTTTCTCAGCAGGAGACGTGTTCATAAAAACCAATAGCCACCGAGGACACTAAGGTACACGAAGAATTTCCCTTGTGTACCTTAGTGGCCTTCGTTCTAGTGGGTTTCACCCTCAGAATCCTGTCTGCTATCATCAAGTTTCGGTCTGTTCCAGCCGCATCACAATCGCCAAAAGCCAATGATAAAAGCCGTACGAGGAACTCGTGACCTATTGCCGCCGGATACGGCATTGTGGAACTTTGTCGAAGACACGGTGCGCGCCGTGTGCCGGGCCTACAACTTCCACGAAATCCGCACTCCTATTTTTGAAGAGACCCAGTTGTTCGCGCGCGGGGTAGGAGAAGAAACCGACATCGTCTCCAAGGAAATGTATACCTGGGAAGACCGCGGACGCGCGGCCAGCGAGAAAGGTCAATCGCTCACGCTTCGTCCTGAGAACACCGCCGGCGTGGTACGCGCCTACATCGAGCACCAGCTCGGCGAGCGCGGGTTACAGAAATTGTTCTATATCGGTCCCCAGTTCCGGCGCGAACGTCCGCAGAAGGGGCGCTACCGCCAGTTCTATCAGATCGGGGCGGAGAGCCTGGGCCCGGCGACGGCGGGCAGCGAGTCGCCTGTACGCGACGCGGAAATTCTGGAAATGCTGGCGACGTTGCTCGACCGGTTGGGGATCACTGATTGGAATCTTGAGCTAAATTCCGTTGGCTGCCCCAACGATCGCGCTGCCTACAACGAAGCATTGCGCAAAGCGTTGGAGCCGGTAGCGGCGTCGATGTGTATCGATTGTCAACGCAGGGCCGTGACTAATCCGCTGCGCGTCTTCGATTGCAAAGTGCCCGAGGATCAGCCGATCATTGACACCCTTCCGCGAATCAGCCAGTTTCTGGATGAGCCCTGCCGCAAGCATTTCCAAGCAGTGCAAGAAATTCTGACGGCTGTTGGTGTACCGTACCGGCTCAACGATCGTCTGGTACGTGGTCTCGACTATTACACGCGTACCGCTTTCGAGTTCACTCATGGCGCTTTGGGTGCCCAGAATGCAATTCTTGGTGGCGGTCGTTATGACGGACTCTCCGAAGCCCTCGGAGGCCCGCCTGCGCCCGGCATTGGATTCGCCATCGGCGAAGACCGCCTGGTGCTGGCTTTGAAACAGACTGCTGAATCGGTCCAAGCCAAGCCGGACGTATATATCGCGCCAATCGGTGCCGGAATGAATCGCGAGTCGGCCCGGTTGGCACGGGAACTACGGCATCAAGATCTAGTCGTCGAGTTGGGGGATGAATCCTTTCGGCTGAAGAAGTCTTTTGAAACCGCCGACAAACTGGGGGCCCGCTTCGCCCTGATCGTAGGCGAGAATGAGGTGAACTCCGGTAATTTCGCGTTGAAAAATCTGCAGAGTGGCGAGCAGGTTTCGGTGCCAAGAGTAGACCTGGCAACTAGAATAACTCGTGGAGAGACGTAGCGAAGATACGTCTCTAACGCTCAAAAAATGCTCCCCGGGGCGACTAGAGTTTCAGGTGGATTTACCTCGACCAAGTTAGGATATCCTCAGTGCGTAAATACTTCGAAAATCCGGTGCCGGACCGGACAGAAGAGCAGCCCCTCCCCACACAGGCCGCGGTTCCGGCTGGTGTCTCGCTTGGCGCGGTTAACATCGCCCCGGCCACGGTCCTCGCGCCTATGGCCGGTGTTACCGACACGGTTTTCCGCCGCTTCATCCGCAACCTGACCGGATGCGGGTTGATCATGACCGAATTCACTTCGGCGGACGGCATTCTCCGGGGCAAGGACAAAAAGGCCAAGCGCTACCTCCATTTCTACGAGGACGAGCATCCCATTTCAGCCCAACTTTTTGGAAGCGATCCGTCAGTGATGGCGCAAGCCGCCAGCATGGTGGAAGATCTGGGCTTCGACCTCGTCGATCTGAATCTTGGCTGCCCCGCCAAGAAGGTTGTGAAGTGCAACGGTGGCTCGGGTCTGCTCCGCGACCTGCCGGCTATCGGCAAGATTTTTGAAGCAGTGCGCAAATCCGTGACCATTCCCTTCACAGTAAAGTTCCGCGCGGGATGGAGCGACGATGAGATTGTTTGTGTCGAACTGGCCAAGATGGCCGAAGACTGCGGACTTTGCGCTGTGGCCCTGCATGCCCGTACCCGTGAGCAAGGCTACTCCGGCCAGGCCCGGTGGGAATGGATCACGGCCATCAAGCAGGCGGTCAAAATTCCCGTTATCGGCAACGGCGATATCCGTACCCCGATGGATGCTGCCGCGATGGTGGCCCAGACCGGTTGCGATGCGGTCATGATTGGACGCACCGCACCTTCCAATCCGTGGATCTTTCGCCAGATCGCCGAGTACACAGCCACAGGGCGGTTCGAAGAACCTAGCGAAGCCGACCGCTACCAGATGATCCGAACTTATTTCCAGATGTTGGTGGAAGAAGGAATTCCTGACGCTGCAGGGAAAATGAAGCAATTCGCATCCTGGTTCACCCACGGAGTTCCGGGCGGAGCATCCCTACGTAAAGAAATTTACGAAGCCAAAGACGCGCCCGAGATCCTGCGGCGAGTGGAAAGTTTCTTTGAGCACCGACTTGGACTGGTTGCGCAGAACCTCCTGCAACCTCAAGCCTTGTAGGCTTTCAGACTTCCCTTTCCAGCCTTCACTCTCCGCCACCGGCCTTGCTAGCCATTCCTAGGTTGCGATCAAGGGGCTTGATTTGTAACAGCATTCTCTGGACGGAGCTTGCCAGCTCGGGTGCGGAATGGATAGGGAATACGGTTCCGTGGAGGTCGCGAGTTAGAAGATGAATGGCGTCTGGGAACTCCCCACCGCGCATGAACCCGGGGAAATATTCTAGGTAGAAGAAACGCCGGCCGTCGCCTTCCAAAGTTTTTAAAACTTCTTTCGGAACCTTCTTGTCGAAACGACAACTGGGCCCGAGGAAAATCACAGCGTCTGATGGGACTTCCCTGGTTAGTTCCTCCTGGCTAAGCCGGGCGAGCATCTCGGATTGGGCATTGCTTTCCAGCGCCTGCGCGGGAACTGTGGCCATCTCTGTTTTACGCAAAGTCTCGGCCAAGCGGTCCAGCGACTTGAAATTGAAATTTTCATCACGAAACAGTTCCTTCTGCTGGCCCAGATTGAACGCCACCACCCGCAGCGATGAATACGGAATCTGCCTTACTACCGAAAGTAAGGTCTCGAGAAGAAACAGGCGGTCCCAGGCATAGAGTTTGACCGAATGCTGATTCATTGGAGCTGCATGCATCAGGATGGTGAGACGCAAGCCAGAATTGTTGCTGACAGGCATGCCGTCCCAGGGCACCAGCGTCGTGGGTAAAACAATGTTCGTTCCAAGTGCCAGAGGAACGCCGTGCTCCCGGCGGTTTCGCTCGACTTCCACGGGCCATTGCCTGCGGAAGCTTTTACCGATTTCATCGACGACCAGGAGCTCAACCGAATACTTGCCTTCGCCTGCACTGAACGTGCCGCTGATCTGAGCTGACAGCTGGTTGAGAATTCCAAGAGGTGTTTTGGCTTGTATTTCAGGCGGAACGGGCTGCAAGCGATAAAGCTGTCGTAAGAGCACTGGACGGGTGCCTTCAGCCTTAATCCTCAACAAGATCGCCAGACCCGAGCCGGGCTGAAATTGCGAGAGGCCACAGCCCAGGATGTAATGAATATCGAAACGGAAGGCAAAATCGAGTTCCGGCTTCAGATGCTGCAGGTCGCATTTCAGGCCGTCGCCGGTCTTGAGCGTAGCCTCGAATAAATGGTTTACAGCGGCCTGCTCATTGGCAGGCACAAACTCCTGCCCTCTCGCCGAGACGGCAAGCATTAACGCCACAGACACCAAGGAAACAACGCAACGCACGACTAGGGTCCGGTCGAGCCGCGAGCATTCTACGCCTGAGGCTCAGTTCTGCAAGGGCAAAATTTTGCCGCAAAATAGTGAGAAGGCCTGCCCTGCTTGGGTTCTAGCCTGCTCCCGGCAGAAGGGAGTCACCACGAAGGCGCCCGGCGGAAAAGAGATACTTGGGGGGCAAATTTCCTTGGTGAACCCTTAAGTCCTTCGTGGGTCTTGCTCTCCCCTGAGTCTCAGCGAAAACCGGTCGAATTAGCGTAGCGTCCACAGCGGTATGAGGGTTATACTGCGCGCTAGTTCGAATCTTTCTCTGGGGAAATGCAAATGTCAGTCAAGCTGGAAGAGGTATCTGCGCAGGTTCCTGCCGACGATTTTCAGGCGCTGGAAGAGAAAGTCTATCGCACTATTGAACTATACAAGTCGGCGCGCGAAGCCAAGACGGTGATCGAGCGCGACGTGAAGCGGCTGCGCCAGCAACTGGAAGAACGGGAAGACGAGTTCGAAACCATGCGCAAGGAGATGGTCCGCCTGCGCAAGGAGCGCGAAGAGATTCGCGCCCGCGTCGAAAAGATGCTGCAACAGATCGAGACTCTGGCCGAGGAGCAAGCCGCAAGCTAGCTTAAGAGGAGCGGAACCATGGCCACGGCCAGCAAGCACCCCATTGTGAAATCACCCGCCAACGGTAGCGTTCGCGTCGAAATTTTTGATCAAGCCTACAACCTGCGGGGCACCGACCCTGAATACATCAGCAAACTGGCGGAGTATGTCGATTCCAAGATGCGCGCCGTAGCCGAGCAGACCCACACCGTAGATACTGCGCGCCTGGCGGTACTGGCCGCCCTCAATATCGCTGACGAATATCATCTGCTGCGGCGCAATCAGGATGGCGGCCAAGTGGAATACCTGAAGCGGGCCCATCATCTTTCGAACGCACTGGACGAGGTGCTGGAAGAAGCTCGCAAGGCGAGCTAATCGTGGGCAACAGGCGCTAAAGGCGCCATTTCCCTTTCATTTTGGCGTAGCGCTGAAGCGCTCCGCTTCCACGCGGTGCTGACATGGCAGCAACTGGCTACTCTCTTTTTTCCCCCCAGTACGGTTAAGTCCTCGCGGGCCCCGACCAATTCAATTTTCGCGTCTAGCGCCCTGGCATTGCGCAGCGACTATGATGGATCCCTGCCATGCGAGCCGTCATCCAGCGCGCCAGCCGGGCACAAGTATCGGTGGACAGCGAACTCTGCGGAAAGATCGATCGCGGGCTCCTAGTATTTCTCGGAGTTGGAAACTCCGACACTGAGGCGGATGCCGATTACCTTGTCGAAAAGATCCTCGGCCTCCGCATCTTCGAGGACCAAACCGGCAAGATGAACCTGTCGGTTGTGGACACCGGTGGAAGCATGCTGGTGGTATCGCAATTCACTCTGTATGGCGATGTTCGCCGGGGCAAGCGTCCGTCTTTTGATGACGCGGCACCAGCCGACCTGGGACGCCATCTTTACGAGTATTTCGTAGAAAAGGTCCGCGCAGCGAGCATGGTGTGCGAGACTGGACGGTTCCGGGCCATGATGAAAGTGGAACTTGTGAATGACGGGCCAGTCACCATCCTTCTCGACTCAGCTAAGGTGTTCTAAGCTCCCTATTCCGTCTGTGGACATAGGCGTCCGATTCCGGACATTTGCAACCATCCTCGCTACACCAGGCGCTTTATATTTCGACACTTAGCGGTGGGACCTTTGGTTAGTCAGATGCGCTAACCCGCAAGGGGGCCTACTCTCTTGAACCTGCGATATGCGATTCGGCAGCTTCGTAAGACGCCTGGGTTCAGCGTCGTCTGTGTGCTTACGCTGGCACTGGGCATCGGCGCCAACACGGCAGTGTTCAGCGTGATGAACGCGGTATTGCTGAGGTCTCTGCCGGTCGCTGATCCGGACCGGGTGGTCTATCTCCACACCTCAGGGGCACCGTATCGCACGGGGACCGTCGACTCACACGAAACGTTCTCCTATCCGGTCTACGATGAGTTGCGCCGTCATCCTGAAGTTCTCTCGCAGGTGATCGCCTACGTGCCGCTAGCTACCGAGAAGGTAGCCGTGCGGTATGGGGCCGTACCTGAGGAAGCCGAGGGCGACATGGTAAGCGGCAGCTTCTTTTCCGGACTGGGCATAAAACTGGCGCGGGGCCGTGGATTTGCCGAAGCGGACGAAAACGGCCATGCACCCGTTGTCGTCCTCAGCTACAACTACTGGACCCGCCGCTTCGCTCGGGACCCGGACGTCTTAGGCAAGACGCTCTATTTGAAGGGCGTTCCTTTCAGCATCGTGGGGATCGCTGCGAACGGTTTCGAAGGAACCGAAGCCGGTTACTCGACGGACTTCTGGATACCGTTGCAAAGCCGCGCTGAACTCAATGCCTGGGGAAATCCTACCGAATTCGGAAAGACTTACATCGAAAACCCTAGGTGGTGGTGTCTGCGTCTGCTGGGAAGGTTGGCCCCGGGCATCAGCAAGAGCCAAGCCGTCGCCCAGCTGGCAACGGCATTTCAATCTGCCGCATATGTCGAGTTAGGCGGCCCGGAACCCGGAGAGGCTCGCCCCACCCTGAGCCTACACGAGGCCAAGAATTTTCCCGGCTACGACGATCAGTATGGAAGGCCGCTCCGCATGTTGATGGGAATGGTCGGCCTGGTCCTGTTGATCGCATTGAGCAATGTTGCCATGCTGCTGCTGGCGCGCAATGCGACCCGGCAGCGGGAGTTCTCCCTGCGCCTTGCTGTGGGTGCCGGGCACAACCAACTGTTTCGCCAGTTGCTTACAGAGAGCATACTGCTGATCGCACTCGGCGGCGGGCTGGCCTGGATCTTTTCCATTTCGGCCACGCAGGCTCTCGGTGCATGGGCGAGGATCGAATCCAGTCTCGTGCCCGACCGCACCGTGCTTTTGTTCACACTGGCGGTATTAGTCGCAGCATCCCTTCTGTTCGGATTGGCTCCGCTCCGGGCGGCGATGGCTACCGGTCCAGGGCTGGTGTTGAAAACCTCCCAAGCAACGTCGAACCTCGATGCCGGCAAGACTCGCACCGGAAAACTGATCGTAGCTCTGCAAATGGCGTTGTGCGTGGTCTTGCTGGTTGGAGGCGGGTTGCTGATCCGCAGCTTGCGCAACCTGCAAAAGGTCCCGCTGGGCATGCGGATGGAGGGGCTCGTGGTGTTCGGGGTTAATCCCCAAAGCGCTCATACCTATGCAGAAGGAGTTGCTTTTTATCAGGAACTGGTGCGCCGGTTGCGCGTCCTGCCTGGAGTGGACGCGGTGACTATCATGGAGAACCGCCTTGGTTCGGGTTGGTCGAATAACGGAGACATGATGGTGGACGGTCAGCTGCCCAACGCGGCCACCGGATCACGCTGGGTCCGGAGTAACACGGTGGGGCCGGATTTTTTCCATACCCTAGAGGTGCCGATACTTGCAGGACGTGAGTTCACCGACGCGGACACCATGTCGTCGACGCCGGTCGCGGTGGTAAATGAGCTGTTTGCCGCGCGTTTCCTGCCGAATCAAAACCCTCTGGGTCATCGCATCGTTCGAGTCAATCAAACAAACGCCATGGTGATTGTGGGTGTGGTGAGAGACCACAAATATCGCAGTATCGACGAAGAACCGGTTCCCATGGCATGGTCCGCCTACACCCAGGGTCAAAACGTTGGGGAAATGCATATTGAAATGCGGGTCCACGGCGAGCCTCTGTCGATTCTTCCCGCAGTCCGTAAAGTGGTGCAGCAGATGGATCCCAACCTGCCCTTGATTGAGCCAACTACTCAACGGGCACAGTACGACCAGACCATCTCGCAACAATTGCTGTTCGCCCGGTTGGGCGGCTTCTTTGGGTTGCTGGCAGTGGTGCTGGTGGCTACTGGCCTGTATGGCACGATTACCTATCGCGTGAACAATCGCACAGTGGAAATCGGCGTACGCATGGCAGTGGGGGCACAACGGGGGCAAGTGATCTGGATGGTGCTTCGCGACAGCCTTCTGCTTACTGCCATTGGAATTGTGATTGGCCTGCCGCTGGCACTGTTGGTCGGAAGAACGTTGGCGTCAGCGCTCTATGGAGTAAAGCCCTATGATGCGCCTAGCTTCCTGCTGGCTGCGTTTGGGGTGTCTCTGGTAGCCTTGGCTGCCAGTTTGCTGCCGGCGGGGAGAGCAGCCAGAATTGATCCTTTGACTGCGCTGAGAACGGAGTGAACTAATCCTTTGCGCACCTGACCGCTCATAGTGGTTGATTCATATGATCCGGCTAAGAATTCTGTTCGATATACTTTTTACTATCAAATTTCTTACCCGTGCTCCCCAGCGACATATAGCGAATCTTCCCGAATATGGGCCGTTCAGACCAGGCGCGGTCAAACTTCCCTACAATCGCCCACGCGATCCCCGCATATCCGTTGGGATCACGTCCATCGAGTTCATATTTATCGTTTAGCTCAACCGCTATGCCATAAGCTTCGGCGGCCGAAGCCGACCACTCCAGGATTTTCTTTCCCCAATACATGCGCAAGTAGTTGTGCATCCATCCATGATTCACCATCTGCCGCTGTGCCGCATTCCATAGCGGATCGTAGGTTTCGGCGTTCTCCATTTGCTTTGCCGTATACCTCACTGGCCGACGGTCGCGCGCGTGTTCGGCCAGGGTGCGATGCGCCCAGGGCTCAGCGCATTCAAAATTGTCATAATTAGCTTGGAAGCGGACGAAATTGATCGAGAGTTCACGCCATGTAATGAGTTGATCGAAAAACGCAGTCTTCGCCGCTTCGGGAGCATCGGCGTCGCCCACCGCCATTGCAACCGTCTGAGGGCCAATGTGACCAAAATGAAGATAAGGCGAGAGCCGGGTGGTGCCATCGTCCTCGGGATGATTACGTTTCACTGGATAGTCCGCAAGCTTTCGGGTGACGAAAGCCTTAAGCACCTTCTGCGCCACGCGGCTACCACCTTTCATGTCCAAAATGGGTGAAACCGATCGGTTGAGCCGCCATCCTTCCAGGAGATCGCAAGCTGGAGACATTGAATGCAGCCCGCGTGGCTCCTTCCATGTAATTTTGGCCTTTGGGTTAGAGAACGGAACCAAAGATTCAGGGAGCCATCTTTGCAGGCGCGGCCGGATGGTTCGGGCTGCGTATTGTGCTTTCTCAAGTAATTTGGATGGGACGATCACGTCAGCGTCGACGGTCCATAGTGGAACGCTGAGTTCGCGGGTAGCTTTGCGGCGCCACGACTCCGGTTCGCGCATGGGGTTTTCATCGCCGACCACCAACGCCGCCTTGGCCTCATGGCAGAACCTGCAAATGCTGTGCTCGGGGAAACGACGTAGCACGAATCCGACGTTGCGGCGGTCGAGGGCAGACGCGATGTCAGGAATGCCATCCGCAAGAAAGCGGTAGTGCCTTAGGTTGGCGCGAGGGTAGAACGGAACCGGCGCGAAGAAAACCACGACCGGCTTTTGCATGAGGTTTGCGGCTTCGATGGCAATATCAAGCGCGTGATTATCAACCCCACGTTGTGCCCGTTGCATCCAGTAGACGACACATGTGCCTTCGGAATCAGGAGGACCCGCGCTTCGGATGGTGACACGGGGATGGTTCGTCAGTTGGCCAATCGATGACATGAATTTGAAAACTAGGATGCGGACGTCTACAAGGCGGTTTAGAATTTTTCTGTTGAGATGTGCCGTCCTCTCTGCAGGCTCTCTTTGATCTCCGCGCAACCATGATGGCTCGGCTCTGATGGGCAGAAGGGTAAATTGACCACAACTAGGCTATTGGTAGTGTCGGTGCTGCTTGCTGGAACCGCGCTCTCGCAACAATCGCCGCCGAATCAACCCGTCGTTGCCGATCCCGAAACCGTCATCGTTACCGGCACCTTTGCCCCCATTCCTCTAGCGGAGGCCAACAGGGCAGTGCTGTCCTTCAACACGCGCGAGCATGATCTTCTTTACAACTCGTTTGCCGACTATCTTCAACTCGATCCTTCCATAGACCTGCGCCAAAGAGCAACCGACGGAGTCCAGGCCGATCTGTCGATTCGAGGATCGTCGTTCGGCCAGTCGCTGGTGTTACTAAACGGACTACGCATTAATGATGCTCAAAGCGGGCATCACAACCTGGATCTCCCGGTTCCGCTTGAAGCTCTTTCGCGGATCGAAGTCCTTCACGGTGCCGGTTCGACCCTGTATGGAACCGATGCCATGGGGGGAGCGGTGAACTTCATCACCGCACCACCGCCCCGGACGGAGTTTCGCATGCGCCTCGGCTTGGGCAACTTCGGTTTCAACCAGGAGCGTGTCACTGGATCATTTTTGGGGGATGGTTGGTCAGAGCAGATTTCAGCCAGCCGGGATTTTTCGACCGGATTCCGGCCGGATCGCGACTACCGCAGCAGTTCGGTATCATCTGATACCTGGTTCAAGACCGGCTTTGGCGACAGCCATGTTCTGCTCGCGGGCAGCGACCGTCCTTTTGGGGCCGACCAATTTTATGGCAATTTCCCTTCGTGGGAGCGGACCAAGAGCTGGTTTGCATCCATGAGCCAGAATTTGGGAAAAGAAACCACCATTGATTTTGGGTATCGCCGCCATTCTGACGAATTCGTATTGGTGCGGGACAATCCGGCGCTCTATGAAAACAATCATGTCAGCCAGAGCTGGCAGGGCGCGGTGCGGCGAAACTCACCGTTTAGAAATGACTTTCGGCTGGCCTATGGCGTGGATGCCCAGGGCGACGTTATTGATAGCTCAAACCTTGGCCATCACAGCCGCAACCGTGGGGCTGGCTACCTGAACGTCGACTTCCAGGTATTGCAACGCGTGTTTCTATCGCTGGGAGCGCGCGAAGAAATTTTCAGCGGTGGGCGCAGCGAGCTTGCCCCGTCGGTTGCCGGTAGCGTATGGCTGGGACAAGGGTGGAAGCTGCGAGCCAGCGCCAGCCGCGCGTTCCGTTTGCCGACTTATACCGATCTCTACTACCTGGACCCAGCGAATATTGGCAACCCGCTGCTCAAACCTGAGTCGGCCTGGAGTTTTGAAGGCGGGCCGGAATGGAATGTGGGCGGTCGGGTTTCTGCCGAAGCTACAGTGTTTCATCGGCGGGAGCGAAACGACATTGATTATGTGCGGAGTTCGCCTGCCGTGCCCTGGCAGGCTACCAATATAGACAACCTCAATTTCACCGGAGTCGAGGCTGCCGTGCGGTTCCGGCTGCCAAAGGCGCAAACCATTGATTTGGCATACACAGCTCTGCACGGCAGCCAGGCAGCATTGCCGGGATTAACTTCCAAATATGTCTTTGAATATCCGACCCACAATGCCGCTTTCTCCTGGACCGGACAGTTCAAAAACCAGCTCGGCCTACGCAGCCGCGTCGGGCTGGTCCAACGAGTGGGCCAGGATCTCTATCCGCTCTGGGATCTATCGTTCTGCCGCACGACAGGGTGGGCTCGGCCCTATCTCCAGTTTTCCAATTTGAGCAATACCAACTATGAGGAGATTCCAGGAGTTGCGATGCCCGGCCGAAGCGTAATCGGAGGGGTGGAGTTGATATTATCGCGCCGGACTCATTAGTCGCGGGTCCAGGGTTGAGTTTAGCTGGAGGTTCCACGCGCAGCCGAAGAATTTGCCCTAATCCCTTTTTTCCCTCTCGCCTCTCTTTCGCCACAGATTGCCGCGTACCGTCTTTCCAGTTCGTCCAATTCTTCGTCCGACAATTTCTCGATGTCAATCATGTCATTTCGTGCCGGCAGGTGGGAGCGAATCAATTCATCTAGTTTAAGGTGAAGAGCTTTGGCATCCCGATTTTGAGTGTTCTGGATCAGGAAGACGACAAGGAAAGTCACGATGGTGGTACCGGTATTGATAATCAGTTGCCAGGTATCGGAAAAATGGAACAGCGGGCCGCTGATTGCCCAGAGAATCAAGACTACGACAGCCGACAGGAACATAAATGGATGGCCTACGAGTTGTGCGGTCCTGGTGGCAAAGCGGCTGAACCAGAGATTGACGGTGTTGGTGTTAGCCACCTGCTCGCGCGCTCTGCTGAGAGGCGACTTTTGGTTTCCTTTGGCTGTACCGTTCTTGGATCTAGGCGTGTCCAGCCCTTTGCTTCTTGTGCCCGCTTTGTTCACAATGGATAGATGCCGATTTCCACCTAGGGGTAAACCGCGCGCTAGGTTGCCCCTTACAGGCTACGATCTCCCCAGGTGAATGGAGCCATCGCCGGTATGAACGCTCAGCAGATTGCCGCCCCCGTTGAGCTTTCCGCGAATGTCACTGCGCGACAGGCGGCCTTCGACCGTAACCGGCATATCCAGAGTGATATGGCCGTCTCCGGTGCGCAACACAATGTCTGCCGCGAAACTACCGGGAAGGGTGAGGGAGATACTGCCGTCTCCGGTGTGCACGTCCCAGGCAGAGCGCACGGCTGATCCGGGCAGGACTTCTGTCTCTACTCGACCGTCGCCGCTGCTGAGTTGGAGAGAATCGAAACGTCCGCGAGCATGGATGCGGCCGTCTCCGGTGTGACTGCGCAGCGAACCGTCGACAGAATTGATTTCGAGACCTCCGTCTCCACTTTCAAGTTCCATATCGCCCTTAAAGTTGCTCAGAGCGATCGACCCGTCGGCGGTGTGAAGATTTACCCGGCCTTCCCGAGGCATGCGGATTTCAAGATTCACGCGATTGCTGTGAACATTCACACAAACGATGCAGACCTGGTAGCGGTGAGTCATGTGCACCTGAAGTTCGACCACGTCACCGTTTTGATGCTCTAGGATCCTCACGCCGCCATCACCGATTTTCAGGTTCCCAGTGGTCAAGCGGGCTTCAATACTCTGCTGGTCCCAGGTGTCCACGCGAAGGTTGACGTCGTCGGTATCAACTCGGAGCTCGGGCTTGGTTGCGATGGTGTAGGTCTTCGTCCATTCTTCGGCGTGAACGAAAGACGCGAGTGCAAACGCGGCGAATATCAGGCTTAGATGGCGGCGCATAGGTGCTCCTTGAGACACGTATCCAGCTGAGGTGTAATACGAAGAACCGGGAAATCGGGTTCCAAAAAAGAATTGGTCAGACAGCCGGGTCGCTACCTGGCCTAAGACTCTAAGCTAGTTACCATTGCACTCCTGGGTAAAGGCTTGGTACATGGACTGCGCGATAGGAATTCTGGCCATCCACATCAATCTGCAATGCTACCTGCGGGGGTGGGGTGTGGGTAACTTCCATATAGCGCGAACCTTTAAGGGTTATCTGATGGCGCGGTGACTCCGAAGGCCACCTTGCCGTTGCTGACTTGCTGCGCGCTCCCCCCAGAAACTCTAGACCGGCGAAAGATCTTCGTGACAAAGCAGCGTCTCAGTTTTTGCCCGGTTATCGAGCCTTCGCGGCATGCGTGAAACTGTTAACAACCCCTTTAAAATCCATCTCCTAGCGCCATGACCTTCGTAACTCAACATCCTGAATTGATCGGGATATCCTAGGCCATCCTCCTTGAATGTGATGGGAATCCTGGCGGAGTGTGCCAGGCCTTGCCGGAATGAGGCTCAGAGTAAATGCCCAATAAGATTGGCCGTTTCGACATAGTGGGGGAGATTACGCGGTCGCCCCTCGGCTGCGTCCTAAAAGCGCAGGATCCCGATGGCGGGCAGACCGTCGCGCTAAAAACATTCGATATTCATTCCTTGGGCGACGCCACGGCGGAAGCTCTCCGCTGTGCGCTGGCCGAAGCCGACAGCACAAAAGCTCTCAATAGCCACAACCTGGTGTTGTTGTTCGGCGCCGGCGAAATCGAAGGACAATTCTGCAGCTCCATGGAGTACGTGCAGGGCGACAGCCTGGCGAACATGCTGGCGCGGGGCGACGAATTTTCCATTTGGGATTTGCAGGACATCGTGCGCCAGACTTGTCAGGGATTCGACCATGCACACAGCCACAAGGTGGTGCATCACAGCCTGGAACCAGCCAAGCTGATGGTGCAGTGGGATGGCACAGTCAAAATCCTCGGCTTTGGCATCTCCACGCTAAGCCTGTACGCAGCCGCAATAGATCCAGCGTCGACGATTCTCTCTTACATGTCCCCGGAACAGGTACGTGGGGAAGAACTCGACGGGCGCTCGAACCTGTTCAGCTTGGGCGCGATTCTGTATGAGATGGTGACGGGACAGAAGCCATTCGACGGGCGCGATGCGGCGGAGATCAAGGCAAACATTTTGAACGCAGAGCCGACGCCGCCCAACCAGATAAGCCCGAAGCTGCATGCGCTGGTAAGCGAAGTTATCGTGAAATCATTGGCGAAAGATCCCGGGGATCGTTATCAGACCGGCCAGGAACTGGTCAACGCACTGGAGCGCAAGAAAGAAGAGACTAGGGCGGTCGCGGCACCAGCAGTTTCGCGGCCGGTGGAAGTAGCAGATGCGGCAGCTGCTCCGATGGAATTTTTGTCTGCGATCGAGAATGGGGCAGCACCACCTCCCGGCAAAGCACGCGCCATGGCCGCTGCCGCCGGAGCAAACGAAGCTGCACCGGCGAAAGTTTCCTTGAAACCCTCGCTCGACGAGTTTGTAACTCCAGCGAGTAATACTGGTTCCAGGACTCTGGCGGCCGCTGCTCCGGGACGAGCGAAGCCCACCAAAGTGCCGGTCGATCCAGCTATGGCGGAAGAAGCACTGGGAAAAAAGGCTGCCAAGAGTTTTTCCGAAATCGAAGAACTGCCGCCAATGAAGGAACGTTATTCGCCCGCAATTTCCGAAATTGCGCCAATTGACACCCTCCGGGAGGAACGGCGGACCCAAATCCCCGCGCCGGAGCGTGAGGAGAAGCTAAAGCCAGCAGAGATCGCGAAAATCGCGGCCGCGGCGTTCCGCAAGACGCCACCCAAATTGTTCCTGTATTCAATTGGAGGAGCGGTCGCCATCATCTTGCTGATAATTGCGATGATCGCTGCACGCGTTCACCGGGAAAATGCGGACCTTGATGGAAACACTACATCTTCCGTGCCCACAACCACTGCCGCTGAAACCCAGGCACAGCAGCCGATAACACCGTCTGATGCGAAGCGACTTAAAGCTTCTGCGGACGATGACGATCAGACGGCGATTACAATCAAGCCGAAGTATCTTGCTAAGAAGGCCAGTAAAGCTGCTCCGCCGCCAGCACCTGCAATTGTCCCAGGACAATTGACGGTCAATTCCGTTCCGGCGGGGGCGCAAATTACAGTCGATGGACAGAGCGAAGCTGCCTGGCTCACCCCTTATGACATCACCGGCCTTGCTCCCGGACACCACACCGTTGCTTTGAGCAAAGCGGGATTTACAGCGGAAACGCGGACCGTCGATGTCGCGTCGCATAGCAAACTTTCGTTGTTCGTGCAGCTAGCGCAGCTGCAGGCAACGGTGCTGGTTGCAGCCGACCCCGCGGGCGCCCAAATTTTGTTGGACGGTCACGATACCGGGAGAGTGACGCCCTCACAGATTTCGGTGGAGAAACCTGGCAACCATACGATTTTGGTTAAGAAGCAGGGATATTTGGATGAAACAACCACGGTCAATCTGCAACCCGGCCAAAACGTCCACTTTGCGCCCGCTTTGCGGCAACTAGGGGCAACCGAAGAAATCAAGACAACCGGGAAACTAAAGAAGCTATTTGGGGGGGCACCCGACGGCATGGGAACCGTTTCAGTGAAGACCCAGCCGAAGGGCGCACAGATCGCGGTAAACAAGCACATTCTCGACAAGAATTCTCCAGCGGAATTCTTTCTGAATCCCGGAACCTACGTGATCGATATCACGATGACGGGATACAAAGGCGTGCAGCGCATCGTTCAGGTTGAAAAGAACGGCAAGCTTGCCATCGAGGAGAGCATGGATAGAGAGTAGTTCCCCAACAAAAACAGGCCCGCCTCCACTTGAGGCGGGCCCTTTTGTTTGAGCGGCGTTCTTCAAGCCAAAACTACTCAATCATCTTTGCGGATGATCTCGTAGGTGCGGTTTGCGCCGTGTTGTTGAGTGAAGAATCCGCGCGCGTCTTTCAGGTTCTCGAACGTGCCGGGTTGTTCATCTTTCGAAGTGCTGCCATTCGAAACATGCAGGCCGGTGGGTTCGTTGTCGCCTTCGTTTTGATAGCCTGGGGTCGCCGCGTCAGAAAGAGCGACATCGTTTTCAGACTGCTGGTCGCGTCCAAGCGCAACTAGTCGAAGCGGCTCGGAGCCATCCAGCGGAAATGCCCAGATGGAATCCAAGGCGTTGAGCTGTTTGTGCAGAGTGTCGCCGCGATCTTCCGTGGCCAGCAGAGTATGCCGGTTGGCGAAGGTCAGGTTATCGAACGAGTTGTGCTCGGCGTCTCCCAAAAAGAAGAGCGAGATCCAACCGCTGTCGCGGTCATGATCCATGTCCACACGGAAGATCGAACCCCAGGCGCCGCGGGCCGCCAGGTCCGGAACACTTCCGGAAAGAGAGCTGGTGTCACCTGTCGGGCAGAAAAAGAATGAACGGTACTTAGAGCCCGGCAGGAACTGAAGATTCTCAGGACGCTTGAAAGGAGTGGCCAGTGCCGCTTTAGCAGCAACGTTACTATCGAAGGGGTCGAAGCCGTCGACGGCAGTATCGTGCACTGTGACCCATCGGATGCGGTACGTGGTTCCCGGAGTGTGCAGTTTGAGTTGGGCGTCGTTGAAAATATCCCCACTCGGATCAGCTGCGTTAAACACAATTGGTTTTCCGTTGATCCTCACTTGCAGTGCCTGAAGCCTTCCACCCTGCCATAGGTCGTGCTTGTTGTAAGGCAGGAACCGATAGACGAAAGAATTTGGCTGCCGCGCATTTTTTGGGCTGGTCGGATCGGAGGGAATCACGTTAACGCTGACTCCGCCGGAGTCTTCTGCCGCGTAGATGTTTCCACGGTCATCGGGATGAATCCCTTCGTACGCGGCTGAGCCGAACACTCCATCCAGCCGGCGTTCCACGGGAGGCCACGCAGCAGTGATTTCAACCACACCACCCTGCGGGAAACCGGTTTCCTGCGTATAGAGAAGAGTCTTGGTGAAGGGATCATAGGTCGATCCGTCGAGTGCGTTGAGGTGCGTAAGACCATCGGCGCCGACCGGTGTCAGAAGCGTAATCCGGTGGGCGGGATTTTTCACATCGAGGTTGATGCGCGTTACATATGAGCCGTCATCCCCGCCCCCTTCGTGACTTTGAAACAGAAAGCGACGGCCGTAGTGATATCCGGGAGTTGGGCCGCTGAGGCCTTTGGGAAACACCAGGTAGGTATTTTCGTCGGGCTCAGTCTTGGTAGCTTCGACAGGTTGCGGCGGAAAATCATTGAGATATCCATATTGGGTAATCACACCGGAGGGATTCTCCAACGGGTCAGAACCCTGCGCCAGGACCTTCAGATGGAAAGGCGGAGCAATGCGAGTGGCAGGATGGCCGACTCGCAGGTTGGCGGCGGGCACGGAATGGGTGACCGGCCCAATACCACTCTGGGCGAAACCCGCAGGAACTAGCAGGGCGATGGTCAGGGAGACAACAACGGCTGTATTTCGCATCGTAACTCCTTCTATAGTGGGTCGAACGAAATCGTTCGCGGCAAGGCTAGAGGGCACATGTTTCGGCAAAGTTTCAATGAAGTAACGGTTTTGTAATTCCGACGATGTCTTGCAAGCTCATCGCGGCAAATCGAAATTGCGCCCCTTTGCCGGATGGCCCACTCTAGCCAGCGCGGGTTACAGCTGGATTACAAGGCAGTTAAGATTTGATGACAGCAAAATCCGCTGTCGAGCTTTTTCGCGGTAGAGTTTCAATCAGGAGAAACTGCATGGAAGTTCGCCGGGCTGGGGTAGTGGGTGCAGGCACGATGGGGAACGGTATCGCTCACGTTTTCGCGCGGAGTGGCTACGAGGTCGTAATGTGCGATGTAGAGCAGCGGTTTCTGGATCGGGGGATTGAGAATATCCGCAAAAATCTCGACCGCGAAGTTGCCAAGAGTAAGATTTCCGCTGATCAGAAGGTTGCAGTGTTAGACCGGATTAAGGTAGTCGTTGACCGCGGGGAGTTGGCGAACTGCGATTTTGTGGTTGAAGCAGCCACCGAGAGACTGGAGATCAAGTCTGCTCTGTTTCGCGACCTAGACCGGATTTGCCGACCTGATGTGATTTTGGCTTCTAATACTTCTTCCATCTCTATTACAAAAATCGCAGCTTTGACCAAACGGCCGGAGCAAGTGATCGGCATGCACTTTTTCAATCCGGTGCCAGTCATGAAGTTAGTGGAAATTATACGCGGACTGGCGACTTCACAAGAGACTTTTGCATCTGTGCGCGATCTAGCCGTGAAACTGGAGAAGACTCCAGTGGAGGTCAATGATGCGCCAGGCTTCGTTTCCAATCGCGTATTGATGCCGTTGATTAATGAGGCCATGTACGCCGTCATGGAGGGGGTAGCGACAGCTGAAGCAGTCGATGAAGTTTTCAAGCTCGGCATGGCGCACCCAATGGGCCCTTTGACACTGGCGGATTTTATCGGCCTCGACGTCTGTCTCGACATTATGCGGGTGCTTCAGGAGGGTTTGGGCGACCCGAAGTATCGCCCTTGCCCGCTACTGATCAAGATGGTAGACGCCGGGTGGCTGGGACGAAAGAGTGGACGCGGGTTCTATAAATATTGATGCCTGCTCTCGTTCAGGCCCCAAATTCAAATGACGGCTTCTGCAGAACCTCCTTCATGATTCCCGACAAATCGAGCAGCGCCTGTCGGCAATCACCATGAAAGCTCGAACCATGCATGATAGCCAGGGTTGCAGGTTGTAAGGACGCCAGTCCTTCTAGAATCCGGCTGGTGTTGGGAGTATAGGGAACATAATTCGCAAGCGGTCCAGCCTGATATCCCGTTAGCGCCTGACGCACACGTTCCAGCACGCTGCTCGAAGTTAGAGGCTCAACATCTCCGTCGTGGTGAAACAGATCAGAGCTGAATAGCGTACGTTGCGTTTCTTCAAACAGCACTCCCGCGTCCCAACCGTGTGGTAGCTGCGGGGTGTTGTAGTAGCGAAAGCGGTATTGCCCGGTGGTCAGGGTGTCTTTGGGTGTAAGGATGCGGCACTCCTTCCCGCAAAAGTCATTGGCGCTGACCAGTGCGCCTACCATGCCGCAAGCCGCCTGAGCGTGAGGGGCGATCGCCATCCACTCATGGACCGACCCGCATTCGTCAGCCTCGAAATGGCTCCAGCTGATCCAACGCAGTTTGGCCGGATCTATCACTTTTTCCACGCCCTCGCGAACCTGGGGAAACATTCGTCGCAGCCCGGTGTGGAACAGCAATGGCTCTTCGTCCTTCACCAGGAAATGATTGAAGGAAAGATTGATTTCCGGATAGAAAACACTGATTCGATATACGTTCGGAGCGATTTCGGTGACCTGAGGCATAACACCCTCCGCGTCGAAAAGAATCGCACGGGTTCAAACGGGAATCAAGCCTGAGGGCCGGAACCCGGATTTGGCTGCAACAGACAGCTGTAGTTGATAGGGTAGGGATTCTTCGGGCTCAGAAGGGACAAGCGGGAAAAAATCTAAATGGGTACCGGTGTGCTGTCGACGATTTCCTTCATTACCATCTCGGCTTGCTCGGCTTTCTTCAGAGTAGAGGAGTGCAGCCCGCTGACCTCGATCCGGTGGGCAAACACCGGCACTACCAAGGGCTTGAAGTCTTCCGGGATGCAAAAGGATCTTCCCTCAAGAAACGCCATGGCCTGGGCGGCGCGATAGAGCATCTGCGAGCCGCGCGGAGAGACTCCCAGCGAGAGCTGCTGCGACTCACGGGTGTGGCGCACTATCTCCAAAGCGTAGCTGACCAGCGAATCGTCCACTTTTATTCGGGTGACGGCGTGCTGCATTTCCAGCAACTCAGCGCCGCTGAGTACGGGGCGTAAATGTTCCAGCTGAGCTGTGCCCGCCTGGGCCCGCAAAATTTCCCGCTCGGCGTGTCCATCTGGATATCCCATGCGGACGCGCATGATAAAGCGGTCAAGCTGTGACTCCGGCAGAGGATAGGTTCCATGATGCTCGACAGGATTCTGCGTTGCGATCACGACAAAAGGCTGCGGCAGGGGATGCGAGGTTGCGTCCATGGTGACCTGGTTTTCATTCATGGCCTCCAGCAACGCGGATTGCGTCTTGGGCGTGGTCCGGTTGATCTCGTCCGCTAGAAGAATATTGGTGAAAACCGGTCCACGCTTGAACTCAAACTGCTGCTCCATTGCCGAGTAGACGGTGATGCCTAGCACATCGGAAGGAAGCATGTCGCTGGTGAACTGGATTCGTTGAAAGCTGCAATCAAGCGCTCGCGCCAGGGCCTGTCCAAGCGTAGTCTTGCCGACGCCGGGGACCCCCTCAATCAGAAGGTGGCCGCGTGCCAGGACCGACACCAGGGTCAGGCGAACGATGTCGTCTTTGCCACGGATGACCGTGCGCAGGGCGGATTCGAGCTGGGCAGCCCGCGAGGACGTAACCGTGGCGGCTTCTGGAGACATCTGCCTGATTCTACTATTCGGGTGATGGGGGCGGAATGTTACAGAAGTTTATGGAACGTAGTTACACTAAAGATGGAATCACGCCTTCTCCGTCCTGTTTATGCATTTCGATAGCGGCGAGATAACTCCGGGTTCTTTTGTGGGCAATTGCAAGAAGCGGTCGAGTCGTCGATTCTGTTGGCACCATGAAGTGCAGGTTCGCGAAACCTGAATTGTCCTTGATGTACCTTGGTGCCCTTCGTGGTTTATGCTTTTGGGCGGGTTAAGATGAATCCTGATTGAGGAGATCGGATATGCCCAAATACGTTATCGAACGAGACCTTCCCGGAGCGGGGAGTCTTAGTCCAGAACAGTTAAAGGCGATTTCGCAGAAGTCCTGCGGCGTCCTTAGGAACCTGGGACCACAGATCGAGTGGCTTCACAGCTATGTCACGGGCGACAAAATCTATTGTGTGTACAAGGCTCCCAACGAAGAGATGATTCGCGACCATGCCAAACAGGGCGGCTTCCCAGCTAATCGCATCTCGGAAGTGACAACCATGATCAGCCCCGCCACCGCTGGAAATTAACCGACAGAAGCTACCCGAGAGTGCCCCGTCCTTATTTCCCCGATCTTCAGGAGAGATAGCGCGAGGTCTTTTTTGTGACGAGAAAAAGGTGTTGTGAACGGATCCGCTGACTTCGAAAAGGAGAGGGCGATGCAAATGCGAAATCTCGTTAGGCGCTTCTGCGCGGTTGGATTGATCGTGGGCCCCATGTCGTTTGGCAGTCATAAAGCCCTGGCTCAAACTCAGACAGCGATTGAGTATCGGGTTTTGGCAACCACTAAAACCTCCACCATGGAAAAGGAACTCAACGACGCGTCGGAAGCTGGCTTTCGCTTTCAGACAGTGATGGGCGGCGACACGGCTCTCGGTGGCCACGAAGTAGTGACCGTGATGTCCCATGGCGGCGAGGCGAAAGGGCACTATCGCTATAAACTGCTCGCGACTTCGAAGACCTCGACCATGCAGAAAGAGTTGCAGGCAGCTGCCGACGAGGGCTTTGAATATCGGGGGCAGACGGTCTTCAATTCTGCATTCGGCGGCGAAGAGGTCGTATGCATACTGGAGCGCGACCTAGATTCAAAGTCGCACCCGTCAGAATACAAACTCGTGGCGACCTCCAAGACTTCCACGCTGGAGAAGGAATTGCGGGAGGCAGGCGCTGGCGGTTTTGAGGTTTTGGGAATGACGGTCGGAAAGACAGCTCTAGGAGGACATGAGCTAATTGCCATTGCGCGGCGCACAAAGGGAGAGTAGCGGACGGATTATTTCCACTCTAAGGACCAGCACCCAATGCCCAGGGCGATTTGCCGTTCGGAAGCCTACAATGAACTGTGAGATGTTACACAACCAAACCCGTGAACGGCGGTATCACGTTCAAGTGTATTTTTTGCGAGCGCTCCGTCGCCACCAGTGATTTCGACCAGACCCAAGGTAATCGCCGTACGCAAGCCGCCAGCGCGATAAACCGGCACGCCAGCGAAGAGCATTTTTCACAGATCCGGGCTCGGGTTTCGCTTAAATCCGGAAGCTATGGTGCGATTTGAAAGCACTGCCCTTATCGCAAATCTTGTCGGTGCGCTGTCCGGTTTGCAGTGCCAAACCGAAAGAGAAATGCAAGTTCAGTACCGGGCATCCCTCGGCGAAAACCCACGTAGATAGGAGTTTGGCCGCCAGCAAAGCCCCACGTCCCCAAAGTTTGGGCCAAAGTACTTTGCGAATGCTGAAAGCAGCAACGGGCATCTTTTACCGGGCGTAACCTCCCGCGCATCAGGAAATTCTAGTGTTCTTTCAGATTCACAAGAGCGGTCACGCAATCGATGGCAGCAGCTACTCCAGTTTGGAGGAGGCTGTTTCCGTCCTGGAGAAAGCGGAACAAGGTGGAGAAGTAGTTGAAGTGGATGCCGTAGATCGAATTGTCCGACGTTTCACCTGGCAGGAGTGCCGCAAAGCCCGCCGAGGCACCGTGCCTGCCGCTTCTCGTTAGTGGAATTTTCGAGGCGCGCTATTTTTTGGCTGTTTTGTCCTCGTTTTTCTCGTCCTTCTTCTTGGCGTCGTCCCCTTTGCGGTGAAAATCCAGTCCAAAGCTCGGATCAGAACGCTTGCCGCCAATCTTGATCGGAATCTCGGTCACCCCATTCTTGCGAAAAAAGGGATCAAATGGCTTCAGTAGCCATGACTTCACTCCTGTCACGGCCTGCGATGGCTTGGCCTGCAAGTGCAGCTTCCCGTGGAAATCGAGATCCTCCGACCGAATGCCGTAGGTTCCATCCAGTTGAACATTGGCCCCGGTCACGGAGAAGTTCAAGTGGTTGAGAGTAATTACGGCGTCGTGGAACTTGAAGTTGCTTCTCAACGCAGTCAACGAATCCCCGACGTCTTCGTCTTTCGGATGCCCCTGCCCGCGGCGGCTGAGGTCTTCAATCTTCTCGCGCACCTTGAGATCACTGAAGCGTCCCTGCTCGATGCTGAACTTCCCGTTCAGTTCGAGCCGGTCCATGACCTTCTCTTTGGTTCTGGGATCGGCGGGGGGCAGATCAAACTTCGTGGTTAATACCATCGGCCCCGAGATAGGCGGCTTATCGGCTTTCACGGCTAGTCGCAACAGATCTTCGATGCGCCCATTTTTGGAGACGATATCGAGAACGACTTCCTTGCCATGCAGACGTTTGTCGGTTGGTCCGACCACCCCCCCGCTACACACCAAGATCGTATTCCCAATGTGCGCCGTGACCGGGTGAAGCATGGTGTCGCCGTTGGTAGCATCCACGGTAGCGTTGAATTCTGTCTTCAACATCACCGGATGGCCGCCAGTATCGACCGTGAAGTCCGGCGTCGTAGTCTCGCCCTGTACTTCGATACTTTCCAGCACTCCCTTAAACGTACCCGTCGACGATAAGATTCCGGCAATGCCTTTAAACACCGAGAGATCGGCATCTTTGAAGGTGTATTCGGCGCCCAGGGGAGTGGTTCGCGGGTCATCTGCCTGCCAAGGTCCGAAGTTTCCCTTGACGTGAATTTCTCCCGGAGGAGTTGCGTTTGTCAGGGTGGCTTCAAAAGGCGCGCCGCTCCCCGGATGCATGTCGTGCATGTCCAAGTGATGGATCAAGAACTGGTGCGGAGACTTGTCCGGCTTTCCGGAAAGAATATCGAGTTCGGCGTCGTCTGAAATCAGCTCGTCTATCTTCACCGGCACATCTTTCGGTTTGCGGCCGGACGAAGACATGGGAAAGAGCTTACCTTCCCGCTGTTCGCGGGGAGGAATCTGAATGGTAAGCCCTTTTAACCGGATGGTGTTTATGTGCCAGGGCTTGCCGAAGATGCTCCAGAGATTTGCTGTGCCCGAAAACTCATGCACCGAGATCAACGGCGGCACATCGGTGCGGCCGTGCAGGCGAATGGTGACTCCAGAGCCTGCAAGCCGGAGTTGCGGGAACAGGTCGATGTGGAAGCCCTCGATCTGCACTTCGCTATGGAAGCGGCTGCTGAGCATGTCCTCCGCCCGTTGATGGAGAATCGGCTCAGCATAGATTTTAAGTAAAATCCCAGCAACCAAAGCCAGCAGAATCAGGGTTCCCGCAACAATCACGACCCACTTAGGCAGGCGCGTCCGCTTGTGCCGGCCTGATTCAACCTTATTGTCATTGGACTCCAAGATGGCTCCTGACCGTGGTCCGCTCAATGTAGATCGCCGCGCCACCAAGCCAGGCACCGACGTGGGTTCTCTGTAGTCGGGAGTTCGATGAGAACGGAGTGGTTGGTGTTGCTTAGATCACAAACCCTAGACGGCGAGATGAGGGTTGCGTTTGGAAGATTGCAGCCGTCCCAATAAGAAACCCAAACCTGTCATGCGTTCATAGCTGTCCGCCAGGGAAATGGCCGAGACGCGCATGCCGGGAAGCAGGATCCCAATATACAGCTTGGCAGTCGCCTGCAGAGCAAATAGTCGCAACCGCAGCGCACTGTCCACCAGTTTCTCGCCGGCTTCGGCAATGGAGGGTTCGGCGCTGAGTCTGGCGGCCTCGCCAACCCGCATTAAGACGGCAGCATTGTGGGCCGCGCAAGCGATATAGGTGATTGCGGCGCGCAGACGTTCGCGGTGAATGGCGGCAAACTCAGGGCGCGACAGGTGACGGCGAAGATAGTCCTCTTCCACCGGATCGATCAAGTTGCGGAAAGCGCGTACGTCGACTGGACGAATCTGAACTTTGGTATCGCTAACTGCGAGAGCAGAAAAGCCTCTACCTTTCGCGAGGCGGATCAGAAAGAACAAGGCAAGCAGTGCGCCAACAACGAGGACAAAAGTAATAATCATTGCTGAATTAACCGCTGCAGCTCCTTGTTCCAGCTTTCGAGATCGTGTTCAGGAACAGCCTTCAGCGCAAATTGGGTAACCTTTTCAGGGAGCCACAGATATGCCAACCACACAAGTACGCAAACGTGGTAGACCCCCATGGTGTAGTAGTACAGGTTATTGGTGTGTTCGGTGCCAAATTCGGACCGGATGGCCGCCGCCGCCAGATCCACGCAAGAGAAGATGCCCAGGCCTAATGCGATTCCGAAAACCTGATTCCGCCACGAAAGCCCCAGGTAGGACGAAAAGAGAAACAGGATAATCAGGAGTCCAGCCTGCAAAAAGCTGGCGGTCCTGCTTAGCACCGAGAGCATGGCTAAGACACGGTGGGTGTCGTTCCCGCCGATAAATACGGCTGCAAGCAGGCCAAGCATTAAGAGAATCGCCGTTCCCCAACGAAAAATTGGCTTCCCAAATGGACTTAGAGACGGGTAGTTGCGAAAGGTAAAAGCAAAGATCTCATGAATGATGCCAAACCTTAAACCAGTGCTGATTCCAAGCCCAAGGGCTTCGTAACGAAGATAGGTCTCTGCCGTTACGGCGGGAGTCACCGCCATTGGGTAGAGAACTAGGAACTGAACTATTTCTTCAATCACATAGACGAAGAAAATTGGAAACTGACGTATCACCCTTTGGCGCCACATGCCGATCGCAACGCCGACAAGAAGCAAATGGGGAGCGATCCACAAATAATGCCAAAGAAATACCCTAAGGGTCATAGGGCCACCGGGCGCACTATACCCTGTTTCCTGGTGGCCCACAACACCGGGATACTAAAACGTTACGAAACTAGAAATCTGAGCTGCTTACTGTAATGTTGTGCTCGGTCCGGGTTTACAAATACCAGAGCCACAGGTATGCGTACCGCCGCCGCCGTCGGCGAAGCTGGCTGGCACTGAGATTGCGGTCAAAAACGCCAAAACTGCGAGGTATCTTAAGGTTTTTTTCACGGTGTGAAATCCTTTCCAGTTGGGATTGCACCGTGATAATGTGCTGGCGGCAGGGGGTCTCGCCAGATAACCTAGGTAATGGCAGGGTTCCCGAAAGTGTAACGTTTTATGACACTGATATCTGCACTGGAAGATCTACGATCTACCACTCTTAAGGCGGTTGTGGGGGGGCTACACAGGCTGGAATACCTGTCTGGCCTGAAGACTACCGCAGGAACCTACTCTCATTGGGGATTGGCCAAGGTTCATGGGGAATTAGCCGCTGCCAAGGCCCTGGCGGAAGAGCACCGGGTGGTGACCTCAAACCTTCTGGCGATGCCTATGTCTTACTTGTTAGAGGATTTAGATCAATCGAGCCAGCAGGCTGGGATGCCCGCTCTGGCATATTTGGACCGGCTGCGAACTCGCGGAATCGAGCTCTTGCCTGTAGAACCTAGCGCTGGATATGCCGCTCATTTTAGTTCAGCGCTGCACGCTCTTTGGTGCTTGGCAAAGACTCACCCAGAGTTTTCCAGTCGCCTAGGCGTATAGCTACCCCCACAACCTGTCCAATCACCTCCGCTTCCTGCGGGAACCGCAGCGCCCGCGCCTGAACCGGCGACAACGGATGCGGCTGCAGGATCAGCTGATCGTGACTGAGAGTACACCAGCAGCAGACGTGCCCGTTTCGGGTCTCGATAAAGTAGATCGGCCGCTCATATTCCGAGCGCCAGCCGCCTTCCGCGACCCGGTTCTTCGATTCATCGACTTGCACGAAGCTCCCAGGAGGAAGAATCGGGTACATCGTGAGATCTTCACTCCCGATGTAGCCGTAAGTAAATTGGCAATCGGTGAATTGGCTCAGATAGGCGAGCGGGACCATCCCCCACTGCTCTACTAAACGCCCAAAATTGGAGGTATGGCGAGGGTCGAAGCCAGGATCCATGCGGACCGGCACACGCACGGCCGAGACGCCTGCGAGCGCTTCGGAGAAATGTGATTTGGGTGGAATCGATAGTTCCAGATCTGCCGCCATCGAATTCAAATCAACCCCAAACCACGCCAGCATTTCGCGCACGTCACGGCGGTAAATCACCGCGAGCGAATACAGCCGATAAATGCTTGGGATAACGCCTTTAGTCTCAATGTCAGAAAGTCGGCTCGGCGGAATGGCATATTCGTCATTGCCATGCTTGTTCGAAATTCGGGAACTCGCGCTTTCGACATCGCGCATGGTCAACCCAAGTTGCTCACGAAGCGCTCGTAAATTTTGCCCGCCTGAAAACATGATTTCCTCGTCCGGACATATAACCAGTTGGATTTTCGGAGCTTAGCTTCAATAACCACAAACGCGAATGGGTTGCGTTTTGTTCCAAATTCGTAAAATAGAGTGTGCGACCAAACACAGCTCGCAGTTCTGCGTTATGAATTTGGAGGCCTTCCCCCCAACTTAATTTGTGAACCGGAGTGAGTACTTTTAGGATGGTCCTGGGAAAACTCCGGTCTTGGCCGATGATGGTAAAACGAATGTCAGGACACTGCAACTTCTAATAGTTCGATCTGCGGAAAATAAAAACGTAAGATTTGGGACCGAGCCAAGATGCTAGCATTGAGAACTCTCGCGACATGTATCTCATCTAGCTGATTTAATTGAGCTTAGTTGTACAATTCGGCGCGACTATCCCACCTATTCCATAACCCAGCACCAAAGCCGCAAGCCCGGCTATCCCGGACAAAAGCAGCAGGTGGCGACCTACCGTCGCCTTTACGTCGATTGATTCTTGTACACGCTCTTTTAGTTCTGCCAGAGACTCGTGCAACAGCCTCCGCTCTTCAGCTGCCTTCAATTCCAATTCATATCCGGGTCGTTCGCTCATGCGGCGTGTTTCCTTTCGTCGTGTATCCACAGGCCGTCTGCCTTCAAAACCTCAATCGTCTTTTTGGGAAAAGAAACGCGATCGCGAAATGAATTACGTGCCAGAGCGGCGGTGACTACTCCTGCAATGAGCCACAGGCTTCCGACAATCAAAAATGAAAGCGGCCACCGCGATGGGCTATTCACAAATGCGAAGGAAACTAAGCCGACGAGCGCTGCTACTAGCAACAAATAGGCAGTCCCAAGCAGGATAATCGTAGCGACCACAAGCGGCAGCGAACTTTGCACTGATTGCAGTATTTCCTCGAACTCCGAATGCAGTAAGCGCAACCGCGTCTCGAGGAATTCCAGAAGCTCGTCTTTTATCTCGAGCAGGATATCCCCAAGCGGCCTGCCAGGTAGGTGAGTGCCGCTCCTCTCAGCCACGGGATGACCTCCCGACTCTTAACACAAAGCCAGTAACGAATGCTGCAACCGCAACCACAGCGATGAATCTAAGGGGATCTCTTTCGCCAAGGGTGCGAATTGCTTTCACACCGCGCTGCGCCGACGCCAGCGCACTTTGAATCGCCTCGTCGTACGCGGAAGCTAGGCTTTCGGCCGCCTGATGGAATGGCTTTGCCCTAGGCAGAGATTCGGAGGCCCGCAGCAAGACGGCTTCTACTTCTTCCGCAGCCGCATCCGCCACGTCAATGTCGGGATCATACGACTCCATTGCGATTAACTTCGGTCCGACATCTTCTCGGGGCAAACGATCCGTCGTTTCGGGTGGGTCATTTTTCAAAGGTAAAGACATGCTTCCCTCATTAATGCCTGTTTCGATGCAGGCACACCTCTGGATGTTAGCCGGTCAAACTGTTCTTCTTGCGAGGTTTTTGGGCCCGGCGAGAAGGCTGGAGATTAAACCAGCCTTCTCCGCAAATCATGCTGCGTCGCTGCTACTGTCGACCGCTTCGACCAGGGGTACGTTGACCAAGTGCTCGCTCAAGAACCAAACCTGCATCTCGTTGGTACGCAGGACATCGCTGACTACGAGGTCGTTGGTGCCATCGTCTCCCAATTTGTCGGCGCGTTCCGCTAGCTCGCGGCACTGACCGATGATGATCTGGTGGGCATCGAGCAGGCGAGAGATTTGCACCGGAACCTCTTCTCGTCCCCGCGGCGGCCGCTCGATACGGGTTGTTTCGGCCACGTCGGGCGCCATCGCGATGCTGAGTCCCCCGAGCAACATAATGCGCTCGGCAATTTGGTCGACCAGCTCTGCCTGTTCGCCAAAGTGCTTATCGTAAAGTAAGTGCAGTTGATAAAAAGTAGGTCCCGCCACTTGCCAATGTGATTTCTTGTACAAATCGCGAAGGGTCATGGTGTCGGCCAGCATCTGGTTAAGCTGTTCTGTCATCTCCAGCCGTACCGGCTCTTCCAAGTCCAGCGGCAGAGCGTGGGTTACCGTACCGTATTGTTGAATCTCTTTCGCCCGCTGATGAATTCTGGGTTGGGCGGTAATTCCCCGTCGAAGATTGGAGGTCGAAGTCTTGGTTGCCATGGGATTCTCCTTTATAGGTGATTCTTTTCGGAACTCTCTGGGTAGACTGCGGACGGCGACTGTGCCGCCGCTTGAAGATCTGAAGGCCTTAGTGAGTTAAGCTGCGTTTGCCAGCTCAATCCGTTTGTCATTAATTTGGATTCATTTCCCCGATATCTCGTTTCCTTAAATTCCTGTATCGGTTAGCGGAGCGGCAAACGTCGCCCGTCCTAGCGGTTGCTTAGGCAAAATTCCTCGTAATTGTCTATTATTGAAGATTAGTGTTCATAGAGGGAGAACCCAGACGTGGCAGAGTCGCAGACTGATGGATTAGAAGTACTTGAGACTAGAGAATGGGTTGATTCTCTGGACTATGTCTTATCGAAGGGCGGCCCGGAGCGGGCTGGCCGTCTTCTGCAGCAGCTTTCTCTGCATGCCAAGCGCGAAGCTGGCGTCAATCTGCCATTCACCGCCACAACTCCCTACCAGAACACGATTCCGACCAGCCAGCAGGCTCCATTCCCTGGTAGCCAGGAGATGGAACGCCGCATCAAGAGCTTGGTCCGGTGGAACGCCCTGGCCATGGTCGTACGGGCCAACAAGAAGCAGGAAGGCATCGGCGGCCATATCTCGACCTTCGCCTCCTCGGCAACGCTTTACGAAGTAGCCTTCAACCACTTTTTCCGCGCGCAAACGTCTGACGGCGGACGAGACATCGTTTACTTTCAAGGCCATGCTACTCCGGGCATGTATTCGCGGGCTTATCTCGAAGGCCGCATCCCCAAGGAAAAGCTACAGAATTTCCGCCGCGAGTTAGCTCCGGGCGGAGGACTTTCTTCCTATCCTCATCCCTGGCTGATGCCGAACTTTTGGGAATTTCCCACAGTTTCTATGGGACTGGGCCCCATCCAGGCGATTTATCATGCACGCTTCATTCGCTACCTGGAAAATCGCGGCCTGAAAGAATCCCGCGAAGGCAAAGTATGGGCCTTCATGGGCGACGGCGAGATGGACGAGCCCGAATCACTCGGCTCGATCACGCTGGCCTCGCGCGAGAAACTCGACAATCTGAATTTCGTTATTAATTGCAACCTGCAGCGCCTGGACGGTCCGGTGCGCGGCAACGGAAAGATCATTCAGGAACTGGAAGCGATCTTCCGCGGTGCCGGGTGGAACGTAATCAAAGTCATCTGGGGCAGTGACTGGGACAACCTCATCCGCAACGACCGCGATGGCATCCTGGTGCGCCGTCTGGGTGAAGTCACCGACGGGCAGTACCAGAAGTTTTTCGTCGAGAGCGGCGCTTACTTCCGGCAAAACTTGTTTGGCACCGATCCGCGCCTGCTAAAGATGGTCGAGCATCTCTCTGACGACCAGCTTTCGCGCATGCGTCTGGGCGGGCACGATCCCATCAAGGTTCACGCAGCCTACAAAGCCGCCATGGAACACAAAGGCGGGCCCACCGTAATTCTTGCCAAGACCATCAAGGGCTACGGACTCGGCGAGGCCGGCGAAGGGAAAAACATCACGCACCAGCAGAAGAAGCTCAACGAAGAAGAGCTGCGTGTCTTTCGCTCGCGCTTCGGAATCCCTATCCCGGACGAGGAATTGCACGACGCACCGTTCTACCGGCCGGGAGATGACAGTCCTGAAATCCAGTACATGCAGGAGCGCCGCAAGCAGCTTGGGGGGTACATGCCGGAGCGCAAAGTTCGTTCCGCGCCGCTCAAGCCGGTTGCTGAATCGCATTTCGAGGAATTTCATAAGGGAACTGATGGCCGTGAAGTCTCGACGACGATGGTTTTTGTTCGTCTGCTGGCGAAGCTGCTGCGGGATCCAGAGATCGGCAAGCTTATCGTTCCTATCATCCCCGACGAAGCCCGCACCTTCGGCATGGAGGCCCTGTTTCGCCAGGTAGGAATTTATTCCAGCGTAGGCCAGCTCTATGAACCGGTCGACATGGCGACGCTGCTTTATTACAAGGAAGCGAAAGACGGTCAGATCCTTGAAGAGGGCATTACCGAAGCCGGATCGATGTGCTCGTTTATCGCCGCCGGGACTGCCTATGCCAATCACGGGATCAATACGATCCCGTTTTTTATTTACTACTCGATGTTCGGATTCCAGCGCATCGGCGACCTGATTTGGGCAGCGGGCGATATGCGCTGCCGCGGGTTCCTGGTCGGCGGCACTGCTGGACGCACCACCCTGGCTGGCGAGGGACTCCAACACCAGGACGGTCATAGTCACGTGCTGGCCCTCTCCGTGCCTAACCTGCTTGCCTACGATCCCGCCTTCGCCTACGAAATTTCCATCATCATTCAGGAAGGCATCAAGCGCATGTACATCGATCAGGAATCGGTGTTTTATTACCTGACCGTCACCAATGAGCCGCTGGCCATGCCCGCCATGCCGGAAGGAAAGAATGTACGCGAAGGCATTCTCAAAGGCATGTACCGCTTCAAAGAATCCAAGAAGAAAGATGCCAAACTGCGCGCCCAGCTCTTCGGCAGTGGCACGATCATGTACGAAGTATTAAAAGCGCAGGAGATTCTTGAGGATAAGTATGGTGTTGCTTCCGACGTGTGGAGTGTCACCAGCTATAAAGAGCTTTACCGCGACGGCAACGACTGCGAGCGCTGGAACATGCTGCATCCGGCCGACAAGCCGAAAGTGCCATACGTCACCCAGTTGCTGAAGGATGCTCCCGGCGTGCTGGTGGCGGCATCGGATTACATGAAGGTTTTACCCGAGTCGATCGGTCGTTGGATGCCACGCAATCTGGTTTCGCTTGGCACTGACGGCTATGGCCGAAGCGAGGGACGGGAAGCATTGCGTGACTTCTTTGAAGTCGATGCCAAGCACATCGTCCTTGCCACACTGCACGGGTTGCTGCGTGAGAAGCAGATCAAGCCGGAGGTAGTGACGCAGGCGGTGAAAGATCTGGGGATCAATCCGGAAAAGGCAAATCCTGCCAACAGTTAGTTCTCGCGCAGACGGATTTAAGCCGCCGCGGCGAAAGAATGCAGCCCGGCGCGCAAGGACTGGGTGGAGTTCGACAAGAGGCAGCCCCGAAGGGGTGTAAGAAAAAGATCCTGAGGACAATAAGTGACTGAATTCAAACTACCGGAATTAGGAGAAAACATCTCGCAGGGCGATCTTGTCCGGCTGATGGTCTCCCCTGGCGCCAGTGTGACCGAAGGTCAGCCAGTGATGGAACTTGAAACCGATAAGGCCGTGGTTGAGGTGCCTTCGTCGGTGACGGGAGTTGTTAAAGACATTCGCGTCAAAGAAGGCGAGAAGATAAAAGTCGGCCAGGTCATCTTCACCGTCGAGAACGGCGCCACAGGAAAAACCAAGGAAGCAACACAGGAAGGGAAGCCTGCCGCGAAAGCGGCCCCAGCACAGCCAACTGAAAAAGCAGAAGCCAAGGCAGCGCCTGCAACCGCAACCGCGGCGGCCCCGGCGCCGGCATCGTACTCAACTGCAGTAAGCGAATTCAAACTTCCGGAGCTGGGAGAGAACATTACCCAGGGAGATTTGGTGCGTCTGATGGTTTCTCCGGGCAGCAACATCGCCGAAGGGCAACCGGTAATGGAACTCGAAACCGACAAGGCCGTTGTTGAAGTGCCGTCGTCTGTAACCGGCGTGGTAAAAGACATTCGCGTCAAGCAAGGCGAGAAGATCAAGGTCGGCCAGGTCATCTTCACTCTGGAAGCGGGAGCGTCCTCCAAGTCGCAAGCCAAGCCCGAATCCGAAGAGAACGTCTCCGGACAACATGGCGTGCGCATGTCGTTCCAGGCAGCGATTGCCGCAGAGGGTAAAACCGAAGAACAGGCGCTGCCTCCTGATCAGCCCCAAGCCCACAAACCCCACAGTTTTTCTCTGCCGGCGCATATGGGGAGGACGGCTGGCACTGAACATCGCGACCCGGTCCCAGCGGCTCCGCATGTGCGTCGTCTGGCGCGGGAGTTGGGAATCGACATCCATGATGTGAAAGGAGTCGGCCCCGGCGGACGCATCAGCGAAGACGATGTGAAGGCACACGCCAAGGGGTTGGTATCCGCGGTGGTAGCCGGTATGGCGAACACCGGGCGGTTCCCCGTCTCTCCACTGCCCGATTTCGCCAGGTACGGGAAGATTGAACGTGTTTCGATGCGCGGAGTACGGCGTAAAACTGCCGAACATCTTTGGGAAGCCTGGACGACGATCCCCCACGTCACCCAGCAGGACAAAGCTGACATCACCGAACTCGAACAACTGCGCGCCAAATTCGCTCCCAAGGCCGAGCAGGCTGGCGGCAAGATGACGGTTACCGCTATTGCTCTGAAAGTCTGCGCCTCAGCGCTGAAGATTTTCCCACAGTTCAATGCCAGCATCGACCTCAACAAAGAAGAAATCATCTACAAACAGTTCGTAAACATAGGCGTCGCCGTCGATACCGATCGCGGGCTGCTGGTTCCGGTGATTCGCGACGTCGACAAGAAAAATATTGTCGAGCTTGCGGCCGAACTCACTCAGCTTTCCAAGAAGGCGCGAGACAAAAAGCTCACGCCGGCTGATATGGAAGGCGGAACATTTACTATCACCAATTTAGGCGGCATCGGCGGCACGGGATTCTCCCCGATTGTGAATTATCCCGAAGTAGCGATCTTGGGCCTGTCGCGCTCGAGCATGGAGCCGGTTTGGATGAACGGGAAGTTCGAGCCGCGGCAAGTGATACCGTTGTCGCTCTCATACGATCATCGCCTGATCGACGGTGCCGACGCCGCCCGCTTCCTGCGCTGGATTGCGGAAGCATTCGAACAACCGTTCCTGCTTTCGGTTCAGGGATAGGCGAAAGGCATTAACCACAAAGGACACTGAGGTACACGAAGGGATACCTTAGTTTCTCCACCTGTTGATTTTCCTTCGCGACCTTAGTGTTCTCCGTGGTTAATGAATTCGATGACAGACAATCAGAACCTACACATCGCAGTAATCGGCGGAGGGCCCGCGGGCTACGCCGCAGCCTTTCTCGCGGCTGACCTCGGAATGAAGGTGACGCTCATAGACGCTGAACCGAATCCCGGCGGCGTTTGCCTATACCGCGGATGCATCCCGTCCAAGGCCTTGTTGCATGTAGCGAAGCTGATCAACGAATCTCAGCACGCCAAAAACTGGGGAATAGAATTCGGCGAACCTAAGATCAACGTCGACCGCCTGCGCGGATTCAAAGAAGGGGTCGTCAAGAAGCTAACTGGCGGCCTCGGACAGCTTTCCAAACAACGCAAGGTAACCTACATCCAGGGCAAAGCCGCGTTTGAGAACTCCACAACCTTGCGGATCACGAAAACCGGCGGCGGAGAAGAAACCGTAACTGCAGACCGCGTCATCATCGCCACCGGATCGCGCCCCGCTGTCATTCCCACGCTCAAGCTTGATACCCCACGCATGATGGACTCCACCTCCGCCCTCGATCTGGCGGAAGTTCCCAAGTCCTTGCTGGTAGTCGGCGGCGGATACATCGGACTCGAACTAGGCACGGTCTACGCGGCGTTAGGTTCGAAAGTATCGGTTGTAGAAATGACCGGAGGCCTCCTCCCTGGCGCTGACCGCGATCTAGTCGCGCCTCTGCAGAAGCGCATGGAAAAAATCTTCGCCGCCATTCTGCTCAATACCACCGTTACCGGGGTGAAGGAAGAATCGAACGGCATCCGGGTCAACTTTGATGGCGTTGACGTAAAAGGGAAGGAAAAAGTATTCGAAAAAGTTTTGGTTTCAGTCGGACGCAAACCGAACTCCGAAATACCCGGCCTCGACAAGACCGGTGTCAAAGTTGGACAGCGCGGATTTGTGCAGGTCAACAAGCAACTTCAGACCGACGACCCGGCCATTTACGCAATCGGCGACGTCGTCGGTGAGCCGATGCTGGCGCACAAGGCATCGCACGAAGGTCGCACCGCTGTCGAAGCCATAGCGGGGCACAAGGTCGCCTTCGAGCCCAACGCGATCCCGGCGGTGGTCTTCACCGATCCGGAAATTGCCTGGGCCGGACTCACCGAAACTCAGGCCCAAAAAGAAAATCGCGAGATCAAAGTCGCGAAATTTCCCTGGGCAGCCTCCGGCCGTGCGATGACTCTCGACCGGACTGACGGTCTCACCAAGCTGATTCTCGACCCGCAAACCGAGCGCGTTCTGGGGGTCGGCATGGTCGGTGTGGGCTGCGGAGATCTGATTGCCGAGGGGACCCTGGCTATTGAAATGGGTGCGGTCGCCAAGGATTTGGAACTAACCATCCATCCTCACCCCACGCTCTCGGAAACAATTATGCAGGCTGCAGAAGTCCTCGACGGCACCAGTACTGATCTCTATCGACCGAAACGCTGACCGCCAGCTAGCGCTAAATGGTTCAATGGCGATTAGTCCTGGGCCCCAGGTGCTGCAGCAACAAATGCGTGGGCCAGTACACGAGCAACGGAATCAAGATCAAATAACCCAACAAGTAGATCCATCCCGCTATTATGTGTTGCTCATGCCCGTGCGGGCCTCGGGCCCAGTTCACGTCAAATTGAGGCCGCCAAAAATAATTGACGGGAACCACAACCCACGTTATCAGCGTCGCCAGCACCCAGCCTCGGCTGTCGTAGCCCAACCGCCGGACACCCCAGAGCAATAGTGGCGGAGTCACCGCGTGAAACAGGCTGAGCAGCCGCAGCCAAAGCGGTAAGCTGCCATCGAACATATATTCGGTTCCGCCGATGACATGCCTGCTGGCCAATAAGGCGCCGACTAGATCAACCAGGTAGAGGGTTTGAAAGAGTAGTAGCCAGGTCGCAGCCCATGAAAAGAAGAGTGGACTCTCCAGCCAAAGAGCAATTCCTATAAGAAAATTCCCCAAGTCGCAAAAATAGAGGAAGTTTTGTGCTCCATAGTACTTCCAAAAAGCCGGCGCCCAGACCAGTAGCCAAACCGTCCAGCCGATCTTCAGCCAAAGCGGCACCTGCATACGGCATTGTAGCCGTGCCCGCACGGTGGTGGGTGGCTGAGGGATTTATCCCTTCCTAAGGTTTGCGTTGCAAGCGATGAATTCCCCCGCGCACCAACCCACGCTAGAATTTCACCATGTCCACCCAGTCTTCAAAAGCCGATGTGTTCCGGTCCATGCACCACGGTCCCCACATCCTTATCCTTCCCAACGCTTGGGACTCCGCTAGCGCCCGCGTCTTCGAAGAATCCGGCTTCAGAGCCATCGCAACCACTAGTGCCGGAATCGCATTTGCCCTCGGTTATCGCGACGGGCAGCGCATTCCTAGAAAGGAAATGCTCGACCACGTTGCGCGAATCGTTCGCGTCGTCCACGTTCCTGTGACCGCGGATGTTGAAGGCGGATACGGCGATCGCCCGGAAGACGCGGCTGAAACCGCGCGCGCGGTAATCGAAGCCGGAGGAATCGGCATGAACCTCGAGGACGCTACCGGGAATTCCGCTCGCCCCCTAGTTGACTTGCCGCTGCAGATCGAAAAGATTAAGGCAGCCATGGAAGCAGGTAGGGCTCTCGGCGTTCCGCTGGTTCTAAATGCCCGTACGGATGTTTATCTCGCCCAGGTGGGAGCGCCGGAATCTCGCTACCAGGAAACTCTGCTCCGCTTAACTGCTTATCGCGAAGCCGGTGCCGACTGCCTATTCGCTCCCGGCATACGCGATGCCGCGACGATCGCAAAGCTGACCGAGGACCTCAAGTTTCCGGTTAACATTCTCGCAGTTGTTGGCGCGCCGTCGGTTACTGAGCTCGAAAACTTAGGAGTAGCCCGCGTCAGCGTTGGATCCGGCCCCATGCGCGCAACTCTCGGCCTTATCCAGCGCTTCGCACGGGAGTTGAAACAGCAGGGCACTTACAGCGCACTCGAAAACGCTCCGTCCTATGACGAGATAAACCAGATCATGGCGCGCGAAATTCATGATCTAGGCTAAGCAGCCAACGACCCATGCCGAGAGCCGACGACGGCCCCATGGTCTACATTCAGCTCACCACCGAAATCGCCACCCATCGAGCGCTGCTTCGATCTTTCCCGCAGCATCGATCTGCATTTGAAGTCGGTCGACAATACGGGCGAACAACCCATCGACGGAGTCACTACCGGCTTGATTGGCAATGGAGAGGAGGTCACTTGGCGCGGCCGCCACTTCGGCTTCATGATCACTCATACCAGCCGTATCACGGCATACGAATCACCTGTGTATTTTCAGGACGTCATGATTCGTGGCGCTTTTCGCAGCTGCTGCCATGATCACTACTTCGAAGCTTGCGGCCCGAATACCCTCATGCGCGATGACGTAAAGCTCGCCGCACCGCTGGGAATTCTGGGAGTCATCGCCGAAAGAGCGGTCCTCGAACGCCACATGCGCACTCTTCTGCAGAGGCGAAACTTCGCAATCAAGCAGGCTGCAGAAAGCACCGAGTGGAAGAAGTATTTGAATTGAGAGGTCGCAAACAAAAAATGGCGAGACGATAAACGTCCCGCCAGTCCCCGGGGGAGGGGTTAAGACGCTAAGCCGAGCGGGCTCTTAGCCTCGACCCGTACTAGATTCAAGAGATTATGGCCGTCCTTACGTGCCGCTTTAACCGCCGCGTCACGGGATGTCCCCGTGCCTAAAACTTTATGATCTTCCACCGAGAGCGCCGCCCAGGTACCAATCGGCAAATTGGCCAACTGCTCTTCAATATGCTGGTGCTTGAGCCTTTCAACCAGCGAGTCCGACTCCTGCATGCTTGATGGTGGATCACTGGTTGGAAATGAGTCTGCTAGCATCTTATCCAGACTCTTCGCTTTAGCCTCCTCAATATTGCTCACCGGGCGCTCTTCCGGATCCCGGCGACTCCCGATGTGTTCCGGTTCCTCACTGGCAATTTGGGGCTTACCTGACAACTCCTCCATTGGGTACCTCGTCTCGCGGAGAAGGATGCCCTAGAACCTTAAGTCTTTACCATCAGGTAATCAATGCATTTCTTTGCACATCTGGCACAGTGACCAGGAACTTCGCTTCGCGATACATGCGATGAAAAATCAACGCCAGAATCGCAATCACAACAAAAACCAGGATGCTGCCCTCCGGGCCAACCGATCCGCCCGTCAGCCAAGTCGGTCCTTGAAAGCTCGAACTCAGCAGATGCCCGGGCATTTTGATGCCGCTATTGGGGACCGAATAGAGGAAGGTCTCGCCCCAGTCCCACGAAGCATGAAATCCAACCGCAAACCACAAACCGCCCGTCCGGCGCAGGGTAAGGCAAAAAAACAGCCCGATAAGTCCTGCGGCAAGGGCCCCAGTGGGCGCCTCATTCTTATTACCTAGATGAATCGCTCCAAACGCGATCGAGAGCACTCCCGCTGCTGGCCAAAACCCGATGCCTGTAGCCAAGGTGAATAGGGTGTAGCCCCGCACCCAGAATTCCTCGAACAGGGCAACAATCAGGAACGCGATCGCATAAAAGAGGGCAAATTTCACCATCCGTGCGCCGTGCAGGGTCACGCTACCGAAGTAAAAAGCCCCAGCCGCACGCATCAAGATCATCAACAGCGTCAGTCCACCCAGGCCCCATGCCCAACCTATCCAGAATAGACGACCGAACACCTCTTGTAAGGCTAGCCCGTAATCCCCGAACCGGCGCGATTCGAGTCTCATCATCACCAGTACCGGCAGTACCGCGCTTACCAGCAAGAGAGAATCCCCGACCAGAAGAAGCCACATCAAGGGCAAAGGCTTGGGATGGATCAACTGCACCAACGTACTTAAACCGGCGTAGAGCGCAGCAAACATCGCGAGGTAGATCAGCAATCGCCAACCTGCTCGTAAACCGGTTGGGCCAATAAAAATTTTCAGAATTCCCGACGGTGAGCTAGCGGGTGGGGGCGGCACTTCTACGGAGGTAAAGTCCGGGCCATTCTCGGACGTTGCGCCTTCAGCCATGGCAATTTCCCCCGGCACTGCCAGACATGGTAAAACACTCGGTCTGACATGGGTGGATTTTTCACGCGCGAGCGCTTCGGACGTCCTCAAATCGTAGCCGCATTCTTGTTACTGACCTTTCTTGCCCAGTGCCTGTGGTTAGTGTCGCGACGCAACACGAAGCTTCCGGCGGACGAGGTTTCGCGCATTGTGATCGGGCGCAATCAGTGGATGGGTAAGGCTATCGCCTCGACCCCCCAGGGCGCCGAAGACTCCCACCTGTCGCCCGACCTCGGCACGCTCTCCACCGAAGCCAAGGCCTACGATTCTGCACACTCTCCGCTCTGGTATCTGATCGCAGCCGCCGCCAATACCGTGTTCACTAAAATTCTGCGAGTCGATCCCTTTAAGTTTTGGGGATGGCTGGCGGCGATGCCATTCCTGATTTTTGGAACACTTCTGGGTGCATCGCTCTGGTATGTGGCGCGCCGCCTGTACGGTAATGCCGGCGGATACATGGCGCTCGCTCTTTACTGCTTTTCTCCCGCTTTCATCCAATCAAGCGCACTCTGGCTTTCCCAGCCCGAAACCGGCGCCGCATGGGGAGCCTTCGGGGCAGTTTTCACCGCTATCGCAGTCGCCCACACTCTATACGCTCCGCGTGAAGTCGTGCTTTGGAATTGGCGTCGCATTGTTCTGCTGGCGATGTCCTTTGCACTCGGGGTCGGTTCGCTGTTTTCCCTGGTAATAGTTGTACCGATTGCTTTGGGCTTCATGCTTTATCTCGCACCCACTCGACGCTTGGCCGCGCTCATGATCTGGTTCTGTGCCTGTTTTCTTGCCTTGCTTCTTCTGTTTGGTACCTATGCTTTTCATCCCGGGCTTTTTTGGCAAGGCCTCCGGCATGCGGACTACTTCCCCATCCTCTGGAAGGCCTACTTGATGCCCGGCGCTTACGAGCGAGTTTTTTTGCGATTAGGAGAAAGCAGCCCGGCGTTGTTGTTAGCTTTTCCGGCATCGATTGTTGCTTTCATAGTCTGGCCGCGCACTCGCTACTTCGGCAACACCGCTCCACTGTTAGTTTCACTGCTCTTTCTTTTATTAAGCGTTGGCACGCCCCACGTTGCCGGCATGGGATTTCAACTGATGGCCCTCCCATTCCTGCTGGTCTTTGCCGCTGGTGTTACAGCCGACCTCCTGGAGTCGCCCCAGCGCGGACTGGTTCTTGCCTGTCTTTCTGGCTTGGTCATGGCTAACGCCCTCTGGAACATCTGGGCCCTCGTCCAAGCCGGATAGAAATAAATGCAACTTCCAGCCGGTGCATCCGTTCTAACCATAGTGGTTGCATGCTGACGGCCAAGTACCGAAAAACTATTGGAAAAACGGCTCTATTCCAGCCCGATATCGAGGAGTATTATTAGTTTATGGAGCGGCTAAGTTCGGCTACGGACGGGTCGTTTGGCAGATTTCTTATCACGCTGATTTTCTTGGCGTTACCAGCAGCCGCACAAGTCCGCGGGGTTCCGGCCTCTGTAACCTCATACGATTTTGGCGGACAGCACAATCACACTCCAGGTGTACCCGCGAGCGTCACCTCACTGGGCCCTAACGGATTTCGTGGCGGCACCCCTGGCTTTGGACGCCCGCCCTGCTGCGCACAACAGGTTCCGAAGCCTCCGCATCGCGGAGGCGGCGGAGGCCAGCACCACCGTGGCGGAGGGTATTTTCCGGGATACCCAACGGTGTACGCATACCCGGTGTACGTCGATCCCAGCTACTACACCAATCCTATGGAGGCGCAACCTCCTGCGGCTGCAGATCAGTTTCCCGAGGAAGAATATCGCGGTGGGCCTACGATCTTTGATCGCCGCGGTCCTGGTCCCAGTCGAAGCGATGAGTCCGCAAAATTAACGCCCCCGGAGCCAGCTCATCCTGCGCAATCGGCCGCTCCTTCCCAACCCGCCGCCGATCAGCCCAATACGCTCCTGATCTTTAAAGACGGCCATCAGCTCGAGGTGCAGAATTACGCGATCGTTGGTGACACGCTGGTTGATCTCACAGAAGGCCACCGGAGAAAAGTTTCTCTAACCGACCTCGACGTGGAGGCCACCTCCAAGCAAAATGACGACCGCGGCATCGACTTCCGCCTGCCACCCAAGCCGCAAGCCGACTGACATGAAACTGCTGGGAATAGCCGGGCTCGTGATGGCGGTTAGCCCAGCATGGGCGCAGTTCGGCAGTGCAGGCGCGCCACCCACAATGTCCGGATGGGCTCGGCCCTCTGCTAATTTCAATGTTCCAGTTCATTCCGCGCGGCAGTTCCGCGGTGGCCGCTCCAACGTAATTTTTCTAGGCGAGCCGTGGCTGGATAGTTATCCGCCGCAAGCCGGACAGCCCACCTACATAGTCTTGCAACCGCAAGCGCCCGTCGCCGCGAAGCCGACAGAAGAAACCAAACCCATCATGCCGTTATTGATCGAATGGAACGGCAACCGCTTCGTACGTACAACTAACGTAGAGCCGTTGCTTAGCAGCAACAACTCGTCCTCTCCCCAACCATCCGCCAAGAGCCAGGCCCGGGCAGGCGCACCCCACTCTGACGCACCAGTAACCCTGATTTACCGTGATGGACATAGCGAGCAAGTCCGCGACTATTCCATTGTCGCCGGACGTCTTTATGCCTCGGCCGACTATGTCCAAAGCGGCTCCTGGATGAAAACCATAAATCTTTCTGCTCTGGACCTTCGAGCGACCATAGAGACAAACCGCGCCAGCGGAATAGATTTCGTCCTGCCGACAGCCCCCAACGTAGTAGTAGCTCACTTCTAAACTGGATACCTCTGTGTAAGTCTGTGCACTCTGCAGTGAGGCCCTTCTCCCTATTCCGCGGAAGTCTCATCCCCATTTCCCAACACGCGTTGCATCAACACACTATCGAGCCAGCGCCCGAACTTAAATCCCACCGACCGTAACAGACCCGCTGGGACAAACCCAAAACTCGCATGCAGCCCAATCGACGCGGCGTTATCGCTGCCGCCAATCACCGCTACCATCTGCCGGTATCCATTCAGCTCGCAAGCCTCAATCACTGCGGCCAGCAACAGCCGTCCCAATCCGTGCCCGGTGTGCGCGGCGTCAATGTAAATGGAATCTTCCACCGTAAAGCGATAGGCCAGCCGCGGCCGGTACGGCACAGCGTACGCGTATCCCACCACCGCGCCTTTCACCTCGGCCACGAGATGGGGCAGCCTCCGCTCGCGAATGTCAGCCCGCCGCCTCGCGATCTCGGCCACATCCGGCGGATCGATTTCAAAAGTCGAGGTAGTATTGCGCACGTAGTGGGCGTAGATCTCAGTGATGGTAGCGAGGTCAGCGTCGGTCGCCGAGCGAATGATGGCATCGCTGCTCATGAAGTGCGACCATCTTAAATCGACCGCAGATTATTCAGAACGATAGAAGACCAATAAGGCGTTGAGGATACCAGCCTCCTGGTGTGAGGTTTTCAAGAAACCGGAGAAACAGGATCGCCCTTCCTAAGCAGGCCCTCGCTCAATATCTGTGCCCGTAATCCGCCTCGATGACGCAAGCCCTTGATGACTTCGCGATCGGTAAGTTTCTGCAGATGACTGCACGGCTCGCACAGCCGGATGCCGCGAATCCTGATTCCGCCAATCTCGAATTCCTTGCCAACCAGATGATTCAGCGGTACGCCCCGCGTGACCACATTGCGCCGCGATTCGGACGGCGCTACCACAATCTGGTATTCCTGCTGCATGGCTTCGAGCGCCTCAGCCTCGATCAGGGTCAGTTCGAAATCAGGTTCAGGTTTGAAGAAGGTGCCTTGTTTGAGAAAGTAACGGTCACCCTCCAGACCGGAGCCCGGGACTGCGCGAACCTCGGTGACCGCCTGCATAGCCGCTTTCGCGTCGTGCGCGATGAAGATGGATTCAACCTTACCGTCCCACATAGCTGCCCTTTATTTAACCATCCTGAGCGAAGCGGAAACGAGTGCTGCGAAGTTGCCGGACAGTGGAAGGACCCCTGCGCGTTCGTTCTAAACGTGGGGATCCCCCGGCGCCATCGTGCTCCCGCTCAGGATGACTAAGAAAAACCTAGTTGCTCTTTTCCACGACGAAAATGCACTCTTCCAGCACATCCACTGCGACGTCGGCTTCGTCCTTAGTGACAACCAGCGATGGCGAGATGCGAACCGTGCTCGGTCCGCAACCCAGGAAAAGCACTCCGCGCTCGAATGCGAGTTCGACCACGCGGTCTCGCTCTGCTGCCGCATATTCCTTAGTCTGCTTGTCTTTGACCAACTCAACACCAACCATGAGCCCGCGGCCCCGGACATCGCCCACCAGCTTGTGCTTCTTTGGCCAGTCAGCCATGCGGCGCAGCATGTGGTTGCCCACGTCGGTTGAGTTCTGCCGCAGGTTTTCTTTTTCGATTACGTCGAGCGTCGCCAGCGCCGCCGCGATACAAACCGGATTGCCGCCAAAAGTCGATGCATGCGAGCCCGGCACCCAATCCATGACTTCGGCGCGGCTCATCATGATCCCCAGCGGCATGCCGGAAGCGATCCCTTTCGCCATGCAGACGATGTCAGGATGAACCCCGGTGTGCTCGATGGCGAACCATTTTCCTGTACGCGCCACGCCACTCTGCACTTCATCGGCGACCAGCAGAATGCCGTACTTATCGCAGATTCGACGCAATTCTTTCATGAAGATGGTGGGAGCGACCACGTATCCGCCCTCGCCCTGAACCGGCTCAACGAAGATTGCCGCTACTTCTTCCGGAGGGAGAATGGTCTTGAACAGCTTCTCTTCAATGTAAGTGGCGCAATTCAGGGCGAACTTCTCAGGATCCATGCCCTCGGGCGTGCCGCGATAAACGTCGGGATACGCAACATGGGTGACGCCCGGAACCAGCGGAGCGAAGCGGCGCTTCTGCTGTGGTTTCGAAGCGGTCAGTGAAACCGCGCCCATGGTGCGTCCATGAAATGCTCCGAAGAAGGCGATGATGTTAGAGCGTTTTGTGTGGTAACGCGCAAGTTTCAGCGCAGCCTCGACAGCTTCGGTTCCCGAGTTGCCGAAGTAAACCCGGTGCGGTCCTGGCATAGGTGCAATCTTCGAAAGGCGCTCCGACAATTTCACCATGCTCTCGTAATAAAAATCGGTGCCCGACATGTGAATCAATTCGCCCGCCTGCTTTTGAATGGCAGCGACGACTTCGGGATGGCAGTGTCCGGTCGAGGTCACCGCGATGCCGGCTGAAAAATCAAAAAATTCATTTCCATCCACGTCGGTGACCACGATGCCGCGACCCTTTTCCGCGACCAGCGGATAGGAACGGGTATAGGAAGGGGAAAGATACTGGTCATCGCCCGCCAGCACGCGCTTGGCGTTGGGGCCGGGAAGGGCGGTCTTGATCTGTGGTCCTACGAGAGTCTTGGTGCTCATGGAATCCTCCGGAAACGGTTCAGTCGTGGTCTAAAAGCGGGCGTGCCGAAAAAACGGACTTAGGCCCGAACGCAATACCGAAGCTGGGAGGATGAGTGTTAGTCGCTTCCGAAAAGGCTCGGTCGCGCCTGCGATGGCAGCACAGCCAGATAGCGCCTCGGGCAGACCAGGAAGTGAATCCAGCAGGCCGGAAGATTCGAATTCGGGTTTTGAAAGGCCTGCATAGTATTCATTATAGCCTTTGGTATCGCGAACCGTAACCCCCAAACTTCGATCGGGACGTTACCGTCATCCCTCTGAAAAGACACGTGATCTATCGCTGAGGCAGCTTCCCTTGGGAGTTCGGTTCCTAGGTCCGGACAAACCAGGTCTTCCCGTAGTTCTCCGTGTTTTTGCCCCCTTTTTTCACCAAACTGCAGCCAAATTACTGGGCGCGAGGGCTATAATTGCCTCCTCTGTGGAGGTGCGCTGTGAGTAAGCGCCTCTGGCCAGCCGCCATTGTTTTACTGTCGTTTTCGACCCTTCTAGCTGCCCAGGAAATCCTTGCGCCCAAGCCCCAGGTTTTTAATCTTCGTTTCGAAAATGCGGCCCACCTTCTAGCCGCTCAGAAGGCAAAACTTGTCGAAGACTTGCGCGCCTCTGAAACCCGTTCCAGCGGCCCTCGTGGCCTCGCGGTTGCCATTGAGCAGGCAGTCCAGGCTGCCTATGCCGACAGAGGTTATTGGCACGCAAAGGTAAAGGCCGAAGTCACTTCTGCAAGTGATGCTTCTGGGAGTGAGCTAACTGCGACTGTCCGCGTGATCGACGAAGGCCGCTCCTATAAGCTGCGGCATTTCGCCTGGTCTGGTATTTCTGCTTTCCCTGAGGGCGATCTGACCGATTTGATACCGATCCGTCCCGGAAGAGTCTTGGAGCGCTCGAAGATCGCCGAGGGAATGGACGCGATTCGCAGTCTTTATCTCGCCGGGGGGTATCTGAGCTTCGTGGCCGTCCCGGGGGTTGAGGTGGATGACCATGACGGCACCGCCGACTTGCGGATCCACGTAAATGAGGGCGGCGTCTTTACTGTCCAAGGATTCGACATAATCGGATTGAATCCAGAATTGCGGACTCGGCTGATACAAGCTTGGCCATTCAAAGCCGGCGACATCTATCGCGGAGAAAACGTCGAAAACTTCCTCGACTCGAATGCCGCCCTGCTGCCTGCCGTAAGTCCTAACGACGTGGTTTGCCGTACCGTTGACCTAAGCAATCACACTATCGATTTCGTGTTGGACTTTCGTCCCCAGCCCCTGGCTTGCAACGGACGGGGGGAAGCTCAATTTACCCGCCAGAGCCTCAACCGCGTACAAAGCAATCAATAACAGTCTTCTGAATCGAAATCACATCCTGCCGCGTCTGATACTTTCTAGATATCTCCATGACTCTTGACCGCAGGCACCGGTGGTTTGTCGTTCTCGCATTCGCGCTGGTGTACGTTTTTTGGGGATCAACCTACCTGGCCATTGCGATTGCAGTGGAACGAATTCCCCCGCCAGTGATGTGCGCCCTTCGCTTTACCGTCGCTGGCATTCTGATGCTGGGGTTTTGCGCTGTCACTGGCCGTCCCGTGCGCTATAGCGGGCGCGAGCTTGCCAGGTTTGCTCTGGTGGGAAACCTGTTACTCACCGGCGGAAATCTGACTTTGTCCTTTGCCGAGCAATATGTTCCGACTGGTTTGGCGGCGCTGATAGTCGCTTCCATTCCACTTTTCTTTTTGGTGCTTGATGCCTGGATCGTCGACACTCACCACCTTTCCAGCCGGGATTTCTTTGGCTTGGGCCTGGGGATTGTCGGGCTCGTGGTGCTGCTCTGGCCGAACCTGACTGCGACCGGGGCCATGGGAAAAAAGGAAACCTGGTTCGCGCTTAGCTTGCTGGGAGGCTCCTTGAGCTGGGCGCTGGGCTCGGTATTGTCCAAACATTGGAAGGCGGGCGGCAATGCCAGTGCTACTGCATGGCAGATGACTTTTGCCGGTCTTGGCAATTCTCTTTTTGCTTTAGTCGCCGGAGATTTTCATCACCTCGCATGGTCTACTCGCGGACTCACCGCCATAATCTATCTGGTCATCTGTGGATCGTGGATCGGGTATACGGCTTATGTCTGGTTGTTGCAGAATGCGCCCGCATCCAAAGTTTCCACTTATGCCTACGTCAATCCAGTGATTGCGGTTTTCCTGGGTTGGCTGGTTTTGCACGAAACGGTCGATCGCTACATCCTTGCGGGCAGCGCAATAACCCTCGCCGCGGTTGCGTTGGTGACCAGCGCCAAAGTCACGGTGAAGCTGAAGCCCGAGCTGCCGGTAGTGGAAGCGGTCGGCGACTAACAGCAATTGCCCTGCTACCATGAACCGAGACTATGGCGAACTGCAAAAATTGCGGCCGCGAGCTTCCGGCTTTCTCGGTTGGAGAATCTACCGACCTCTGCGAAGATTGCCGTGCTCGTCTCAACACTCAACCTCCCCAACCTCAGGTCGGCCGCGTGGTTCGTCCGTCTCGAAGAGTGACGCAGCTCATCCTCGGCATCAACGTCATGGTCTTTCTGGCAATGGTGATGTCAGGGGCATCGGCCACGCAACCCACGAATCAACAATTGTTGCAATTCGGAGCGAACTGGGGACCACTCTCACTCGGCAGCCAGCCCTGGCGATTGCTCGCTGCTAACTATGTTCACGTAGGCATCGTTCACATCGCGCTGAACATGTGGTGCCTCTGGGACCTAGGCGGATTAGCGGAGCTCATCTTTGGGCCTACGACCTATTTTTTGATTTATCTGTTGTGCGGACTAGGAGGAAGCGTCGCCAGCGTTTGGTGGCATCCACTGGTGGTGGGCGCCGGAGCGTCAGGAGCAATCTTCGGTCTGGCCGGGACTTTGATTGCCGCGATTTATCTGGGCCACTTGCCATTTCCAAGAGCTGCCCTCAAGGGAACTCTGCGCAGCCTGTTCATCTTTGCCGGATACAACTTGTTCTTCGGAGCCGTGATCGCGCAGGTGGACAACTCCGCACACATTGGCGGCCTGGTGACGGGACTTATCATCGGCGCCCTCCTGGCCAGGAGCCTTCATGAGCCACTGGAGGCACGGCAACGCTGGGCGCGAACCGTGCTGACCGCCTTTGCAGTAGTTCTGCTGGCAGGGTTCATAATCGTAAAACGGGTGAACGGGCACGTTGTACTTATCGGCCAGGCGCTAAATTCGATTCAGAGCGGTCAGCTTGATGCCGGCATCCAGAGCCTCGAGCGGGCTGCTGCGGAGAGACCCAAAGATGCCACCAGCTTCATACTTTTAGGGAGCGCTTATCTGGACAAGCGTGACTTCCCAAAGGCGGAAGGTGCCCTGCAAAAAGCCGTTGCGTTGAATCCGAGTAATTTTTCGGCGCAATTCAATCTCGGACTGACTCAGATGCAATTGGAAAAGTCGGGGCTTGCCGTAGCCAGCTTTCAGAATGCCGTCCGGTTGGCGCCCAAGAGCGCTGATGCTGAGCAGGCATTGTCAGAAGCTTTGAAAGCTCAAGGCAGGACCAAGGAAGCAGAGGCCGAATTTCGTAAGGCCGAGGCGCTGCGTAAGAACGGACAGTAAGTGGTAGTGGCGAGGATGCTTCTGGTCATTTCGCGGCCTGCTCGTCATTCTCCTCTTCCGCCACCGCAGTCGCCGCATGCCCACGCTTCGCAGAGCTGAATTTTGGGTGCTCTCTGCGGGCGCAAAAGTACACCCGCCGGCTGCCGTTGCCAAACCGGCGCTGAACAAG